>Ga0255048_10000484_pt1 | contig 30869 bp, 42 predicted proteins | sample JV7_2_2_MG_FD_183619 | JGI IMG/M metagenome (GOLD analysis project Ga0255048, IMG submission 183619) | Seawater microbial communities from Jervis Inlet, British Columbia, Canada - JV7_2_2 | ecosystem: Environmental > Aquatic > Marine > Inlet | place: Canada: British Columbia | collected 2016-10-06
CCAACAGGGGTATCGGTTGCAATCGATTGCTAATCAACTTCAATCAAGAAATCGGGCGCCATGTGTAGCGAATTCAAGCTTTAATGGCGAAGCTTTGTGCCCAAACACCACGCCAATTGACCTAATTCAGCCTTGAACGCAACATAATGAATACTATGCGACACTAGCTGAGGCTATTCACCATACCCCCATAGCACACAACACTGTAGCTCAGCCCCCTCACCTAGGGGAGAAGGGTGGGGTGGGGTACCTCCAAAGCCGCCCCCTCCTCTCTGTTATTATATCCCTAGTCGATAAACAAACTGCTTCACCCAAGATGTATACTGGTTATACTCCTAGTATGAATCGTGATGAAGTTCAGCTAAATCGATTGATGAGTCGCGCCAAGTTTGATGATTCTGGTTGTTTGATTTGGCAGGGTGCGAAGCTTAAGCCCTATAAGCGCAAGACTCCCCTTCCCTATGGTCTTTACAATCAGAGCCTCCCTGGTGGCAAGCGGAAGTTAGTGTATGCCCATAGGCTTTCCCATGAATTAAACATCGGCCCTATCCCCTCCGATATGATTGTGTGCCATAGTTGTGACAGGCCCGATTGTATTAACCCGGAGCATTTGTTCTTGGGCACTCATCAAGACAACATGAATGATTGCATAGCTAAGGGTCGTAAGCCTGTTGGATCTAACAGCGGGAACGCCAAATTGACTGAGGCTGATGTGGAGCATATGCGGTCGAACTACGTGGCTTATAGCAGGAAGTTTGGATTGACCGCTTTTGCTCGTTTGTATGGGATTAATAACAAGACAGCAGAGAGTGCCATATTTGGAGTTACATGGAAGCATGTTAAAACCCCTTGCCCGGAGAAGGTTCGCGGCTAGATTTGATACTTGGATATCGGGTGTAAAGGGCACTTGATGTAGCTGGGGAATCGTTAATGTGGATACTACCCAAGAACCTACCGTCTTGTCCTTGTGTACCGGATACGGAGGCATTGAGCGGGGTCTTTCCAGAGCAATTGGAGGAGTTAGAGTCCTCGCTCATGTGGAGATCGAAGCTTTCGCTATTGCCAACTTGGTTGCGAAGATGGAATCGGGAGAAATGGATCCGGCACCTATTTGGACGGATCTTAAGACCTTGCCATTGGAGTGCTTTTCAGGAGTGGTTGACATCCTCACTGGGGGGTATCCGTGCCAGCCATTCAGTGCTGCCGGTAGTCGCAAAGGAACAGACGATCCCAGACATCTGTGGCCCTGGATTAGAGGGGCAGTTGATGCTATTCGACCTGGATGGTGCTTCTTCGAGAATGTTGAAGGCCACATTACCCTTGGGTTGCGTGACGTCCTCGACGACCTGGGACGAATGGGTTATCGAACAACGTGGGGAATATTCTCAGCGGCTGAAACGGGCGCTCCGCACAGGCGTAAGCGAGTCTTTATCATGGCACACGCCACTGGCGCAAGATGGGAAACACTCGGGTATGAACCAATCCAAGAACAGCCAGCGGGGTCTATTGGTGAACCAAGTAAATTGGCCCCCCCCACGAGCAGGCAACCCAGGCAGTCGCAAGCCCGGAACGGGGGGCAAGATACTAGCGGAGGAAGCGAAGATACACAATGGCCTGCAGGACCAAGCCAACCCCAATACGACTGGGAAGAACCCCGCGTCGTGGCCGACACCCCACGCGAATGCGGCGAACGGACCGGGCCACCAAGGGAGGAAGGGCGGGGAGAACCTACAAACAAAGGTACAAACATGGCCGAGCCCGCAAGCAAAAGACGGAAGCGGGACGGGACCGTACAAATGCGAGATTACGGAAACGGGATTCAAGGTAACGAGGAAGACGGGGCAGGCATTCGGGGCGAGCTTGAAGGATGCGGCGAGCCACAAAGCTGCAGGGAAACTCTCAGCAAACTGGGTGGAGCAACTAATGGGCCTGCCGGTGGGGTGGACCCAACTGCCAACAGAGTGGATAGATTGAGGTTGCTGGGTAATGGAGTTGTGAGTCAGACCGCGGCATTGGCATGGTCTGTGCTGTATAAACGTTTAATGGGGGATCGTTAATGACCGCACTGGATGAATCACGCTGGGTGACCGTTGAGGGTATTACTCTCCGGCCCCAATTGAAGACTCAGCTTGAGTTTGAGTTGTACCTGGGAGTCCCTCGATCTGATTGGGGAGAGGATGTATGGCGTAAGGTGTTACTTCGTGACGCTACGGTTCATTGGTTGGAATTGTTGATTGGGGGTGTGGAATGAAGATCACAGACAAGCGTGTGGATACTAAGTACCCGCTATTCAAGCAGGATTTGAAGCCTGGGATGGTGGTGGAATGTGAGAGTGGTCATTTGTGGCTATGCGCAGAGCAATATACTAAATGCCCTCATCTTATTAACTTGGTTGATAGTTACGATTATGAGCACTCGATAATCTCCCAAGGCAAGTCCTTCCGTGAAGTAGACGCGGAGCTTGTGATCAGGGAGAAGTCATGAGTAAGTGCTACTTCTGCCCAGAGGAAGGCACACGTCCTCTATTCGGTCATGATGTGTGCGAGTCGTGCCATTCTCGACATAGGATCAGTGATCCAGTAGACGATGCTTTGGACAAGCTATTTGATCTTCTTGATACGTTACTTTTCGACGTAGTCGTTAATAGGGTCTGCCCAAAGTCTAAGGGGGTGCCTATGGCGGATGACTATAACATCAGGAAACCAGTAGCTGAATTTCGCAAAGCATTTAAACAGATGGTTGAGGATGTGACTAGATGACCTGCAATAACTGCAAGACCCCCATGTGGGATACTGAGATCGTGGAGAGGTGCTGGTATTGCTACGGCCCTCTATGTGGACCTTGCTGGGAGAAGTCTGGGCATTGTGGACATCCAGAGGCTGATGAGGCTAATCGTAAGACGCGAGAGCGTAGGGAGAAGAAGTGTGGCTAGATTGAACTGCAGTAACGCCCAAATACGTGACAAGCTCGATGATCTCTTCGCACGTCACAAGATCAGGGATATTGGTGGTCTGGAGATGATGCTGGAGAAGGCTGCTGCGCCAATCCCCATCCATCATGGGGTTGATGTTGGTGTAGAGGTGTACCCTCCTACCAAGACTGGAATGAGGATGGTCAAGAATGATGATGGTACATTTGACTGGGTGCCATTCAAGGAAACCAATATCGAGCAAGGCGAGATGTAATGATCTGGGTCGCGTTCGGCTTTATTGTCTTCCTATTCCTCATCGTGGTGTGGTTCATCTACTACCTGGAGAGGAAGATTCGCCGGAATGATTAACTCACCGTAGATTGTGGCCCCCCTTTAGCCATCGAAGTACGGTTGCCCCAGAGATCAGCCTTGTGCTGAAGCTGGGGTTTTCCCTTGCTTATATGCTATTTTCTTGGGTATCTTCTTTGATGAGTCTGTTTTAAGGAAGAGACGATGATGGAAGACTACGAGAAGAAATGGCGCAATACGAGGGAAGCGAACTATGAAGTTCAATGCGCTCGTAATATCAACATGAAGCCCAAGACGGGTGCCAACCCTCGCACAGACGCCTCTGGTGGCAATGTTGGCGAATCCCACGGTTATGGGAAGAAGAAGTCATGAGCCTGCGTGAAGCACGCCGGATTAAAGCTCTGGCTCGATATGACATGACCGAAGATGGTGAGCGCAATAAACCCGCGGCCCCCGTAGAAGAGGCACCTGTCCAGACTGAAGAGAATCAGCCTGTCGCAGTGGCGCCCGCCAAGAAGGCTAAGAAGAAGTCGAAGAAGAAATAGATCTCCATTACCCGGGTAACCTTTGAGAATTTATGAGAGGGGGTGATTCGTAATGCGAGTACACGTAGGAAAACCATTGAACACGGACAAGCCAAAACCACAGGAAGCTGTGATGGCTTCGCAGATCAAGAAGACGAAACGTGGTACTGGTGTTGTTAAAGCCGGAAACGAAAGTGGTCCGACTGAACAGCACGGTAAGAGTATCATGCGTTGATCCTGGAATGAGATGGGTGGGGTTGCTGTGGGAGGAACCTCATTCTGATCTACGGAAAGCCTCCATCATCTATTGAACTTGGGTTCACCCTCGGGGGACATAGGTGGTGGGGCCTCCCTTATTGGGGTAGAGGGTGAATGACAGACTTTATATCGATTGCTTTAACCGGAACCGTCTGTGGTACTCTAAATCAAGAGTGGCACAAGAATGGGTACTTCCGTTGCAATTGCATGATCAAAGCGAAACAGTGGTATTACACCAAGGCGGGGAATCGCAAAGAGAACCACGTCTTGTTGCGGATCTACTTCATTGGGCGGGACGCAGAGACGTTCTACCAATACGTGAACAAACGGGACAAGATCTTTGTCACAGGGCGCCTGCTTCAACGCAGGATGCCCGGGTTTTGTTGTGCTAATGCCAAAGAACAATGGTTCACCTCATTGGAAGTTGAGCGATGGTACTTCATCAACCAACCCACCAAAGAGCCGGAAACGTTCGAGAACTACACAAAAACAATGCCACCAGTGCGGGAACTCGATCTTGATGAAGAAAAGCGTAGATCCCTACACAGGGAAGGAGATTCTAACGTTGGATCGAGAGAAGATAGATTGCCCAGCAGCGAAGCGGATAAAGGAGATGGTTCACCAGGAGAGGACAACAGCAGTTCGGGTGGATCAGAAGAAGTCGGAGAAGTTGTATAAGTACGAGTGTGCCATTGAGAATATACTGGTGGCGTTGAAGTCGAAGAAGATGGGTGAAGCCAAGCGGATCTGCGAAGAGGTGCTGTCGGTGAATTCGATACCGGACCACAAGGCATATGATGAGATCGATGTGAGCATCTCTCAACTGCTGAACCGCATTCATAAGACTCGAGATCCTGAGTACTACGGTGATGCTATCCGTGATGAGGAAGAGACTGATTAATGTCACTCCTATTCACGTTGGAGATCGCCCCTAAGCCTCAGGTGCGTCATCGTACAATTCACGGTGGTCGCAGGACTTACGACCCCAGCAGCAAGTACAAGAATCAGATCAAGGAAATGGCGAGGATGGTGGCGCCGGCGGAACCTGTCGAGGGAGCCTTACGGGTCACCATGTCATTCTATTTGGCTATGCCTAAGGCGTTTGGCAAGCGCAAGCAAGACCTGGCAATCCAAGGTCAGGTCCGCCCATTTAAACGGCCTGATCTCAGCAATTACATCAAAGCGGTAGAGGATGCCTTGGACGGTATCATCTGGCGTGATGATGGTCAGATCGTGGAATACGGTCCACGTACCGGGAAGTACTTCTCAGAGTTTCCCCGGATAGAAGTCATGGTCGAGACGCTTAACGTCGACCTGTACTAAACCCCAATATCTAGGTTTTAGTTGACAAGCCCCCACAGTCAGATGTATCTCTCCCAATATAGAACGTCGCATAATATCTAAGTCATAAGGTAATCACGTATGCCTGAGCCAATAACTAAAGAGTCCCTCGAAGTGAGGCTTAACGCTTTGGAAGAGTGCTGCCCATCCGGCAGGGGTCCAGGTCCGTGGACTATTGGGTCTGAAACTACGACGGCATTTGAAGACCTCCAACGACTACAGGAACTTGAGCGTGAGCATTCAAAAATGAATAACGGAGAGATCTGATGGCTGAAGCTACTGGTGTACAGGTTTTGCTCGATGAAGATACTGGGGGCGCTACTGATGGCGAGGGCACTGCAAAGTTTGGTGGGTGTAAATCAATCACCTACTCGGTAGAGATTGATGCCACCGGTGCTGTAGAATTGCAACGCCAGATGAAGACCACTGGCACTTGGATAACGATCCCTGGTACTAGCGTATCTGCCAGTACAAACCTCACCCTATTTTCTCCCTTTGATATGATCAGGGCTAAGATTACTGCCAACACAGGCGCAATTACGGTTGAGTGCCTTGGGATTATGCTTTAATAATGGGTGATCCATTTGTCCCTAATACAGCATGGATACCAGCCATACCTGCCGGTTCCAGGGTTGGTTGGTCACAGGGTGTGCCTGCATCAGAGAATCTTGAAAGTCCCATCTGGACATCGTTTGACGTAACTGTCGGTGGTACTCCACTCGCATCCCCCACTGCCAGTAATGGCACAGTTCTGACCAATGCCAGGCAGTTGTTTGGTACAGCAGCATTGGCCCAGCACTTCCTTGGGGTTGCTGTTACCTACACGAATGGCGGGTTTGTTACCCTCAGGGGATTTGCCAAGAAGGGTCACGCTTCTGGCATCCTTGACTTTGTTGGACTGACATTTTTGAATCTTGGGTTTATCGCTACGACCATCTTCAATATTGATCTTGGCACTGTCACCACGACTCCCTCGCAAGCAACCGCTACAAGCATTACTGCTCTTGCCGGAGGATGGTTTGAACTTGCTGTCACACTTGCAACTCCCATCACTGGGTCTGCCCCTATCATTGCGTTTGGTGATGCTCCCATTAATAGCGTAGTCCCCTACGTGGGTGATCCTTCGTTTGGCAATATCTGGGATGGTTTGCAAGTATGTGCCGCTTCTACTCTTGGCATCAATCCAGAGGGATATGTTAAGTCGAGAGGCACGACTAACGATGGCGTTGTTGGTTACCCAGCTATTCCGGCCATGAATTCGGTTAGTGCTCCTTAATGGGACTCAATGACTTTGGAATCGATGAACAGTCTGCTCCTCAACGAGCGGTCGGCGAGAAGGTCAAGGATTGGCAATCTAAGTCCAAGTCCAAGGTCAAGCAGGAAGACGAGTACGATAAGAACATGACCAAGATTCGTGGTCGCATCCGCAAGATGCTCACGACTCTCAGCGGCGATCAGATGTTTGAGGAAGAGTCTGCCAGGAAGTGCTTGATCGCGCTTCACTTAACCGGCTTGCTCTCATACGACGAGAAGGTCCAGATCAATGCTGCCAAAGAGTTGAAAGACATCTTTGGGTTTAAGGGTAAAGAGCTTGGTGATGGTGTACTTGATTACGATGCTGTCATGCGTGACATCATTAACGGGGATGATGAAGATGCCTAAGACGGTACTCACTATCGAGAACGAGGAAGAGGACGTTAAGTTTGACGTTACTCGTCTCACTTGGGGTGAGAAGAAAAGAGCATTCAAGATGTTTGGCTATAAGCCATTCGCTAATCAAGTGAAGGTCCATAAGTCCATGGCTCGCTTCAGGGCGGTATGCGCCGGCGCTCGTTTTGGCAAGAGCATCATGTCAGCAGCAGAATGTTTAGCTGATGCTATGTTCCCTAATCGTAGATGGTGGATTGTGGGGAAGACCTATGACATCGGATCCAAAGAGTTCCAGTACATCTGGGACTTCTCCGTTAACAATCCAGACAAGCAGTTCAGGAAATACATCAACTCTCATATTATTCGGAAAGCGAATGATCCTCGGACAGGCCGTATGTTCATTGAGTTTGATTGGAACTCTTGGATCAGGGTCAAGTCCAGCCAAGACCCCGCCACTTTACTCGGTGAAGAATTGGATGGGATCATCCTGGCAGAAGGCTCGCAGCTTGAAGTGGTCTATTGGCAACGTTACCTAAGACAGCGTCTTGCAAGTCGCCAGGGTCAACTCTTTGTGCCTACGACTCCTGCTGGCTTTGATGATTTCTTGCATCCCCTTTTCTTGCAGGGTCAAGATAAGCGTAGCCATTATGGCAAGACTCCTTATTCAGGGTCCACTGAATCATGGCAGTTCCGTTCCATTGACTCTCCTTATTATCCTCAGGAAGAGTGGGACCAAGCACTACAAGACTTGAATACTGGCGTATTGGACATTGCTGCTTTTGAGGAGCAGTTCGGTGGTGAGTTCACTGCCATGACAGGGCGTGTGTATAAGCTGTTCCATGAGAGCGTGCATGTTGTTGAGCCTTACGAGATACCTAAGGGTTGGGGTTGGGTAAGAGCATTGGACGTTGGCTTTGACCATCCGACATGCTGTCTATGGGGAGCTATTGATCAGACCGGCGCCATCGTGATTGCTGAAGAGTACTTCATGGAAGGTGCTGATGTCTTGGAGCACTCAGAGAATATTAAAGCTATCACTACTGACATGGGCGTTAAAGAGTCTGATGTCATGTGGACGGTCATTGACTCCGCGGCGGATCAACGCACTGCTGGTAACCCAGTGTCGGTTCGCATTCAGTACATGCAAGCCGGTCTTAACACACTCACTTGTGATAAGGACATTGCTGCTGGTGTGTCGAGGGTTACTGAATACATGCGGTATCAGGCCAAGGATGGCATCGTGATTGATCAGCCTAAGCTGAAGATCATGGCTAATTGCACCCGTCTCATCAAAGAATTGCAGGGATACGTTTGGGCCAGGAATCAAAAGGGTGAGCGAACAGATAAGCCTATCAAGAAGAAAGATGATGGCCCTGATGCACTCAGATACATGATTATGCGCCAACCAAGGGCCATTCGCAAAGATGCTGAAAAGCGTATTAAACCGAACAGTTTCGATTCGATGTACAAAGAAGCGATTCTAGAAAAAAACAACTTAGTGAGGATACGCAGTGGCATTCGGGTTTAAGCGCAAAGAACGCAAACAAACAGGCAAGCCTGGAAAGATGGCTGATGCTGATAAGGTGGCATTGTGGAAGAGCAAGATCGCAACTGCTCTTAACTTACGTGACACTGCAAATGAATCAGAGTGGCGTCAATTCAATGACTTGTATAACTGTCAGAATCCAATCCTGACCAATGACAACATTGATGACTTTCACCTCAATGACTTCCATCTGTCAGTGCGTCGTACCAAGGCTCGCATTAACTACAGGAATCCTCGCTGGACTGTGCTTACTGTTGGTGGCAATGCGTCTACCGATCAAGAGATTGATAATGCAGATCTCGTTCGCTCTTGGCTTCAGTGGTTTGTTTATTCAAACGATATTCGTGAAGACGTACTTGATCCGACCACGCTAGACGCACTTATTGTTGGTACTGGCATTGTTCAGGTTGGATTCAACAGCATTCCTGAGAAGCAGGAAAAGTTCACTGACGAGAACAAGGCGGCTATTGAATTAGAGGAAATGGCTAAGGCTATCAGTGAAGGCGTTGACCCTGATGAGGCAGCGACTCGAGCCGAAGAAGCATCTAAGGAGATGCCTGACATCCCACCCAGTGATGGTATGGATGATCACAAAGAGAATCAGCCCTACGTTCAACACATTGACGCATTCAACTTTGTCATGTCCCCTGGTTATCCAGATCTCAAGTCAGCATGGAATAACGGTGGATGGGTAGCGAAAAGAATCGTTGCTCCTATCGATGTGATTAAAGCCGAACCTCGCTACAAGAAGTCGGCTCGAGATGAGCTTGAAGCAACCAGAGACCTTACGTCCCCTGGCTTTGAGTTCATTAAAGACGAAGGCATCTACGATGAAGACGGCAACATGATGTTCGACTTCGTTGCAGTGTGGGAGATATGGACTGCACCAGACAAGAAGAACAACAAGCCTGGACGAGTGATGGTCGTTGCTGAAGAGAGCCAGAAGTTTCTTTACAACGAAGAGAACCCATTCGACCTCGATAGCTTTCCATTCGTTGATTTCCGTTTCATCAAGCAGAAGAACCAATTCTGGGGCATCCCCTTTGGTCGCTCTAGCATGGATACGAACGAAGCTAAGGACCAGATGGTTTCCTACTGGGTTGACTTTGCTCGGTCCCAGAAGACTGTGCTGCTTGCTCAAGAGAACGTATGGCAGGACAACCATGTCAACAACTTGGCTGAGTTGTCTAATAACAGTGTGCTTCGTGTACCTGATGTAACTGAGCAGACCGCTCGCTTTATGTCACCCAACCCGATGTCGCCTGAGATCCCCAATGTGTTGGGACTCTTGGGTCAGCATTTTCAGCAGCACATGAGCGTTGGTCCTCAACAGAATGCTGGATATGGGCCTAGTGGATCTTCGGCTACTGAAGCACAGTTGGTTAACCAGAATGCCCAGGTCAACACAGATGACTTCATTAGTGTGATCACAGATGGTTGGGCTCGCATCGGCAGAATGCTGGTCAAGCTCTTGAAAGAAATGGGTGATGAGTCCCAAATCATCAAGGTATCTAAGGTTGATGGTGCTGTGTGGCAAGGTGAGTTCACCATTGATGAGATCAATGAAGAGTTCGATATTCGTATTGCAGCAGGATCGACTCAGCCGATTGATGAAGCAGTACGCCAGAAGCAGTTGATCGACTTGACCGGCATGCTCTTTAATCTGGCCCCAGAGCAGATTGAGAAAGAGCCGATCCTTACCGATCTCCTTGAGAACTATCAGGATCGTCTACCAAACACGAAGAACTACATCTCTCAGAATCCGCTTAATAGCCAAGAAATTGAGACTTTGATGATGATCGAGACGGGTGAGGTTGTGCCTATTCGTCCTACCGATCCTCATATGAAGCATGTGCGTCAGATCGAGAATGTGGTCACCGGATACCAGATGGCAGTCCAGAACCAGATGCTCAGTGAGGAAGAGGCTACTCAGCGCATAGCACCCCTCCAGCAGCACGCTCAGATGCATATGCAAGCAATCGAGCAACGTAACGCCGGCGCCCAAGCACAGCAGCAGACAAGCAACGGTGGGGCTATGGATCCAGGCGGTATGCAGCAAGAAGTGCAGGGAGGTGCTTAATGGCTAGTCTCAAGAAGCAAACTTTCATCTATGACAAGAACCTGAAGAAGACGGTTCCAATCGAAGAGTGCACGATGGATACGCCTTCAATCAAGAAATTGACCAGGAATGCGACTGCCACAACTGAGGGACTTTACAACTATGTGGACGAGCATTTGGGATTCATTCGTGATCCTGCCCACAAAAAAGAGTTGATGAAACAGCAGGGTTTCAATTATCACCCTGATCATGCTGATTGTTACGAGAGCAGTGATGATAACTCTGCCAATCATCCTGATTATGAGAAGTTGGTAGCGCAGCGTGAGAGAGCAGAGAGGGCAGAAGATGCCCAATTCTCTCAGGCAAGGACACCAGATGAGTCTGAAATCCGTGCTGCTCGAGAGTGGATGTTGTCGAAGATGAATAGGCAGTAGGTCTGCCTGGGAGGAAATTATGGACGATTTAGACGCCAACCCATCGTCGGAACCCGTTGAAGAGGAAGCTATGGATTTAGATCCAAGTGCCGATCTCTTTGGTGGACAGGCCGAGGATGCAGAGGAAGTCGAACCGCAGGAACCCGCGGATGACGAGGAAGTTCTAGAGGCTGAAGAGGAGCCTTTGGAACTGAGTGATGAACAGGTTCAAGAGTTGTCGGAAGAGAACAGGAAGATCTACAACCATTATCGGTCGCAGCTTCCTAATGTTCAGGCAAAGGCCAAAGAAGCCGCTTACGAGCAGTTTCGTAAGGACCACGCCACTGATCTGGAAGCTGCTGAGATCTATCGGCAGTTCACAGATCCTAATAACTCCGACAAAGTCAGAGATGCTTTGCTTGCTGCTAACCCTGATATCCAGAAGAAGCTCTGGGAGTACGAGAAGTTAGAAGCAGAGAGAGCCGCTGCTGCTGCCACTGTTGAAGAGAAACCCCTCATTACTGAGGATGATTTGTCAGATCTGTATTCAGATCCTACAAAGCTTCAGCACATACTTGAGACGATGGTTGAAAAGAAGGTTCAGCCATTGCAGCAACGTATGCAGCAGCAACTGGAAGACGAGAAGGCTCGACAGGAAGAAGTACGACATGATGCCAGACGGAGAGAACTTATATCCGACTGGGAGAAGGTTGTTTCCGAGACACCTGTTGCTGCCAAATTTGAAGCCGATGTTACTCCTCTAATCATCGGAAATGGTCTGTCGCCTGAGGATGCTTTCCTTCTTGCTTACATGAAGAGGTGGAAGTCCCAAGGTGGTCAGTTGCGTCACGTTGGAAAGGGTAAGGTAGCCAAGGCTACTCCACCTGTTCCTGGTGCTGTACCGACTGACATGACAGGCCCTAAAGTGGAAAGCACAGGTGAAGTGGACATCTTCGAGAAGAAGACCGGACCTGCACCCTCGCTTTGGGACAAAGTAAATAGTGACGCAGAGGTTAATGAGGCACTTGCCGCAGACCTCGAGCGTTATAACGATTAGAAAAGGTAGAAATATCCAATGGCACAAGTAACGACCATTGCAAATTTCGATAATATCCTTACTTCTACGATTCAACACATCCAGGATGAGTTGGCAACCCAGTGGCACAATGACCACGGTGGCCTCTATGCTCTCCGCGTGTTTGGTGGATTTGAAGAGTATGTCGGTGGCGACAACATCTTTGAAAACCTGAACACGACCCGGGATGATTCTGTTAAGAGTCGTGGTCGTAACGCTACTATCGCGCTGAATGAACTTCAGCACTTGCGTCCAGCAGAGTTTGAGCCAAAAGTTCTCAACGGTGCTATTGCACTGAACGAGTTCGACCTGGCATCCAACCGTGGGCCTCAGGAAGTCATCGACATGTGGGATTCGCGTAAGAACAACGCTATCCTGACCATGAAGGATGAGTTTAACCGTCAGTTCTTCCAGGGTGTTGGTACTGTTGATGAGTTCGGTGGTGCAAACCTCATCGTCTCCTCGGCTCCAACCACTGGTACTGTTGGTGGTATCGACCGTTCGGTCGCTGCTAACTCGTTCTGGCGCAACCAGATCACTAGCTCAGTGGGTTCATTCGCTGCTGGTGGTGTTGATGCGTTCCGTACGATGTACAACAAGTGTGCCCGTGGCGCTCTCTCGAACCATACTGACGTGATTATCACGGATCAGACCACGCACGAAGCTTACGAGAAGACACAGGTTGGTAACCAACGTTACCAGAACCCGTCTGCTCGCGCTTTGGCTGATGGTTCTTTTGATGCCCTGGCATTCAAGAACTCTGCTGTACTCTGGGACTTTGAAATGCAGTCAGGTGAAGCAGTTTTCCTGAACTTCAAGTGTTTCAAGTACAAAGTGAACAGCATGTTCAACTTCGCGGTAAAGCCGCCTAAGGCAAGTGATGACCAGTTCGTCATCTCCAGCCTCCTGGCGACTTTTGGTAACTATTGCACCAATGCGCCTCGCTATCTCGGCAGGCTCACTGGTATCACTGCTTAACGAAAGGAGGTACTTAACATGGCTCAAGGAAACTTCGATGCTTCTGGTGCCCTCGGTCGTAAGTGGAATCAAAATATTGACGAAGTCAGTTCGTCACGTAAAGAAGACATGGGCGCAGTTCGCGTTGAGTCTGATGGACGTGCGTTCCGTTACTCGTTCACTACCGAAGCTTTGGCTATCGGTGAGTTGGCTGAGTTCACGGAAGTTCTGACTCCTGCTGTTAGTGGTACGACTACATCGGCTTCTCTGATTAGTACGGATATCGTGACTGACACAGGTGCGTTTGCTTCGCTTGCTGGTGTGGAAGATGGTGACACCTTCTTGGATGTCACTGACGCTACCAGTGGTGATCAGCAAACGTATCGGGTTCTCGAAGTCATTGACGATGACAACATTCGTCTGACTGAGGATCTGGTCGTTGCTATTGGTTCCGCAGAAACGTTTATCGTTTATCGCAAGTACAAGGTAGCCCAGGCTAACGCTTCCGTCCTCAAGGGTGGACTCGCTGGTGCTCCTATTGTTGCTGCTGCGGCAGACGATTACGTTTGGCTCCAATACAAGGGTCGTGGCATGGCTGTCCAAGATGACAGTGCCGATCCTGTGATCCTTGCCGAAGGCATCATTGCCGCAGGCAGTGGTCTGGTTGAAGGTTACACAGCAGCAGCTACGACTGCTGATGAAGCCGCTAATACGATTGGGTATTCCCTGGTGAACAAGGATGGTAATGGCGACATTCTCACCCCTGTGATCTGGGATCTGCCTGAAGCGTAAGTTCTGGGGGGAGGGTTTCGGCCCTCTCCCCTTTCTTTTTTAAGGGAGGAAAGGCTAATGGATAGAAATTCAGCAACTGCGATGGAAAACGAAACTGTCAATAAACAATTGGCAGATCAGAAGAATCGCATGATGGCTCGAGTAAGGACAAACAACGGTGATTACCGTCGTGACACTCCTTGTGATTACACACCTGAAACTTACACCGATGAGGTTGTGGTTGAGATGTGTAACAAGTTGAACGACTCACCGTTGTTCTACAAGATGCCTGATCCGCGTGATCCGAATCAACAGAAGACGCTGCCGGTGTATTACACCAGGGCTGATTCAAAGAAGGGGTTTGCTTGTCCTGTTTGTGAAAAGGGCAACTATCACCACCTGACTCGTTCACACATCAAGCCAGATGATAATAAGACTGAGGATCTCCATAGTCACATTATGAAGAATCACCCACCCCCTAAGGTTGAATACTCGACCGATGAAAGGGTTGACGAGGTCGGAGATCTGAAGGCGCTTGTGGAAGAACAGGGCAAGATGCTCAAAGAATTCCAGAAGAAATTGGCCGCAAAAGGAAAATAACAATGAGATTCATTGAGATGCAAGAGGCTTACTTCCACCTTCGTGGTGAACTTGGACTTGGCACCAACCTTGGTGTCATCTCTGGAACTACGAATGCTAAAGAGGAAGCAAAACGACAGATTAATGCTGTCATCCAAGAACTCGAAGCAACCAATGATTTCCCCTGGTCACGTACTGAGGCAACGCTGGACTTCGATCCAACCTATACAACCGGCACTATCTCTGGCACCAAGGATGAGGCTATCCTCACTGGTGTTGGTACTGCTTGGTTTAAAGAGTTGGAAGGAGCATTCATTCAAGTAGACGGAACTGGTGACTCTGGTGACAGGCATCGTATTGTCAGTGTGAACACTGCGCTTGAGATGACACTTGAGTCTCCCTTGCTTGAAGATCTTCCGGCCCTGTCTACATACAGCATCTATCGTGATGTGTATTCGTTCCCGTATGACTTCTCAAAGCTGTACTCAGCATATCAGTTGACTGACCAGCGAGAGATTCATGCCCTTAACCATAAGAGCACCAGGACGATTAATCGTCTCCTATATAGCTTTGATGGCACTGTGACTGACATTGATATCGACTTCAAGGCTACTGACAGGGATTACTACAAGACAGGTACTGTGGACATCATTACGAATGGTGCTACGACAGTGACCTTTGTTGGAACTGACTTTGATGCTACGAATGTTCCACCGTTTACCCTGAGGGTGGGTGACTACCTCAGGTTGGATCGTGACCTTGATCGCGTATACAAGATTAGATCGGTAACCAGTGACACTGTTTTGGAGCTTGATGAACCTTATCAAGGCGAGAGTGCTCTTACTGGTGCAGCACTTGGCTATGCTATTAATCCTGCTGGCCGGCGCCGGTTCAGATTGCTTCGCTATCCTGATGGTGAAGGTCAATTAATCATTGAGTACAAGAAGAAACCTTTGTACTTGGTGGGTGACAATGAGCGTCCACACCCGATCCCTGAGGCTTATCATTACTCAGTGTTGGTGTATGGTGCCGTCCTTAGAGATGCGGTCCTGAGAGGGCTTGAGGTGGGTTCTATGGCACAGCAGTGGCAGAATTCTGTCAATGCGATCATTAATGGCAACAGTGCAGATGGTATGCGTCATGGTCGCATCATACGCAAGTGGTCCAGGCGTCAACCTCGCAGAGCATTCCTTGGTAGAGAGGCAGACACTGCGTTCAAGGACATGCTGTAATGCCTCGGATTCAATCACCTAATAACTACGCTGGCCTTGATGCTCGTCCTGGTGGCTATGATGCCATTCAGAACGCGGGTACGTCTATCAGCGACATCACGTTTGTTGACAAGACGATCAAGAAGCGCAAGGGGCATGAACGTGCCCATACGAATCAGATTCGTCATCCGTCAATTTGTTTTGACGAGAGAATCGGATCCCTCATTCACGTAAACGATTGGGGTCTTGATGCCGCCTTCGCTACTGGTGGAGCATCATTTGAACTCGCTATTCGGTTTACGAAACTTGCTGCCGCGGGATCAGTCACGGACTTCCTTTCAGGTGCGTTGATCTGCAATCTCACATCGGCTGGCAAGTTGGTTGTTGGCATGACATCAGCCGCAGTGGCAGTTGTTCACACTTCAGTTGCAACACTTGCAGTAGATACTGACTATTACATCTCAGTTACTCTGTCACAGTCTTCTGGGTTTACTTCAGTCACTCTTTTCATTGATGGCGTGTCTGATGGGTTCACTGTTAACCTTGGTGGCGTTGCCCCTACTGACCCATCTTTCGACATTGGGAATGTGCCAGGGTTTAAGGGTGGGCAGATACACAACAAGGACAAGATTTATATCCAACAGCTTAGGTTGTGGGACATCATAAGGACGGATCCACAGATACTGCTTTGGCACGATTCGGAACTCAGCGATTCTGAAAAGTTATTGGCAACACTCCATCGTTATTGGAGGCTCAACAACGTCGAAAATGGCGTGTTGAGTGAAGAGGGAAGTTTCGACCTTACTGGCGACTACCTTCGCAATGTTGAAGGCATTGTGCCTGGTAGCTTTGGTGCCGCCCGAGGCAATGTTGACGCTCATGGTAATGGCGGATTGAATCTGTTCTACATGGGCCACAATCCAGCAGTGCTTCCGATGGGCCCAGGCTATTATGCCGACCTTGGCGATCAGACGTGGCAGTTTGCATTGAAGATTGATTCACTCACTACCGGCACTGGGTCAGGCGACATCATGTTTTTGATGGATCTTGGCTACGCAAGAGTAGAGATTGCTTCGTTTAGCGGTATGCGCTTTGGCGTTATCGATAATGCTGCGAGTGACTGGCGCTACTATCTAGAGATATTCGAATCTGGCGTTTCGCTTGGCAGCATTACTGGCGCCACCACCATTACAACTGCAACAGTTCATGATATTGCTGTTACATGCGATGACACTGGTGGCTCATCTACATTCAACATTTACCTGGATGGCGCATCGGATGTGTCAGGTGCATTCGCTCAGGCGGCTGTTGCAACGGCCAACCCCAAAACGCTTGGCATATGTCACTTTGAAAGAGTTGGTGGGATCAAGGAAATTGATTACACCATTGACGATATCAAATTGTGGGACGTGGTCAGAACAGCAATACAAATTAAGAATCTTGGTGGTGAAGCATTCCCAAATAATGGTAGCGAGAAGTCTCAGATTGCCGCCTATTGGTCGTTGAACGGTGACAACCCGAACGGGTTCTTTGGTCAACTTGAAGATCCTACTCACTGGGAAGACACTAACGGCAATCCCATTGGCATCAATCTACACATGAATAACGTCTTTGCTTCCGGGACACTTCATGACTCTCCCGGATCAAGGCAATTCACATGGGGCCGCGGTTTAATTAATAATTATCGCGCTCCATCAGTGCATGGGATTCATGAATACAGGGAGGTGCTGGGTGATGCAAGAACGACGGCAACGTCATCTGGGCAGACATGGGAGTTAGATGAAGCGGGTGCCCTAATGGTGGTTAAGCCAGGGGCGGAGCAGAGGGCACAGCAAGATACGCTCACTTCATCTGAAGAGCTTATCGGCGAAGTATTCTATGCTGATGGTCGTTCGGCACCTTGGATGTATGACGGTGTAAACACCTACCCCATCGCCGTATATAGACCCACAGCGCAAATATTGGCGACCTTTTCAGGCGTTGGCACTGATTGGCCCCTTGGTACATATCGCTATGCCTATGCATTGATTTCCGAGAGAGATGGAAGAGTTGTGCGCTCGCCGCTTTCAACAATTCAAACCCAGACCACCGTCGCCGATTCCTTGATCTTGAACATCACCATGCCGGAAGAGCAGCAGTTTGCCAGGTCTTATGATTGCGGAGTAACTAAAGTTCAGTTCTTCGTTTCAAAAGTTAATGGCACGACTCTCTTCGAGTCTGAATTTCTAGACATTGAGTCAGTGACATTGGTTGCTCTCAACCTTGGGCACAAGGAAGAAGATTTAACGATCCCGGTAAATGAGGACATTGGTGCTCCTCCATCTGGGACAGAGCACATTATTGAACGCGACAACAGGATGCATTACGCAAAGGGTCGCGTCCTTTCATTCAGTGAGCCTGAGGCGCCGGAGGAAGTACTACCTCTTAACTTCAGGACGTTCCCCTTCTGTATCACTGGTCTTAGCGTGATGCCTAACAATGACTTGGTAATCTGGGGAAGAACCCAGAGGTACATCATCAATGGTGATGTCAGTAACCTTCTTACACCTGTGCGCGAGTATGAAGATGGTGGGTGTTTGAGTCATCATTCATTGGAAAATATTGGTGGGTCTATCTACGGCCTTGGTCCAGATGGTCCATTCCGTAGTGATGGTTACCACTACGTTCCGATTGATGAGATTAGCCGCAACGGGTCTGTCGTGGGTTCGATCAGGGCAAGACTCCTTGAGGTAGACAAGCCACTTTGGAACAAGGCTATCAGTTCTTATAACTGGGACACAAAGCGTTGGCACTTGCTGATACCTCGCAGCACCACTGGTTGCCGTCACTATGTACTCCATGTAGATATTTCAGCATGGGCAGAGTGGGATGGTGAACTTGATCCATGTGTCATTGGCACTACGTTTACAGCAGATGGCAATGCAGTCAAAACCTACGCCCAGTATTCGAGAGGATACCTATCGTCTCTTGATTCAGACGGGTGGCGAGATGAGATCAAGTCAACTGGTACATCTGTTTACGAGGTGTTGTCAGTTGATTCGACCAACGAGTCACTGACACTTACCACGACACCTGACCCAGAAGTTCTTCAGTCCCTCGCCTTAAAGTGGGATGATTCCAACGATGATATGGGCATACCAATCAACCAACCCGTTGGCGGTACTGCAATGCGTATTTTCTCCATCGATGGTGACACTCTTTATGTGAATGAAGATCCAGCCTCCAGCGTTGCCATTGGTGACAAGATCGTGGTTGGTCATTACAATGCTCTTTATGTAAGTAAACGCATGACTGCACGCACTCCGTACCAGCACAAAACATTCCGCTCTTATGACTTCACTGCCAATACAGCAAGTGCCGGCGTAATTAGATTGCGCCTCTTTGGTGATACTCAAGGCGAGCAGACTGCTGGTTACGGTATACCTGTTGACCTATCAGATGGATTACATCATCACATCGAAGCACCATTGAGTGACTACGCCCTTCGTATGGCTTTCAGTTCTTCCGATGATGTTGGTATGGAAATCTTTGAATACTCTGTTGAGTACGACCAAGAGCCAAAGAGGAAGTACTCGTAATGGGTAACACGGCAATTGGAAATGCATTCATCAAGATAAGGGAAGGCAATGAGTCGACCCCTCCTGAGGACACAGAGCAGGAAGAAGCACGCTTTGAGGTAGAGAGTGGGTTTGGGCCAGGACAAATGACTGGTCCTGAACTGGCACACCGGCAGCGTCGATCAGAAGAGACTGACCGTATTGTTGACACTAGGCGTAACTTGGTGGACTCCTTCTTCTTTGAAGGTCTTCAGATGAGTTACGTTAACGCGCAGACTATTAGTGTTACCTCTGGCGCTTTAGGACTCGACAAAGAAATCTTTGACACTAGTGCTTTTGAGATCTCAGTCGATCCTGAATTCGTAGATGCCACTGCCAAGTGGTTATACCTGCATGTTGCTATTGCACGTGACAAGCCACAAAAGCCTTTCTTCGCTCGCACAAGGGTGGTCAATACCTTCCCCCCTGGTTACGGGAAGAGTCATTACATTGGTGTGATTAACTACACAGCATCAGATGTGATACACCCATTTGTCCAATGTGCTTCATCTGAGGAGCGTCATTATTCATTTGAGGGTATCTTGGTGGATAGCACCGTCGTTGGTGTCATGACAGAGATCACTTTAGATATCCCTGATGGTGTATGTAGATTCGATTGGTTCTTCAGGGCAACTGGTTCTGGTCCTTCATCAACCATTGCTTATTACGCGGCACCTTCTGTATTGAATGCACCTACCCCTACGTTGTCAGCAGGTAACCAGATATTTTCAAGTGGTCCATCCACCGGCTTTCGAGGTGCTTTCCATATGAGTGTGAGCAGGAAGAAGATCTATCATGCTGCAACTGCAACTGGGGCTCAGACGATAATCAACCTTGAGCTATACGTCCGTGGCTTTACTGACCATGTGAATGATTAAGATGATTGGTAGCAAAGACATAACCCATCTGGCGACCAGCGACATTGACGAGTTGATGGCAAAGGTCATCAAGCTTAACCATTGGGAAGCGGTCAAATTTGACTCTCGCATCTTGATGGATGAGTACCAGATTGCCCAGATCCGTGAGCATATCATGGGTCTTTTGAGGGATCCTGAGTTTGGTGCTGTATTGGTCTTTAAGGTTGACGAGAAGATTTGTGGGTTTATCTCAGGAATTATAGAAGGTTCCCGGGCAAAGATTTTAGATGTTTGGGTAGACGAAGAACACAGAGGGTCTACTGCTGCGACGAGGCTCTTTTATTCGTTGCATGATTACTTCGGTAAATGTGGTGTGACCAAGATCATTTGTGAGACATCAGTCCAGAATGATCAGGTACACGACATGTTGGTACGCTTCGGTTACTCCCCTTTTGCGGTAACCTTTATGTTGAATGTTGAGGACGAATAATGGGTGGTGGAAGTGGAAGTGGTGGTGGATTCGGAAGCATCGTAGGTGGTGGTCTTGGCATGGCATTTGGTGGCCCCATGGGTGGCGCTATTGGCAGTCAACTGGGTGGCAGTGTCGGTGGACTCTTTGATGAGCCAGGACGTAGACGCCAAGCAGGTCGTGAACGTGATCGCTTTGAACGTCGCCGCGGTGATGAGATCAATGCTATCCAGAGGATCATGTCAGCAGGTCGTGAGTCAGTACCTGGACAGAGGCTCATGAGCATCCTCTCTGGAGAGGGTGAAGGCTATGAGGACTTACAGCGTCAAGCTGGAGATATCACCTCACAGAGGCGCAGAGGGGCTGTAGCAGGCAATACGATGGCACGTCGTGGCTTGAGTGGAGCCTTGGGTCGTGCCGGCGCATCTGGTGGACTTGCTGCCGGTGGTCTGGGTGAGTTGGATCGCAGACAGATGAACCAACTGGCAGACATTGAAGCCAATCAACAAAACGTATTCCAACAGCTTCGTGACAATGAAGCCAACACGCTACGAGGTGGATTGTCTTCCTTGTATGCCAACCCTAATTCAGTTGCTGGTCAGCTTGGTCCTGCTTATGGACAGGCATTCACCTCACCTACTGGTTATGACAACAACGAGTGGGGGCAAGTGGGCCAAGGATTTGGCACTGCCATGATGATGCAAGGCATGATGGGTAATCGCGGTCAACAGCAGGGACAGATGGGTCTGCCAGGACATGGTGTTTACGACGATCCTAACAATTGGCTGGACACTGACAACATGGACGTGATGGGTCCACCATCCCCTTATTAAGGAATAAATCATGCCTGTAAGCATTACACAAATCGGTAAGGGTGGTGGAGGTGGCGGAGGCCAGCAACAGAACCCGATGGCTATGTTCATTCCTATGATCATGGCGCTTAAGAAGGAAGAGCAACGATCTGCTGAGAGGGCGGAGGATCGTAAGTTCCGTCAAGCCCAGATGATGTTCCAACAGCAGATGGCATTGGGACAGCAACGCATGGCTGAAGCTGCTAGTAAGCGTGACGATGCTATGCTGTCGATGCGTCAAGATGTCATGTCTCTTCAAAAGAGCAAGATCTCCAGGGAGCAGTCGAATAAAGCTGCTGCTTATCTTCAGCAGAATTATCCTACTTGGTCTGGAATTACTCATGACCCTAATGTCATGCTTGCTCGAAAGAAGGGCGAGACGAAGGATGAATACACTAAGCGATTCCCTAATCTTCATACACTTCTGGAAAACACAGCGAAGCGTATTTCGAGTGGTCAGTTAAAGACTGATCTTGCGGCTATTGGCATTGATGATCCTGCTGCTATTGCATCAGCAGAGAACATCCTTCTTCAAAAGGTTGGTAATGCCCGTAAGGCACACAGCGAAAACCTTATGATTCCTAGTCCAACGGAGAAAAAACCGAAGGGGTGGGATGCGGTCAAGTCGCATATGGGAGAAGGCTTTAGCAAAATGACCAAAGGGTCTGGCAGTGTTGCTGAGTCTCTCGTTACTGGTGAAGCATTTAAGCCTAGTGCTAGTAGGGGAACTGATACAAGCCTAGCCAGCCTTCCCGGTGCTATCTGGGATAAGCTCTTTGGTGATGAGGAACAAGCACCTCAACGTGCTGCTCCAACCCCAACTCCTGTTGCGTCACAAGAGGACTTAACTCCTGGTCAACAGACTGAACAAGAGCGTCTGGCATCTGTATTCCTTGATCCTCTACTTGAGGAAGAGGCCGCACCACAAATGAGCATGGGCGGTATGACTATGCTTCCAAATGGTGGAGGTGGTGGAAGTATTGGAATAGATGCTGTGCCATCAACAAGTCCAGATCCTACTTCAATGATCGAAGCTGCTTTAGAAAAAGAACGTATGCAGCGTCAATCTGGTCCTGCACAACGTGGTCAACCTGCTCGAATGCTTGAGCGAGGAGAGACTGCTGACAGGGTCATGGCAGAAGAAACTTTGGACTTCCTGCCTGAAGGTGCTGAAGCTCGCACTGGTAAAGGCATTGGGGTTGTTCCTCGAGGGGGAATGATAACAAGTCAAAATGGTCAGAATGTTTTGGTTATCCCAGAAACCTTGGATGAAGATGCTGAACAAGATGTCATCAGTCGCATTGGATCTGATGCCTATCAACGACTTGGTGATGATCAACGCAAGGCAATCCTGGCCCGTGTTAAAGAGAGAATGACTCTTCAAAACATGCAAGAGTTGTCACGTAATCAGCAGAACTCTGGCAAGGAACCATCGAAGGGATTCTCTCCGATGCAATGGAAGCAGAGTAAAGGTTGGTTGGATAATATCACGTCTGCTGGTCGCTAATAGTGACACAAGACGTTCCTAACCCAGTATCGCAAGCATGGATACCCTCACTGGGGGAAGATCCATCTAACGATAACCGTCCACCAGAATGGTTGATCAAGACTGCTGAAGTCATTGATAACATTCCAGTACTCAGTCACATCATTCATGCCATGTCTCGAGTGGACTACGCTGCTGGTAACTTGATCGAGGGTGACATTCAGAACTTCTGGAAGGTACTCAATCCTTGGGAAGAGATTGATGACCCTGAAGAGATGACCCTGGTATCTGATGTGCTGCTCCCAGAGGGTAGTCATTGGATGGCTAAGTTTGGACTCGATGTGGTCGCATCTCCTTGGACCCTATTCTCCCCTGGCATAGGTGGCGTTAAGGGGCTTAGAGTCGCCGGTATCACCAAGAAAGGTGGTGTCTCATCTAAGGTCAGGAACCTGAGGCAAGAGGCCAAGTGGCGTAACGTGCCAGTAGAAGAGCTTCCTCAATTCAAGGGACTTAGAGCAGAGGTCAAGAAAGCCGGTCATGAGATTAGCGACCTTGTTGACTTTGGTGACACCTTTGGGACTCAAGCACGCCTTGGTCAGAGGGCGTTACTTACGATGGGGGGCAAAGCCCTCATCAAAGGTGAGCCTGCCTTAGAAGTGATCACAGCGATCTCTCAGGCAACCCGTAAGACCAGTATCTTCAAGACATTCAACACGATGTTTGGTGTCACTAAGGATCCATTCCTCCGTACTGCCCAGATTATCTATGGTGGCGACAAGGCTAAGTTGATTCATAGAGCAGACGATGCCATCTTGGAATTTGATGACATCGTTAAGGGACTCAGCAGGGAAGAGGTCAGTCAGATCCCCAACGTATTAGAGAACTTCAGCACGATAGACAAGGTTGCTGTTAACCCCAAGGTGCTTCAAGCCGCGGCAGTCATGGGCAAGACCTTCGATGACTGGGTCGAGATGGGTAAGAAATCTGGGATTAAGATCCCTGACCTTAAAGACAAGTTCATCAAGCGTGCTGCTGAAAAAGGCATCCCCAAAGCGATCTTGATGAAAGAGGTCACTGGGGTGATGCGTAAGATCATTGACAAGGATGCTGCTCAACTCCTGCAAAGGATTGGTAAGGAGGCAGCATCACGTCACTCAAAGGGAGTGAACAGACTTAACGCTCAGATTCAGAATGTTGCCAGGTCATTTAAAGGTAACGACATCACCGCTGTAAGTGCTGTTGCTGAAGTACAAAAGGTTATCAACAAAGAGATGAGGAGTATTGCCAAGCGTGCAGACATTCCTCCCTCTGAGATACTTAATTCAACTCCTAAAGATGTAAAGAAAGCTCTTGGAAAAGAGGATGGTGAAGCATTCCTCCAACTCAAACGTGAGGCAGTGGTTCTTAACAGGACAGCACGCCAAGAGATTGACTTGGTTGGTCAGATTGAGAAGCACTTTGACAACGTTGCTGAACCGACAGCACTCAAGGCCGCAGAGAATGCAGCAGATGCAGAGTTGGTAGACAAGGCTCGAGTCTTTGCAGAGACGATTGCCAATGAACCTAACTACCTACCTCACATCTTGAGCCAGGATGCTCTTGATGTAATGCGTAAGCGCCGGCCCGACATCATGAAGAAGGCAAAGAGTTCCTTTGGTGCCCGTCTATTGCAGCGTGAGTTTGCATTCAATAAGCAGAAGGGCCTGGGTAACAGTCTCAGCCTTAAAGAAATTGAAGAGGTGTTTAAGCGAGGTGATGCTACCGGCATTGGCTTGTCCCAGGAGTGGCAGCATGAGTTGCTTGCCGTCAGTGGTGAGAACTCTAAGCGCCTCAACCAAGCGATTAAGAAGGGCAACAAGGGTCAAGGCCCAAAGATCAATAACGTCCAAGACGCGATCAATCATGGCTTTGTAGATGATGTTGCGAGGTACTTTGAGACTGATTCAAAAACCATACTTGAATCGTTCCAGCGTAGCTTCATTGAGAACCTGACTGACTTTCAATTTCGTGAATCAGCCAATCGCTTGTGGGGTGCTAGACTTGTTGGCGCACCTATACCTGCATCATTCAAGAGCGTCCTCAAGAAGGATGGTACTGCCAGAAAGAACATGACACTTGTTGATAAGACTACTGGTGAAGAGGTCAGCCTTGTAAGCATTACAGAAGCATCAAGTCCCTTGGATGAAATTGGTGAACTTGTTGTTAAGAGTGAAGATGGAATCGAGAGTACAAAGTCGATTACTCAATTCGATCATCCACCACAATCTGTTAAGGATGGCATCAAGAATGTTGAGAGTCTTCCTGAGTCATTCAGGCAAGCAGACATTCAAGGTACTGTCTCTGGTGTGTACTTCCCTGATGAGATTGCAACTGAGATGGAACGCATGCATGACTTCATGCGTAACGTTGATGTGCAGAATGAATTCCTTCGCTTCTACGATGGTGTACAGAACACTTGGAAAGCCAGTGTTACCGGGATTTGGCCGGCTTTTAACTCGAGAAATGCTGTGAGCAATCTCTTCCTTTCCTTCCTTAAGTTAGGTGGTCGAGTGGGTGATGCGCCAAGATTGGTAGCCTCGTATGGCAAGGCATTCAAGCTTCAGTGGTACGGTATGAACCCACTCAAGAATCGCAAAGCATTGCAGAAGATGAAGTTCAATACTCAAGAGGGTGTCGTTGATGGGCACCGTATGCTTGACATCATCATGGAGTACGATGTAACTGCTGGTAACGCACATACAAATGACCTGACAAGATTCACTGATCCCCTGAAGGGAAAGAGTCTTTTGGCTAAGGGAGTTAACACTACAACCAAACCATTCCAACTCGTTGGTAATGTTGGTAGACGTGTTGGTAACACAATAGAGTCCAACTCTAAGATGGGCCACTTCATCCATGAGATTGAGCGTAACAGTCTTGACTATGTGACTGCACAGAACTCTGTCATGGCAACACTGTTTAACTACGGTGACCTCACACCATTCGAATCAAGCACGATGAAGAGGATCATGCCTTGGTATACGTGGAGTCGTAAGGCAGTACCTTCAATGGTAAGTGCTGTCTTCATGAACCCCAAGAAGGTCAACTCAATGGGACGCTTCCTGGATGAGTTCGACAAACAGAACAAGGCAGAGTGGGGTGATCTGCCAAACGAACTACTTCCTCAGTACCTGCGCGACACATTGAATGTGACGTGGCGGGTCGATGAGGATGGCAATAGAGAAATGTTTATTCTTGATGGGTGGTTGCCTCTGGCTGAAGTCAATAAGCTCGATGGGTTGCTGCGTATGAGTCCCAAAAAATTTGGCAAGAGATTGTCAGCAGAGTTATCTCCACTCATCAAGAATCCCTTTGAATTACTTTTCAACCGTGCCTTGTTCTTTGATAAAGAGATTGAGCAGTTTGAAAACCAACGTGTGTCTTGGATGGGCTTTCGTCCCAAGGCAACTGACAGGCACATCCTGTCTAACATCCGTTTGTTGAACGAAGCAGATAACCTTATGCGTACCCAGCTTGACCCTGGGGATCATAGATACCGTGAGACCAAAGACTCTTTGTATCGTTTCATTGGTGGCATTAAGACTCAGAGTCTTGACATTGAGCGGCAGACATCTATCGCTGACATTAAGAAGCAGAGGGAAATCCGCGGCCTTAAGGGATTCCTTAACTTTGCTCGCAAGACTGGTCAGGTTGATAACGAGCTTGAGTTGATCCAACAGTTGAATGGCATGGGTTATGACATTGCTGCCGATGATGACAAGAAGGCTAAGAGGGCCGCGGCAAAGCTTGCACGTCAACAAGAAGCCAATGAGGCTCGTAACGTGGGTGACATTGACAAGATCATTCGGAACTTGGTTAGAGATTCTAGTGTCGAAAAGCAAATCGAGTCCGAAGGATTCGGGGAGGTCTTCAAATGAAGTACTTAATCATAGTCTGGTGTTCACTGATCTTTGCAACGGGTTGCATGAATGACTTCCAGAAGCAGAACTTTGCTGATGCTAAGGCTGGCACTGATGCCATCATTGGGCACCCCTTGTCTGCACCACCCATCCAGGACATTGCTAAGGGTGTTGGTAGTCACATAAAGGCGGGAACCTTACTGGCGACACTCCCTGCTCCCAAGAAGACACCAGAGCAGATCATTGGTGACCCTGATGCCTATAAGAAGCAGGGCGCCGAAGCTGAAAAGGAAGCGGAGGGAATGAGTGGTGGATTCCTGGCTGGTTTGTTTGGGCTTGTTACTGGTGTCGGTCTTCTTGTTGCTCGTAATTCTGGACCTTTAGGCAGTATGGCAGCGAGTCTATTCTCAAAGCTATCGCCTCATGCGAGTGAAAAAGAGAAACGTGCAAAAACGGTCCTTGGTGTTATAGCGTCTACCGAGGTTGGTCGCCAGGGACTCAAGAAGTTGGATGCCAAGCTTGATGGTGAATCTGTAGGGAGAATCCTGACAGAGTTGAGTGGAGGAAAAGCTAGCACTATCGAAGAGTATTTTGTATCTCTACTCAAAGCAGACCAGAGAGATCGAAACATACAGAGTGATGTTGCCTCGCTTAGGAGTGAGGTTCTGCACACCTCTGACACCAAGAATGGTGATATAGTTTAAGTGAGATGATAATGGCAGACGGACTGGAAGATAAGATCACTCAGATGCATGAAACCATGCTGGTAATGAAGATACAGACCATCCCCCAAGTGGAGAAGATGGCAGACGATATTGCTAACTTGAATGAGAAGGTACTGGACCCAGAGAATGGGATCATTGCCAAGGCAAAGACTAGCCATCTCAGGATCAAAAGCTTGGAAGATAACCAGAGCAAGAAGGACAAGATGGTGACCACAGCAGTGACCACCGGAATAGGTGCCTTTGTGTTGTGGGTATGGGCATTGGTCACTGGCAAGGGTGGATCGTGATGGCTAAGAAAAAGAAGATGAAGAAGAAGGTACGCAAGCCCAAGAAGAAGATGGGCTACGGTTACTGATCCTCTTCTTTACATCGTTCCATCTCGCACCAAATTGAAATGATCTCAGCATAGTGATGCTGGGCCAAGACTTGTCCCCAATGTGATTCGGTAAGGTCTGCCGTCTCTGTCCCCTCGACATATTCAACCATCAAGATGTGTAGCTCATCGTCCAGGTCGGCGACCTCGAATGCCAACTCGATGGGGTGGTTGGTTAATGGACTGAAAGAGTCCAAGTGAAGTCGAGCAACTTTGCATGATTGCACACACATGAATTCACCGTGTTCATCTTCCATTACTTATCGATCCTTTCCCAGAGTTCTATTCTGATCTTCTTAACGCCAAACTTCCTGGCCCTATGCTGTGATCTATAGCCTGTCATCAAGACATCAAGCCTATCGTACTTGGTGATTCGATCACGTGGAATTGTCATGTAACCCTTGTCCCAACTGTCACTGTTGTATCCAGGTACATGCAGGAACCATTTGTGGTAACCGTCGCTGCATAACTCTTCATGGATGAACCGCATCGACTTAGGGATGGCGGCTGAATAATGCCCATCATCAACGTAGGTGGACACTAGAGGGTATCTGGGAAGCTTAGGATTGTACTTGGTGCCACCCCTCAGGAAGTTGATTGAGGCGTATCGCTTTCCGAATCCGGGATCGTCGTGCTTTGTGTAAGCACTTACTTTGAAGTAGAGGTATCCGTCGAATCGGAATCCGTCTCTAATATTCCCAGTAGCCTTTTTTCCCAGTACTTCATATCTGGCATTTGATCTGTCATCAGCATTTCGTACTGCATCTGTCTGTATATCTTTGCCACTTCTGGTCTTTGCCTCCACTGTGACCATTGATGGCTCACCCACGTATTGATGTCCTTCTGGCACTGCTCGTTGTCCATCACTCGAAACTCCAGTACTTAAAGCTATCCCAGCACCGATAACAAATCCCAGACCAGCCGACGCTCCAAAAAAGATCATACGCTTATAGGTCATGCTTCTATCACCCCATAAAATGTAGGATTCTTGACAGGGTAATAAACCACCATCGGGAAGTATAGATCTTTAGGAGTTTGATCTAACTCTTTCAGACAATCTTCGCAGATAACCTTTTGGCATTCTTCACCATTATGTTTACTTGGATAGATTCCATAATGGTTTTCAATAACTTCATTAGTACAGTGAAAACAAACATACCTACTCATCGGTCTTTTTCTCTTCCTCATCTTCCAGGCTTTCCGTATAGCAACCTTCGCAAATCATCTCACCATCTTTTTCTTCACTGTTGTCGAAGTCGCTGTCGATGTATCGGTCGCACCAATGACAATAGAATACGCTCATGATTCTTCCTCCACACATACCTCGCAAGGCTCGCCGTAAGTGTTGACCTTAGAGTCTAAGCACATAGGACAGGCACGCTTACTATAAACAACATGAGCCCCATGTGACATCATGCGAGGCTTGCCAAACCCAGTAATGATCTTGTTCTCACAACCTGGACACGTCCACTCATCTCCAGACATAAACATTGAAGAGTTCTCTTCCGGCTTTCCAAGTTCACAATCCACTTCATTGTGGGTGCACTTGTACCAACGCTCACAGGGTATGCAGTATGTGCTCATGCTTTATCCTCTCCGCGCAAGGCAACAGAGCAGCATTTGGCGATGGTCTTGCCTACACCCTCAACATACTCAACGGCATCAGTTCCACATTTCCACCAACCACTAGCTATGGTCACGTCTACATATTCGCCGATTTCATCCAGCACCCCCTCCAGCCTCGCAACCCGCTCTTGCAGGGAGTCGCGCTCGGCCTTGTACAATGCAACCATGCGGCCTAGTTCGTCACGCTCGGCAATGATCACGCACCTCTCGCAGTTGTCCACGTTCTCGCCTGACGGGAATCCGCATATGCAATCGTTTCTGCTCATGCGCTTTTCTCCTCGGGATCGGGTGCCCCTTCGTCGGTCGGCTGTAGGGCTCTTGCAGCTTTACCAATAACGCCCCATGCAACTGACCTGTAGTGATCTGCTTCATTACCTGCCGCTGGTGGCATGCTAGTGCCGGTGCCTGCAATATCATCCAGCGCAGCCTTGTACCTTTCCCCCTCCAGCAGCAGGGCCTTGATGTGGGACCAGTGCTTAACGAGTTTCCATTCATCATCCTCATCCATTTCTGCGATGTGCCACCTGGCGATTACAGGGTCAACTTCCTCCACAATCTCGCGTGCCGTTGGCGTGGTCATCGCTCCCCCCTCTGCTGCTGCGCGAATTGCTTCGCGTGCATTTACAAGCGCCTCATCGTAAGCACCCTCTAGCCCCGTCGCATATCGGTATGCCTTCATCAGTCCTTCCAGCGCCTCCACCAGCGCGGTCAGGCGGGATTGCAGGGCTGCGTTTTCAGCTTCCAAAGCATTAATGGCAGCAATGTCAGGGCCAACGCGGTCGGCTAATATCTGCTGGTAACTCTCCACCTCCGCCTCTGCTGCCTTCAGGCGGATGAGGGCTGCGAGTAGCAACTTATCCAAGGGCCAAGGCCAAGTGCCTTCAATACTTGCCTTGCGCACCTTCTCTTCAAGCCTATCAATATCCAACCCATCCACGTCCACCGGCTGCTCGCTGCTCATTCGCTTTGCTCCTTTGCCTTAGTGAACTTGAAGGTGGCTGCGTATGTTTCGTTGTATCCCGGCTTGTCGTAAACAACGTGCCACCCTGCATTGCGATAGATCGGCTCGACGTTTAGGTATTTAAGGTCAAACACTGCGCCCCTGCTGATATCAAGCATCGCGGCAATGTCTGTAGCTACTCTGTCCTGCTGCACGACGGCAACGCTACCATCCCATGCTTCAGCAATAGCAGCATTAAACACTTCTAGTACGGCGTCCGGAACCAACGTTGTTTTTAGGTCTGCCACGTCATCCGGCGTAATGGGGGTCCTCATTCGCTTTGCTCCTCGGGCTGGGTGGTCCATGAATGCGATACGTAAACATTTAAGTCGAAGCTCTTGCCGCAACTACCACACTGTTCTTTGTGATCACCCTCTCTATAG
>Ga0255048_10000485_pt1 | contig 30865 bp, 33 predicted proteins | sample JV7_2_2_MG_FD_183619 | JGI IMG/M metagenome (GOLD analysis project Ga0255048, IMG submission 183619) | Seawater microbial communities from Jervis Inlet, British Columbia, Canada - JV7_2_2 | ecosystem: Environmental > Aquatic > Marine > Inlet | place: Canada: British Columbia | collected 2016-10-06
GTCGAATGCAGGGGAAGCCACCGATCTCCGACTGGCCGTCGATGACTTCTTCATTCGACAGCGTCGTACCTAGCTCTTCGCACCACCAGACAGGTAATTCTTCCTGGTACGCCAGACCGCGATCGAAGAGTTGCTTGAAGATCCATTGAGTCCATCTGTAGTAGCCCGGGTCGGTGGTATTTACCTCTCGGTCCCAGTCATAGGAGAACCCAAGCGACTTCAGTTGCTCGCGAAATCGACGGACGTTCCGCTCGGTTGTAATCTTCGGATGCGTGCCGGTCTTCAGCGCGTACTGCTCGGCCGGCAGGCCGAACGCATCCCAACCGATCGGGTGGAGCACGTTGAAACCGTGCATCCGCTTGTAGCGGGAAACGATGTCGGACGCCGTGTAGCCTTCGGGATGTCCGACATGCAGCCCATCACCACTCGGATACGGGAACATATCCAGCGCGTAGAATTTCGGCCGCGACTGATCGACGTCCGCCGGCGTCTTGAAGGTCTTGTTAAGCTCCCAATAGTGTTGCCACTTGGGCTCGATCTCCTTGAAGGGATACCCTACCATCGTCCTCTATTGTCCTCGGGCCGGCCGTGCTTCGCGCCGAGACTCGAAAGCCTGATCAATGGCGCATTCAGTGGTGTCGGATGATCTTTGTAAAAGCGGTTAGAATCAAGCAGGCCATGTATCTAAATATCGTCAGCGCGTTCTTGGGCGCCGCCATTCTGAGCGGCTGCGGCTTCCATCTGGAGGGTGCGGGGACATTACCTGCCGCGGCTGCCACGACCTATCTCGACGCGGCGAACCCGCACACGGAGTTTTACGGCAGCCTCACGGCTGCGCTCAGGGCACGGGGTGCGGAGGTGGTGACATCGCCACAGGGCGCCGGCGCCGTACTGAGAATTCTGGCGGATAATACCGGTCAGCGGATGCTCTCCGTCTCTGCGCGCAATATTCCGCGAGAATACGAGGTTTTCTACACCATCACCTATTCCCTGGACGCTGAGGGCGAGAGCCTGATTCCAGCGGAGTCGCTGGTAGCGACTCGCAGCTATACCTACGATGAGACGCTCGTCCTGGGCAAGAGTACAGAAGAGGCAGTCCTGCGCCAGTCCCTGGCTGACGATCTGGCACGGCAGGTCTTGCGCCGGATGGGCGCCGATAAAGGTCGTGTCGCCACCGTCCAAAACTGAAAGCGCCTCAGCCGGTGAATGTCACCGAACTACGCGAACTCGACCTGACGGCCGTTCGGCAGTTACTGTCTCGTTATGAACTCGAGTTGATTCAGCTCGGCGATGATGCTGTGATCCCCGCATCGTTCTGGGGGGAGCCGGAGGCCGGTCTCGCCGGCCGGTGCGTGTTCGTTCGTGGCGACACGCCGGCTCATTCGCTGTTGCATGAGGCGTGTCACTACATCTGTATGACGGCCGGTCGGCGCGACGCTCTATGGCGAGATGCCGGCGGCAATGACGATGAAGAATCTGCCGTCTGCTACCTGCAAGTGCTGCTCGCCGATGCGATTCCCGGGCTCGGGCGCGATCGAGTCTTTCGGGATCTAGACGCCTGGGGCTATAGTTTTCGTGAAGGATGCGCGCGGAGCTGGTTTGATGGCGATGGGCGCGCGTCGCAACGCTGGCTTGAGTCGAACGGACTGATCGATGCGGCGGGCGAGCCCACCTGGGAACTCAGACCTTAGATCGCGGCCAGGCGGCCGCTTCCACCAACAGCAGTCGATACGACGAATACGGGGACGGTCTACCTATTAATATTAATAGGTAGACCGTCCCCGTATTCCCTAGAGCTTGGTCGGGTTCGGTGCATCTCCATAAACAGCCTCCGGGTCGAAGACTTTCTCGCTTTCCGTGAACTCGAGCGGCTGCGCCGGACCGTTGCCGTCTATGCGGACACGGCGATAGAAGCAGGACCGGTAACCGACGTGACAACTGGCGCCACCAGTGACCTCGACCTTTAACCAGATACAGTCCTGATCGTCGTCGACCATCAGTTCCTTGACGGTCTGTACAAGCCCACTCGTTGCGCCTTTGTGCCACAGTGCGCCTCGGCTTCGACTGTAATAATGTGCCTCGCCAGTCTGGATCGTCTTACTCAGGGCTTCTGCATTCATATACGCATGCATGAGTAACTCCCCGGAGTGATAGTCCGTGGTCACGGCAGGCAGCAAGCCGTCCGCGTCGAACTTCGGTGCCAGTTCGGTCCCCTCTTCCACCTGCTCCACGCTGGTCCTCGGGGCGAATTCTTGAGTCATGGCCTGTCTATCCAATTCTGCGGGCAAGGGATTATAAGCTACCCTTGTTATCATAGGCCGATCCGTCAGCAGATCGAGAAGCGCAGCAGCGCACTGTCGCATGGCCCTTTATCTCCACAACACATTGAGCCGTTCCCGGGAGCTCTTCGAGCCTGCCGACCCGAAGCGCGTGACGATGTATGTCTGCGGGCCGACGGTCTACAACTTCTCCCATATCGGCAATGCCAGGCCGCCGGTGGTCTTCGACGTCCTCGCCCGCGTGTTGCGGCGCTCCTACGGTCTCGTCTACGCTCGTAACGTCACCGATGTCGACGACAAAATCAACGCGGCAGCTAAGGCCGAGAACATCGACATCGCGGTCCTCACAACGCGGTATCTCTCGGCGTATCTCGAGGATATGGGGACGCTGGGTGTGCAACCGCCGGATCTGGCGCCGCGTGTAACCGAGCACCTCCCGCAGATCGTCGATCTCATCGAACGGCTGGTGAGAACCGATCACGTGTACGAGGCGGAGGGACACATACTGTTCTCCGTCGCCAGCTACACGGACTACGGCCACCTGTCGGGCCGATCTCTCGATGACATGCTGGCTGGCGCCCGCGTCGATGTAGCGCCCTATAAACGGGACCCGGCGGATTTCGTTTTGTGGAAGCCGTCCGCGGATGACGTCATCGGCTGGGACAGTCCCTGGGGGCGAGGTCGACCGGGTTGGCACGTCGAGTGCTCGGCCATGGCGGAAACCCACCTCGGCGAGACGATCGATATTCACGGCGGCGGCCAGGACCTGGTGTTTCCTCATCACGAGAACGAGACCGCGCAGAGTACCTGTGCGCATGCCGGCCGCCTGTACTGTCGTTACTGGATACACAACGGACTCATCCATGTCGACCGTGAGAAGATGTCGAAGTCCCTTGGTAATGTGCTTCTGCTTCGGGATTTGCTGGCCGAGGCGCCCGGCGAGACGGTTCGATTGGGTCTGTTGACCGCCCATTACCGGCAGCCGTTGGACTGGGCGGACGACGTCCTCGCCGATGCCCAGCAGAAGCTCGACAGAATGTACGGTGCGCTGCGTGCCGCGGGCGTGAGCGGCACGGCGCAGGACGACGTTGAGGAACCGCCGGCGTCGGTCGTCGAAGCGCTCGACGACGACTTGAATACGCCGCGGGCGCTAGCGGCGTTGTTCGACCTGACACGAGAGGCTAATCGGGAGACGGACTCTGAGCGACGCCTGAAGATCGCCACCGACTTACGTGCAGGAGCGGGGCTCCTCGGACTGCTGCAAGCGGATCCTGAGGCCTGGTTTATCGATTCCGGGAAAACGGACGCGCTGGGCGTTGCCGAGATCGACGCGCTCGTCAGCCAGCGCGAGCGGTTTCGCGTGGAGCGGGATTTTGCCGCGGCGGACGGGATCCGGGCTCAGCTTGAGAATGCGGGCATAGTGATAGAGGATAGCTCGGACGGCTCGCGTTGGCGGCGGGCACGTTAGTGGCCCAACAAGATGATCAGATTATCGAACACACTCGCGCACGTACTGGTCGGGCTTATCCGGGCCTATCAGTATCTGCTCTCGCCGTGGTTAGGTCCTCGCTGCCGGTATACGCCGAGTTGCTCCGCGTATGCGGTCGAGGCGATCCGGATTCACGGCTCGGTCCGCGGTGGTTGGCTGGCGATAAAGCGAGTCGCGCGCTGCCACCCCTGGGCGAAATTCGGTTATGACCCGGTCCCGACTGCTCGAGTCGGCCGGTACCGGAAGAGTCTTCACGAGTAGTGGCTTAGCATGAGTTTCGACAAGAATCTGCTCGATATCGTTTGCTGTCCCGCGACGCGTCAGCCCATGGTATCCATGTCGAGCGCGACGCTGGCTAAGCTCAACAGCCTCATTCGCGAACAGAAAATTCGCGACCGCGACGACGCGCTCGTGACCGAGGAGCTTAAAGAGGCACTGATGACGGACGACGGCAAGATCGCGTATCCCGTCGCGAATGGAATTCCCGTGCTGTTAGTAGAGCGAGGCATCTCTCTGTCCCAGCTCGACGCTTCTTAAGAGTTCGCGTTGAAATTTGCCGCGGATCGACTCGCAACCCACCTGACCAAGAATCTGGCGCCCGTGTATCTGGTAACGGGCGATGAACCGTTGCTGGTTACGGAAGCTCTCGAATCGATACGTGTGCGTGCCCGACAAGACGGCTTCGAGCAGAGAGACCTTGTTGTTGTCGAGCGCGGTTTCAAGTGGGAAGAGCTGGAAGCGGACGCGGACAACCTATCGTTATTCGCTACACGCAGGATCCTGGAGCTACGACTCGCAAGCCCTCGCCCGGGAGACAACGGTAGGAGAACGATCAGTTCTCTGGTCGGCAGGCTCGACCCCGATCGCATTCTCCTGATTGCGACGACCAAGCTCGACTCGGCAGCGTCCAGGAGCGCCTGGGTGAAATCGATCCAGACGCGCGGAGTGGTAGTGCAGGTCTGGCCGATCGAGCGATCCAAACTGCCGAGATGGATTCAGCAACGGGCCGGCCGCGCGCGCTTGAAATTTTCGACTGGAGCCGCGGAGCTTCTGGCTGATCGCGTCGAAGGCAATCTGTTAGCCGCGGATCAGGAGATCCAGAAATTAGCGCTCCTGCGGGGTGAAGGGAGCGTGGACGAGCAGATGGTTCTCGACGCAGTCGCTAACAATTCGCGCTTCGATGTGTTCCGGCTCGTCGACGCAATCCTGGAGGGTGATGCGCGACGTTCGCTCGCGATCGTGGCGGGCCTGCGCGCCGAGGGCATCGCGCCCGCTCTGGTATCATGGGCGTTGAGCCGGGAGCTCTGTTTGCTGACGCGGCTGAAGTCGGCAGAGTTGCAGGGCGATAGTGCGGGTCGAGCGTCATCGAAACAGCGTGTGTGGCCTCAGTATCGTCAGCCACTTGTCGCGAGAGCGTTGCGAAACTATCGGCTAGGCCAACTCACGGCCCTGCTGGCGCAAGCAGCAGAGGTCGATGGGGTGATCAAGGGTGTCAGCCAGGGTCGGCCATGGGACGAGCTGACGCAGCTCGTGATAGGCATGTTGAATACCGACCATCCAGGCCGCGGCCGCGCAGCTTGATGAGGAGTGACTGAATTCGCGTATGGGTCCAATCGGAATTTTTGGCGGAACCTTCGACCCGATCCACTATGGTCATCTGCGCACGGCACTTGAGTTGCTGCAACGGCTATCCCTGACGGAAATACGTTTCGTTCCCTGTGCGGACCCGCCGCACCGTGAAACGAGGCCTACCACAGGCGCGTCCAGACTTGAGATGGTAAAGGCGGCGGTCGCTGAGCAGCCTTCGTTCGTCGTGGACGACCGGGAATTCAAGCGGGAAGGCCCTTCTTATTCGGTCGAGACGCTGCGTAGTTTACGCAACGAGTACCCATCGGTGTCTCTGTGCCTGTTGATGGGTATGGACGCGTTTCTGGGGCTTCCCGAGTGGTATCAATGGGAAGAGCTAACGGAACTCGCGCACCTGGTCGTGGCGCATCGACCCGGATGGCTGGCGCCCGAACATGGGGCCCTGGGAGAGTTAATGCTCGAACGCGGTACCGATGAGGTCACGAGCTTGCACGACTCTCAGTGTGGCCGTGTGTTTGTGACTCCGGTGACGCAGCTCGAAATCTCGGCGACGGAGTTGCGAACGTTGTTGGGTGCCGGACTCGATCCCAAGTTTCTGATGCCGGACAGCGTAAGGACGATGATCATCGAATCAGGGTGTTATGTCGAAGACAACTAAAAAACAACTGACGTCCGCAAGAGCGCTAGTCAAGCTCGTGTTAGACGTGCTTGACGATCTTAAAGCCGAGTCCGTAACGTGTTTGGACGTTAGGCATCTGACTTCGGTTACGGATTTTATGATCATCGCGAACGGCCGGTCCGCTCGACATGCTCGCGCCGTAGCCAATGCAGTCGTCGAGCGATCGAAAGAAAATCACTGCCAACCGATTGGCGTTGAGGGTCAGGACGGCGGAGAGTGGATACTCGTTGATCTTGCCGATGTCGTTGTGCACGTGATGTTGCCGAAGGTCAGAGAGTTTTACGATCTCGAGAAACTTTGGGATCTTGACAGCATGGAGGACGCTGAGGACTCTAGCTGACTTGCGATGTACCGACATCCCGACCGCTCAGGCTAATCCCGAAAAATCATGCGACTCCTCGTCATCGCCGCCGGCAATCGGCAGCCAGCCTGGGTCGACGAAGGGTTTGGCGAATATGCTCGGCGCCTGCGCGGCAGCTGCACTTTGGAACTGGCGCAGATTCCGCTGGGACGCCGCTCCAAAGCTTCAAGCGACAAGGCGCAGAAAGACGAAGGCGAGCGTATGTTGCGGGCGATTTTGCCGGCGGCGCATGTTGTTTCGTTGGGCGTCTCGGGCCGGCCATGGACGACGGAACAGCTGGCCAAACGGTTGCGGCACTGGACGACCTTAGGCGCTCCGGTCTGCCTGCTCGTCGGTGGGCCCGATGGGCTTTCCGCGGATTGCGAGGCGCGGGCCGTAGAACGCTGGTCGCTATCGCCATTGACGTTCCCGCATGGTCTGGTGCGTGTGATCGTTGCGGAAGCCCTGTATCGGGCGTGGAGCCTGAATGAGCGGCACCCGTATCACCGCTAGAAAGCTTCGATTCAGCTCCGTTTCCCCGTATATTTCATTGAATGAAAAAGGATTTCATGTATCTCGCCTCGGCATCTCCGCGGCGCTACGCCTTGCTCGAGCAGATTGGCGTGCCGTTCCAGGCCCGGCCGGCACAGATCTGCGAGGCGCTCCGCCCTGGCGAGCTTCCTCATGCCTATGTGACTCGCCTCGCGCGCGCGAAGGCCGACACCGTTTGGGACGAAGTGGCGGCTGGCGAGGCGCGTCCGGTCCTCGGCGCCGATACAGCCGTCGTCATCGATGACCAGGTGTTCGGCAAACCGGGTGACGCCGAGGCGGCATTACATATGCTGGCAGATCTCTCGGGACGGACGCACCGTGTTCTGACCGCCGTGGCCGTACGCCATGGACCGCGGCTGTTGAGCGAGCTAAGTTCCAGCGAAGTTCGGTTTCGGGAGACGACCAAGCGTGAGCGAGTGGCCTACGTCGCCACTGGAGAGCCGTTAGATAAGGCCGGCGGCTATGCCATACAAGGGATGGGCGCTGTTTTCATAGACCATATCAGCGGCAGCTATTCGGCTGTCATGGGCTTGCCGCTTGCCATGACGGCTCTGCTCCTGGCGGAGTTTGGCGTACCGACCTGGCTGTACACAAACGCGAAGCCCGCATGAGAGAAGAGATTCTGGTTAATGTCACGCCACGAGAGGTGCGCGCGGCGCTCTTGGAGAATGGTGTAGTTCAGGAGGCCCTGATCGAGCGTGCCAGTCATCGCGGGTTGGTCAGTAATCTGTATATGGGCCGAGTGTCGAGGGTATTGCCCGGCATGCAGGCAGCTTTCGTCGATATCGGCATCGAGCGCACAGCGTTTTTGCACGCTTCGGACATTGCTCGGAGCCGATACGAAGAACGCGCCAACGGCGAAGCCGATATCGACATTCGCGACCTTGTCGAAGAGGGCGCTGACCTGCTTGTGCAGGTGCTGAAGGACCCGTTGGGAACGAAAGGCGCGCGTCTCACAACCCATGTAACCATCCCGTCCCGCTATGTTGTCATGATGCCGCAGAGCGCGGGTATCGGGGTATCGGCTCGCATTGAAGATGATGCGGAGAGGGAACGTCTGCGCCAGTGCATAGAGAGCATCACGGACCCGGACTCGCCACCGGGCTATATCGTAAGAACGGCCGCGGAGGGCGCGACGGCGGAGGCGCTCCGGGCCGATATGCTGTTTCTCGACAGACTCTGGTCGGCCGTTGAGGAATCGCGGGCCGAGGCAGGTTCCGCCGAGTTGGTATACGAGGATTTGCCGTTGGCGATCAGAGTTCTCAGGGATCTCCTGGGCGCGGAAACGGAGCGTGTCCGAGTGGACTCGGATCCGCTGTTTGCGCGCATGAAAGATTTCGCCGATCGATTTATGCCGGACATGTCGCCGATGATCGAGCGTTACACAGGTGAGCGACCGATCTTCGATCTCTATGGTATTGAAGATGAGATTCAACGAGCGTTGCAGAGGAAGGTGCCATTAAAGTCCGGCGGTTATCTGATCTTCGATCAGACGGAAGCGATGACGACTATCGACGTGAATACCGGGGCCTATGTCGGTCATCGCAATCTCGAGGAAACGATTTTTCGCACGAATCTGGAGGCAGCCGTCGCCATTGCTCGGCAGCTCAGACTCCGGAATCTCGGTGGGATCATCATCATCGACTTCATCGATATGATCGAAGAGGAACATCGTCGCCAGGTCTCCCAGGCGTTGTCAGGCCGGCTGGCCGGCGATCATGCGAAGACCCAGATTATGGCCGTGTCGCCTCTCGGGCTCATAGAAATGACCCGCAAGCGGAACCGTGAAAGTCTGGAACACGTCCTTTGCCAGGCTTGTCCAAGCTGTGAAGGCCGTGGCTTCGTTAAGACGCCAGAAACCGTATGCTACGAGATCTTTCGGGAGATTCTGCGTCAGCATGGGCAATTCGACTTTCAGGAGTTACTGGTGCTTGCCAGGCCGGACATTATCGAGCGGCTCCTGGACGAGGAATCGGCGGGCGTTGCCGAACTAGAGGGGTTGACTGGATCGCCGATCCGGCTCCAGAGTGAGGGACTCTATGCGCCGGATCAGTTCGACGTGGTCCTCATGTGAATTTATTGCAAGCGTATGTGGCAGCTTTTTCGCAAACTAGCTAAGCACCTCTCGATCGGGGTCGCGTTAGTGGTGATCGTGCTCGCGATCGGAGTCGGCGCGTTCCGGCTGGTCGTGACCCAACTGCCCGGTTACCGAGGCGAGATCCAAGCCTGGGCCCGCGAGGCGCTCGGGTTGACGATGGACTTCAGCCGGGTAGACGCTCGCTGGGCGTTACTCGGCCCTGAGCTGACCTTCTACGACGCCAGCGTCAGCATTCCCGGCGCGGAGAACGAACCGATCTTCAGCGCTCCGGAAGCGAGCATCGGAATCAGTGCTCTGGCGCTTATCACCGAGCGTCGATTGGTTGTCAATCGACTCACGGTTGTCAGCACTCGGCTGGAACTCGAGCGTGCCACCGACGGCAGTTTGCAATTACAAGGCCTGCCGTCGCGACAAACGGCGGCGACTCAATTCGAGATCGAAGACTTGCCGCCGGTCGAGATAATCGCCCGAGACAGCACCGTCGTTTTCGAGGACCGAGTGCAGGGCACGTCTTGGGAGTTTCTCGATGTCCGGCTCCGCCTGGCAAGAGAAGTAGACCGGCTTCGGCTCGAAGCTCGCGCCGACGTCCCGGCGGAGTTGGGTAGCCGCATCGATGTCACGGCGGAGGGCAGTCTGACCGAGCCGCAGGACGGCAGTGGCCGGGACTGGCGAGTCGTCGCCGAGTTGCGCGACCTGGATCTGAGTGCGCTTAAGACGCGATTTCCGGATCAGCACGGCCTGCCGCGTTCGGGGGTCGGTGACATATCCATCTGGCTCGATTTCATCGGCGGTAGGGTACAACGTGCGACGGCCGAGTTGGCATTGGAGGATCTACTGCTCGCGGAGCATCCGGGCTTCACTGATCTGGAGTCTACTTACGAGAACGTGGCCGTGACGACGGAGTGGAACCGTGAAGATGAAGGCTGGCAACTCGCGCTGAGCAATTTGGATCTCAGGCGGCAGAGTCGGTCGTGGCCCGGTAGTGTCAGCATGAGTCTTGGCGTGACGGAAGACTCAAACGGGCTGAACGGGTTTGTCTTGAACAGCAGTTTCTTCAGGCTGGAGGATTTGACTCCTCTGCTGGCAGCCTTTCCCGCGCATCCCGTCACGGACGCCTGGGCCGAGTTAGCGCCTGTCGGCGATCTTCTGGCACTGGAGTTCGACTGGGCGTCGAGCGCCGAGTCCTGGATGTACTCGGCGTCAGTAGATTTTCGTGATATCGGGATTTCCGTCTACGAGCAGTTGCCCGGCGTGACCGGGCTGTCCGGCGAACTCCGGGCGGACTCCCGGAGTGGCCGCGTAGCGCTCTCGACGCGTGATGCGCAAGTAGACTGGCCCGCGATTTTCCGACAACAGCTCGATATCGAAGAGTTGACCGGCATCCTGATCTGGCGGCAGGGCCAGGACGGAATTCGTCTCGTTAGCGATAACCTCACGATAAACAATCAGGATCTGACGAGCCGCTCGAATTTCGAGCTCACGATCCCGCCTGACGGTAGCTCGCCGCTGCTCGAATTCGAGAGCAATCTATCTGGTTTCGACACGACCAGGACGAGTCACTACCTACCTGCAGCCGTGCTACCGGCGCCGGTCGTTGGGTGGTTGGATCGATCCATCGTCAGCGGGTCCGTTCCCCGGGCCGCAGTTGCGTTCGTCGGCCCGGTGACGGCCTTCCCGTTCTACGAAGGGGAAGGGAGATTCTGGGCTACGTTCGATATCGAGGATGGTGTGCTGGAGTTCGTCGACGGTTGGCCTGTCGCCGATGGTATTCAGGGTACGGTCGAGTTCTTGAACGAGGGCTTCACGGCCAGCGGCGTCAGTAGAATTCTCGGCGAAGACACAGCCGAGGTCAGGGGCGGTATTGCGGACATGAGTAATGCGGCTATCGATGTCGAAATCGCGACGCCGGCTGCTCTCGCCGACATACTCGATTACCTCAAAGAGGTTCCGCTATTCTCACGCCGCTTGGGCCCTGACTTAAGACGGCTCGAAGCAGGTGCGGGCGACGCGGAGATAGAACTTACACTAAGACTGCCGTTGACCGACTTCGCCGCCTACGACCTCGATGCACAAGTGAGTATGCGGGGCGGTGAACTTACCGTCGCGGGGTTCGGTTTGGCGGCGACTGAGATTAACGGTGTCCTGACGATGGCCGACGACCGTGTGACCGGCTCGGGTATCGAAGCTACCTTACTGGACGGCCCGGTGACCACGAGTGTTGAGCCTCCGGCGGACGAGCCGGGCTACCGGTCGCGCCTCACTTTCGAAGGAGAGGTTGCGGCGGAGTCAGTCGGAGACGCGTTCGATTTGCCGCTCAACGCTTACCTCGCAGGGCAAACGCGTTGGCAGGGAACTCTTCTGCTGCCCGAGAATCCGGCACCCGACGCGCCGGGACCGAGAGCGCCGTTGAAAGTCAGTGTCAGTTCGAATCTTTCCGGTGTCGCGCTCAAATTTCCCGAGCCTCTCAGTAAGCCTCCGGCCGAGGCCACGAGCTTTCAGGTTGACTTCATTTTTCCGCAGTCCGACCGGCTCGACATTGAGGGCAATCTCGGCGCCGCGAATCGCTTCGCCGTCAGTCTGTGGAATCGAGACGAGGGATTGTCGCTGCGCAAGGGAAGTGTTCGTTTCGGTGGCTCCTATCCGCTATTGCCTCCGCAGGACGGTCTGGATATTCGCGGCTCGCTCGGCGAGGTGCACTTGGATGACTGGCTGGATGTGTTTGCCGATGTCGCGTCCCAGACCGGATTGGATGCGCTACTGTCGACTGCGGACCTGGAGTTCGCCGATTTCTCCGCCCTCGGTCAACATCTCGGTCAGACGAAACTCGTCATCGAGCGGCAGCCGCCGGAGTGGCTGGTGGAAATCGACAGCGAGCCGATGGCGGGGACGCTCGTCGTGCCGCTGGACCTTGGCAGCGGTTCCCAGATCGTCGCGAACATGCAGCAACTACATCTTTCTGCAGGCGAGCCCGATGAATCTGAGCAATCCGATCAAACGGATCCACGCGACTTACCGGGACTGCTCGTGAGCGCGACTGACTTCGTCGTCGGGCAGCGCCGTTACGGTGAGCTCGATGCCGACATCCAGGCCGTGCCCTCGGGTCTTCGTCTGGCTACGTTCCGAACTGTTAGCGAAGGCTTTACGTTGGACGGTAGCGGTGAATGGTTCGGCCCCGCGCCGGGATCCACGACCCGAGTGGCGCTGACGCTCAGGAGTGAGAACGTCGCCAGTGCGCTCGATGAGCTTGCGCTCGATCCGGTCCTTGACGGTGAGGTTGCCGAGGTGACAGCGAACGTCTATTGGCCAGGTGGACCGTCAGCGGACTGGAGACAGGGTATCAGCGGCGATGTCGCGATTCGATTGGAGCAAGGTAGCCTGCTCGACGTGGAACCCGGAGCAGGCCGTATGATGGGTCTGATGAGTATTGCGGAACTGCCGCGACGATTAGCCCTGGACTTCAGAGACGTCTTTAATCGTGGCCTCGTTTTCGATGAGGTTAGCGGAAACTTCGTCCTCGTCGATGGCAACGCCTACACGGACAATCTGCTGCTCACCGGACCGGTGGCGGACATCGGTGTCGTTGGCCGGACCGGTCTGAAGGATCAGACCTACCAACAACAGGCTGTTGTGACGGCCGAGCCCGGGAAGATACTCCCGGCAATGGGATTTCTCGCGGGGCCCGGGATCGGGACGGCGGTGCTGATCTTTACGCAAATATTCAAGGAGCCACTAAAAGGCATTGGTCGCGCTTCCTATTGCATGTCCGGCACCTGGGGTGACCCGTCTATTGAGCGACTGACTCCAGAGGACGTGGCTTCCGGTGAGCTGTGCGCCGACCTTCCTCCAGGCGGGCTAAAACCAACGCAACAGTAGCCGCCGGCAGCGGTTCCCGGCTGGTCGGCGGTTGAGATTCCCGCAGAACACGACCCGGACCCTGGCGCGAGCGTGGCAGATCTGGCTATGATGGGTCTATGCAACCCGAAAGCTATATCAGCCCGACAGTCGACTCGCTGGAGATCGTCGATAGGGAGCTCTTACGGCCTGCGGGACTCGACTTGAGCCAGTTGGATCGGGCCATGGGGGCGCTTATGAGCCGCCAGCTAACCTACGGCGACATTTATTTCCAGTTCACGCGTTTCGAAACCTGGGCCATCGAGGACGGCATCGTCAAAGATGGTGTCCACAGTGTCGATCAAGGCGTCGGTGTACGGGCCGTTGCCGCAGAGAAAACCGGGTTCGCCTACTCCGACCAACTCGACGCCGAGGCGCTTGACGATGCCGTGGACGCCGCGCGGAGAATCGTTCGAACAAGCGGCGACGGCCGCGTACAGGTACCCCGGGCGACGTCCGCGCATCACTTGTATCCCGCCGACGACCCGTCGCTGAGTCTGGACGATGCTGACAAAATCGAATTGCTGCTGCGTCTGGATCGTGAGACCCGGGCGCTGGATGAACGCGTTACCCAGGTCATCGGTAGCCTTGCGAGCGTTTACGAGTTAATACTCGTACAAGGCTCGGACGGGGTTCTTGGCGCGGATATCAGGCCGCTCGTACGCCTCAACGTCTCAGTCATCACCCAGCAGGGTGATCGCCGCGAACAGGGTTACGCCGGCTGCGGCGGTCGCGGAGACCTTTCTTTGCTCACGGCGACGGATACAGTCACCAACCTGGCCGCGGAAGCGGTCCGCCAGGCGTCGGTGAACATGGAGGCGATTCCTGCGCCTGCCGGTGTCATGCCCGTCGTCCTCGGTGCGGGTTGGCCCGGGATCCTGTTACACGAAGCGATCGGTCACGGGCTCGAGGGTGATTTCAATCGCAAAGGCACCTCGGCTTTTTCCGGGCTTATCGGTGAACGCGTCGCGTCGCCTGAGTGCACCGTCGTCGACGATGGGACGCTCGAAGGCCGGCGCGGCTCGCTGAATATGGACGATGAGGGGTCGCCGACGCGGTGCAACACGTTGATCGAAAACGGAGTGCTGAAGGGGTATTTGCACGATAAGCTGAATGCGGATCTGATGAATACTAAGTCGACGGGTAACGGGCGTCGAGAATCTTTCGCGTATCCGCCCATGCCGCGAATGACCAACACTTACATGTTACCGGGCAAGCATGCACCCGAAGACGTCATCGCATCGGTGGATAAGGGAATCTACGCGCCGAACTTCGGTGGGGGGCAAGTCGATATTACTTCCGGAAAATTCGTGTTTTCCGCGAGTGAGGCTTATCTGATCGAAAAGGGAAAAATCGCCGCGCCCGTGAAGGGCGTCATGTTGATAGGCAACGGGCCCGAAGTATTAACACGTGTGTCGATGGTTGGTTCGGACCTCGAACTCGACGCAGGCGTTGGGGTCTGTGGCAAAGAAGGCCAGTCGGTGCCCGTCGGTGTCGGGCAGCCGACATTACGGATCGACGCCTTAACCGTCGGCGGAACCGCGGCCTGACTATTCGCAGAACAGCAAGAAGAACGGATACCGAGCAGCGCTAAGCTGCGTGCTATCCCCGGATAATTCGAGCGGCCTGCTACGCCGGCTCGCCGAGCATCGTTAGGAGTACCGATGATCATGTGGCTTTCGAGACCCTTATACGAGTCTCTTCCCTATAACTATATTGCGGTCGGCTTAGTGGCTTTGGCAGGGAGCTTCTTTCTGAGCTATTGGTACTGGCCGATTATTAGTGCCGGCATCGGGCTCGCCAGTTTGATCGCTGGACTTGTCGTTTGGCTCAAACGCCGGGGCTATCGTCAGAGTCGCAGCCGTCAAGCCGTGGACAACTCAGCGCAACGTCAAAAGAACAGTTAGCGCTTCGCTCGTTCTCGCGCCGTATCGTCGGGGTCGTCTTGAATCTCGTGCTCTTGTTCGCGGCCGCGAAGATCACGGTAGAGGATCTTGTGCCTACCAATCGTGATGATGTCCCCATCGTTTAGCTGGTGGTGGCGTACCCGCTTAGAGCCCACATAGATGCCGTTCGTGCTATTGAGATCCTCCAGCATTGATTGCTGCAGATCCGTGACGATTTGCGCGTGATGTCTGCTGATTACCTTGCTGGGAATCGTCAGATCGTTACCGGCGTCGCTGCCGATAATCGTGCGTCCTGCCGGTAATTCGTGATCGCTGATGATCTGGTTGTTCTCGCGGATCTCAAGTCTCGCAAGAGGGATGCCGCCGATGTAGCGCTCATCGGTATTGTCGAGTATCCGTTCTCGCTCGCGTAATCGTTCGACGTACGGTACCCATTGCAATTCGTCCACCGCCGCCTCGAGGAGTTCCTGGTCGACGTGGTTCTTCTCGTCAGCGAAAGCGCACAGCATGGCTGAATCGCACAGAATGTTAATGAGCCGGGGGACGCCGCCGGTGTAGCGAAACACAAGCCGCAGCGCTTCGGCGTCGAAGATCTTGCGACGGCCCGCCCCGGCGATTTTGAGGCGGTGAGCGATGTATTCGTGAGTTTCGCGTTTCGACAGCGCGGCAATGTGGAAGCGAAGCCTGACTCGCTGGCTTAGTTGCTCAAGACGCGGTGAGTCGAGTGTCTCCCCGAGCTCGGGCTGACCGGCCAGGATAATGCGCAGCACTTTCTCCTTCTGCGCCTCGACACCGGAGAGCAGGCGAATCTCCTCGAGAACTTTGCGCGACAGATTCTGAGCCTCGTCGATGACGATCAATACTCGTCGTCCGCCCGAGTACTGCTCGATGAGATACTCTCTCAGCAGGGTGAGCAGCTCTATCTTGCGCATGCCGAACGGCCTGAATCCGAGTTCTACAAGCAGGGACTGTAGAAACTCGACCGGGGATAACTGCGTCTGAGATATGTGCGCCAGCACGACATCTTTCGGCAATGATTCAATAAAACTCTCGATCAGCGTCGTCTTGCCGCAGCCGATATCGCCGGTCAGGATAACGAAACCGTCCGCCAGCCAGACGGAGGATTCCATGTACGCCTTGGCGCGGGCGTGCTGTTTACTCGCGAAGAGAAATTGCGGGTCCGGGCTTAACCGGAACGGCAGTTCTTTTAGTTCGAAGAGCTCGCAATACATCGAATATCCGGTGGATTCAGCTGGCGCGATGGAGGTGCGTCAAACGCTTATCTTTACTGGCCAGTAGACCCGGATGTAACGGTTGGGTCCGGTGTATTTCGGCCGCGATCAGTCTGCTTGTCGCGGAACTCGGTCAGCGCCGCCGAGATCGCGGCATGTTTATTGGCGAGTATAGCGGCAGCCAGAAGAGCCGCGTTGATTGCTCCGGGCTTGCCAATGGCCAGGGTGCCGACAGGAATACCGGCCGGCATCTGAACCATGGAGAGTAGAGAGTCGATGCCATTCAGCGCTTGAGATTGCATCGGAACGCCGAGTACCGGTAGCTGTGTTTTCGCGGCGGTGACACCCGCGAGATGAGCTGCGCCTCCCGCAGCCGCGATCAACACTTCCAGCCCACGCTCGGATGCGCTCGAGGCGTATTCGAACAGTAGATCCGGCGTTCGGTGCGCTGAAATGATGCGGACTTCATTGGGGATTCCCAACCCGTCGCAGGTGTCCGCCGTATGACGCATGATGTCCCAATCCGACATCGAGCCCATAATTATTCCGACCAAGGGTTTCATCGGGGCATTGTACAGCAGTTAGAATCACCTTCTCACTCACTAGGTAGATGATTAATGGACGCACACGGGCTGCAACAGTCTCTTCAGGTCACGGCAGCGGATGCCGTCGCGGTCGCTCGGTCACTCGGTGCCGATCAGGTAGAAGCGGGCCTGAGTTTTGACGAGGGACTGTCGGTGGCCGTGCGTATGGGCGAGTTGGAGTCGATCGAGCGGCAGCGCGATCGCACATTGGCGATTACCGTGTATGTCGGGGGACGAAAAGGGACCGCCAGCACGACACAGTCCTCTCCGGCAGCGCTCGAAGCAACCGCTCGTAAAGCGCTAAGCATCGCGAGCTTCACGGCCGAGGACGAATACGCTGGCCTCGCGGACGAGCAGTTGATGACAACGGAAATACGTGATCTCGATCTCTATCACCCGTGGGAACTGACGGTCGAAGCTGCGGAGGAGCTCGCGCGACGAGCGGAGGATACGGCGCGGGCGATCGATCCCAGGATCAAAAACTCGGAGGGAGCATCCGTAGCGACTGGCGCGGGAGTGCAGGTCTACGCCAATAGTCACGGCTTCTGCGGCGGCTACCCGACGACCAGTCACAGCCTTAGCTGCGGCGTCGTTGCGGAGGGCGAGGACGCATTGGAGCGCGACTACTGGGTAACGGCGGCAAGAAACGCCGAGCTTCTCGAAACACCGGAGCACGTCGGGACAGAGGCGGCGCGAAGGACGTTGCGCCGCTTGGGAGCCAGGCAGCTCTCAACGAGGCAGGTGCCGGTCGTTTATCCGGCGGAGGTCGCCCGGGGCCTGTTCGGTCATCTTATCTCTGCAATCCGGGGAACGAGCCAATATCGGGAGGCGTCCTTTTTGTTGGATGCCTGCGGGGATCGGATTTTTCCTGAGTTTATCGAGATCGACGAGGATCCGTTTATTCTCGGCGCGATGGCCAGTGCACCGTTCGATAACGACGGCGTCGCAACTCGCCAGCGAAAGCTAATCGACGCGGGTGTTCTGCAAGGCTATGTCCTGTCGAGTTACTCTGCTCGGCGCCTGGGACTGGAGACGACCGCCAATGCTGGCGGCGTTCATAATCTCGTCGTCAAGCCTACAGCCGGTTCGCTGCAGCAACTGCTCGGCGATCTGCCGGGAGTTTTTTTGGTTGGGGAATTGCTCGGGCAGGGCGTCAATACGGTCACCGGAGACTACTCGCGCGGCGCAGCGGGCTTCTGGGTTGAGAACGGTGAGATCGTGTACCCGGTCCACGAGGTCACGATCGCGGGCAACCTGAAGGATCTGTTTCTGGGTATCCAGGCGGTCGGTTCCGACACCGATGTGCGCGGGACGGTTCGTTGTGGATCGGTTCTCGTCGAAGGACTGACGGTCGCCGGCAATTGACGGTTTTCGTTACGGCGATTTCGCCTGTGCTTGCGCGGCGTCTTCATCGACCAGGTCAGCCAGAGAACGAGAATCGACCGCCTCGTTCACGGCCGCATCGATATTTTCGGCGACAGCTTGAACGGTAGGATTCCACTGAGCCGGGTCCGTCGCATGTCGGTCACCGACCGATGTGCGAACGGCAGCGAGAATCTCGCCGACGCTGATCTTGCGCAGATCCCGGGCAGGAATCAGCTGTTCCTCGGTGGTCTCAACGAGCAGTCGGGCTTCCCGCAGCGCGCCGACAACGGGCTCCAGCAGATGTCGTGGGACGCCGATTTGGGCCGCCAGGCCTAGAACTCCCCAACCATCGGTAGGTCCCTCTCTCTTCTGACTCACGAGCAACATCACGTTGACGGCCAGACGCTCCGTAAATTCGTTCGACAGATTCGGTGTGCGCTTTTCGAGACGAAGGTAATCGCGGTTCTGATAGTAGAAAGTGAATTGCGCGCCGAGCAGCAGAATCAGCCAGGAGAAGTAGAGCCACAACATCCCGAAGATCACGATCGCGAAACCAGAGTAGATGACGACGGTACGGTCGGTGCCGGCGACGAATTGCGCAAACAGTTTGCCGCTAGCGACCCAGACGATACCCGCGAGCACACCGCCCAGCAGCGCGGTTCGAATCCGAACCCTCGCATTCGGTACGAACGCGTAAAGAAAACTGAATGTGCCGATCACCAGCACATAGGGTGCGAGCTCCGTCGCACCGACCACCAGAGTCCCGAGCGGTTCCACGGCTCGCAGCCGATTGACGATCGACGCATTCTGTATCGTCGCCAGCATGCCCATGGCGATACTCATGATCACGGGGCCCACGAGCATCACACTCAGGTACTCACTGAACCGGCGTCCGAAGCTGCGCGGGCGATCGACTCGCCACACGAAGTTAAAGCTATTCTCGACTTTCTGCGCCATAGAGAAGGCCGTCAGTAGTAACAGCGTCAGGCTGACGCCCGCGAGCGCCGAGCCCTGCACGTTATCGACAAAGCCGATGATCTGTGCAGTCAGTTCCTCGCTGCGTGGGCCGAGCGGTGCGAGGACACTAAGTAGCAGGGGTTCCATCTGACGGTGGAAGCCGAAGCCTTTCAGGATCGAGAAGCTCAGCGCCAATAACGGCACGATCGCGAGCATGGTGGTATACACCAGACTCATCGCGCGCAGTGTGAGTTCGCCCGATGCGAGTTCTCGGGCTAGGGCGTAAGCAAAGCGCGCAACGATCAGCAGGGTCCGCCGCCAAGGCTGTGCTGGCGGATCGGGAGGCCACAGCCAGGTTCGAATACGCCGGTTAAGCTGGTCCATTAGCGGATCCCGTCGGGTTACGAAAAATTCCGGAGCAAGCTCATCCCGTTAGAAGATCGAAGGCTTCGGAGTACTTCTCGCGAGTTCGTTCGATTACAACCGACGGAAGATGGGGCCCCGGGGGGTTCTTGTCCCAGTCCAATGTTTCGAGATAGTCGCGGACGTATTGCTTGTCGAAACTCTGCGGGGAAGAGCCCGGTTCATAGCTCGCGACCGGCCAGAATCGTGACGAGTCGGGTGTGAATAGTTCGTCGATCAGATACAGATCTCCGTCGTCATCGAGGCCGAACTCGAACTTCGTGTCCGCTATGATAATGCCGCACTCTCGAGCGTACTGCGTCGCCTCCGAGTAGAGTTGCAGTGAGAGGTCGGACACGCGTTGTCTGAGCTCGTTGCCTATCAACGAGTCGACATCGTCGGCAGAGATGTTCTCATCGTGGCCGCCAACAGCCGCCTTCGTACTCGGCGTAAAGATCGGTTCGCGAAGTTGTTCTGCAAGCTCCAGGCCCGGAGGCAGGGGGATCCCACTGATGCTGCCCGATGCGCAGTAGTCTTTCCAGCCGGAGCCGATCAGATATCCTCGAACGACTGCTTCCATGGGCAGGGGATGGAGACGTTTCACGACAACGGATCGTCCCGCGACGATAGCGTGGTCCTGCGTATCTTGCAGGATGCTAAGCGGATCGATATCGGTCAGATGGTTCGGCACGACGTGCCCGAGTCGCTCGAACCAGAAATTCGAAATCGCCGTTAGCGCGATACCCTTGCCCGGAATCGGATCTGGGAGTACGACGTCGAAGGCGGAGATTCGGTCACTAGCGACGATAAGTAGATGGTCGTCATCGACACGGTAGATGTCGCGCACCTTTCCACGGGCGATTAGATCCAGGCTCGTCAGATTGGACTCTGGCACGGCATCTGTTGGCAGCTCAGTCATAGGCGATGGCGTCCTTCGGGGCTTGGCAAATGAACGGTAGGGATGTAAAACGCGATAATGACTCGTCAAGTGGTCCGTCAGCAACTCCAGTATGAAATACGGTAACTCAGAACCCCGCCCGAGTAACATCTCCGTCGAACGATATGCAGTGGATCGGTAAGGCGGTCGGGGGCGTTCTGGGCTATGCCGTGGCTGGCCCGTTCCGTCTGGTCGGTCTGGCGCTGGGCGTCTTGCTTGGGCATCAGTTCGATGTCGGGTTGGGGACCCGGCAGGCAGTGCGTGGGCGCGTGGGATTCGGCTCGGCAAAAATTCAGCAACTGTTCTTCGAATCCACCTTCCTGTTGATGGGACACATCGCCAAGGTCGACGGACGGGTTTCAGAGGAGGACGTTCGGGTAGCCCGCCGGATCATGCATAGCATGGCTTTGTCTCCCGAGCAGGTTCAACAGGCGATCGCGCATTTCACGGCGGGTAAGGGCGCGGAGTTTCGTCGGTCTGAGAGCCTGGGGACGCTGCACGATCGACTGCGTGGCCGCCGTGAGCTGATCAGAGCCTTCATGGAAATTCAGATGCAGGCCGCATTGACGGTCGGGTCGATCAGTAAGGCGAAGCGAGAGCTGCTATGGATTGTGGCGAGATCTCTCGGTGTGGGTCGGGTGGAACTCGCCCAGATTGAAGCATTGATTCGCGCCCAGCAGTTTCGCACCGGCGGCACGCACGATAAGCAGGTCGGCCTGGAGGACGCCTTTCGGGTTCTCGGTCTGGACTCCAGCGCGAGTAATCAAGAAGTGAAGCGCGCTTACAGACGGCTGATGAATCAACATCATCCCGACAAGCTCGTCGCCCGGGGCTTACCGGAGTCAATGAAGCGTGTGGCCGAAGAAAAGACCCAGGAAATCCGCGCCGCCTATGAGCGGGTCAAGACCCACCGAAGTTTCAAATAACTTAAGCGGGTCGGCGCATGGCTTCTCTGCGGGGTTTCGGCAACTCTCTGCGCGCGTTAAAGACGACGATCGTTTTGCCGCTCGCGCTGACGAGGCCTTGTTCCTCTAACACCTTCAATACGCGGCCTGCCATCTCTCGGGAACAGCCAACCAGCCTGGAGAGCTCCTGGCGGGACACCTTTATCTGCATGCCGTCCGGATGGGTCATGGCGTCGGGCTCATTGCACAGATCCATGATCGCGTGAGCGACTCGACCTGTGACATCGACAAATGCCAGGTCGCCTAATTTTCGGTTCGTCCTGTCCAGTCTCGAAGCAAGCTGCGTGGCCAGCTCGAAGATCAGTCCGGGACTTTCAGAGGCGATCTGTCGAAAGCGTGGATAGGTCATCTCGGCGATTTCGCTTTCGGTCCGCGTTCTGACCCATGCACTTCGAGTTGGTTGCTCGTAGAACAGGCCCATCTCGCCGAAGAATTGGCCCTTGTTCAGGTAGGCCAAGACCATTTCGTTGCCGTCCTCGTCTTCAATCATGACCTCGACCGATCCGGATACGATGTAATACATCACATCAGGCAGGTCGCCGGCATGAATCATGACGGTCTTGGCGGGAACTGTGCGTACGCGACAGTAACTTAGAAAGCGATTTATCGCCGGAATTTCACTCAGGGGTCGGACGGCATCTTCCATGGCTTCACACTCCGTTTGACGTAATGTGTTATTTAATCAGTTTATGGGCCTATGACAAGTAAACAGGGGTCCAGGTTGTGACGTAGTTCACACCCACAGCGCCGTACGACGCAAAAATTCGCCTCCGAGTGCCATCAGAGACCGGATCGGGCGAGGAAGTTCGGTTCCTCCCGATAACCTCGCGGTCGTCCCGTGATGCGCCTCGTCGGTGGCCATCTTGTCGAGAATGGCTTTACTTCTTGCGTCCTCGGCAGGGAGTCGCCCCAGATGATCCCTTATATGCGCTTCGACCTGGCGTTCCGTCTCGGCGATGAATCCTAGGCTTACCTTATCGCTGGCGCTGCCGGCCAACACGCCCAGCAGAAAGCTTCCTCCATACCAGACTGGATCGAGCAGGCTCCTGCGGCCTTCCAGTTCAGAGATTCGTTGCGCACACCAGGCGAGATGATCCTGCTCCTCGGCCGCCGCCTCGAGCAGTTGATCGCGCGTATTCGCTGCGCGAGCCATGACCGATTGGCCACTGTAGAGCGCCTGCGCGGCGATCTCGCCTGCGTGGTTGACGCGCATCAAAGCACTGCTCATCCGCCGCTCCTCTGCGGAAAACTCAGGCTCGTCGAGGCCTTCCGCCGGCGATGGGCGCGCCGCCTCGGGCGGATCGGTCAGCGTACGTAGTGCCTGGTCCGCAGCCGCGACGAGCCGATCCTGCCAACTGATTCTGCGGGTCATGGGGCTATTATAGCCACCGGTAACGCCTTGCAAGGGCCTGAGCAGGCGCGTAATATTCCGCCTCTTTGGTCGGCGGTCTCGCCCAAACCCCAAGCAGCTTATGAAGACGTTCTCGGCTAAGCCGGCAGAAGTCCGGCACGACTGGTTTCTCGTAGACGCGAGCGGTAAAACGCTTGGCCGGCTAGCGTCGGAGATCGCCCGGCGCTTGCGAGGAAAGCACAAGCCCGAGTACACCCCACACGTAGACACAGGCGACTATATCGTCGTGATCAACGCTGAGAAAATCCGGGTTACCGGGGCCAAATTAAAAGATAAGATTTATTATCGGCATACCGGCTATATCGGTAATCTTAAGTCCGAGTCCCTCGAGCATCTCTTGGAGCGTGCGCCGGAGCAGGTACTGGAGCGCGCTGTCAAAGGCATGCTGCCTCGGAACCCGCTCGGAAGACAAATGTTTAAGAAGTTGAAAGTCGTTCGTGGGACCGAGCATCCGCACCAGGCCCAACAGCCTCATCCGCTGGAGTTATAAAAGTATGGCCACCGACATCTACTACGGAACAGGCCGAAGAAAAACCTCGGCGGCAAGAGTCTTCTTGAGACCCGGGAAAGGGGAGATCAAGGTAAACGGCCGACCGCTGGATATCTTCTTCGGCAGAGAGACAGCACGAATGATCGTCCGCCAGCCGCTGGAACTCTCGCAACTCGAGAGCAAGTTCGATATCCAGGTAAGCGTTCGCGGCGGTGGCACCACGGGCCAAGCCGGTGCGATTCGACATGGTATTACACGGGCGCTGATGGAGTACGATGAGTCGCTGCGCCAATCGCTGCGCAAAGCCGGATTTGTCACGCGGGATGCCAGGGAAGTGGAGCGTAAGAAAGTCGGCCTTCGCAAGGCCCGCAGAGCGACGCAGTACTCCAAGCGCTAGTAGTTGTAGATCCCACGACTGGGGGATCGTCTAGTGGTAGGACTTCGGACTCTGACTCCGACAGCGGGGGTTCGAATCCCTCTCCCCCAGCCATTTGCTCGCCGGGCCACCGGCCGGGCTAGCGGATCTCTTTGACGCCGTCGTCTGTGCTGACGAGCAATACGTCAGCACCTCTCTGAGCGAATAGGCCGATCGTGACCACGCCGGGGATCTGATTCAGGCTGTTCTCGACCTCGAGCGGATTCGGTATCTTCAGATTGTGGACATCCAGAATGTGATTGCCGTTATCGGTCAGAAAATTCTCCCGCCAGATCGGTTGACCGCCTGCCTTGACGAGCTGCCTGGCGACGAACGAACGCGCCATCGGGATGACTTCGACCGGGAGAGGAAATTTGCCCAATGTGCCGACGAGTTTGGTGTCGTCAATGATGCAAATGAATCGTCGCGACGCGCCCGCAATAATTTTCTCGCGCGTCAGTGCTCCACCTCCGCCTTTGATTAGATGCAGGTGCTTTGTCGCCTCATCCGCGCCATCGACGTACAGATCCAGGTCACCGGCGCCGGCAAGATCCGATACCTCGATGCCCAGATTCTGCAGTCTCTCGGTGGATGCCTCGGAGCTTGAGACGACCGTCTCCAGGTGTCCGGCCTTCTCGGTCAAGGCGTCGATAAAGAAATTCACCGTACTACCGGTGCCGACACCCAGCGACATCCCGACCTCGATCTCTGCGATTGCTGCCACTGCCGCCAAGCGTTTCTTGGCATCTTGATCCATTTCACACCACCAAAAAAAAGTGCCCGCATAGTGCGGGCACTTCGTTTATGTCAGAACCAGAAGGCTGACACAAGGCACTAAAGAAACTACCGTTTCTTGCGAGAAGCCTTTCTCTTGGCCTTCTTGCGAGTAGCTTTCTTCTTAGCCTTTTTCTTGGCTTTCTTGCGAGTGGCCTTCTTCTTGGCCTTCTTGCGAGTAGCCTTCTTTTTAGCCTTCTTCTTGGCCTTTTTCTTAGCTTTCTTGCGAGTAGCTTTCTTCTTAGCCTTCTTCTTGGCTTTTTTCTTTGCTTTCTTGCGAGTAGCTTTCTTTTTGGCCTTTTTCTTTGTAGCCTTCTTCTTGGCTTTCTTACGTGTTGCTTTCTTCCTCGTCGCCTTCTTGCGAGTAGCTTTCTTACGCGTCGCCTTTTTCTTGGTGGCGCGCTTCTTAGCTAACTTGCGCCGCACTGTCTTGCGTTTGGCGCTCGCCTTCTTGCGAGATGTTCGCTTCTTAGAAGCAGGTCGTTTAGCCATGGGTAGTCTCCGTGTCGGGGTTAATCGGCGTTGAGTATATATAAAAGGATCAAGATTTCCAGCAAGTTATAGTTTTTTGCGCATGCGATTTAGCGCGTTTAACGCGAAGAGTGTGAACGACCACACACTCTTGATAAATGAATAATGAAAATCAAAATTGATCTCGTATCGAAGAACGCGATTCGAATTCTCGTAACGTGAGAAAAATTTCAGCAACAAAAACGCATTACTGAATTCACGCGTGGGAAATATCTCGTCACTAGAAACGAATCCGGTAACAACAATGTCTAAGTAATGGCGCGGAAAGCCGCTAGGTTACTGGGTTCTTGCGCACGGGATGCGCAATGGCCGAATCGACGAATACATTGGCTGTCGCTCCTAGTCTGTCATGGTTACACATTAGCGAAACCGTTTGCGCGACTCTTGTTTGTGTTTGCGACACGTTTCTCGCGGTTTGATGGTCGTGTCATCATCGCGGATAGGTGCTCAGTCGTTCGTGCTTCGCGTGAATTGCTACGTGGCGCGACAAGCGAAATCAAGAAGTAAAAATTTCGCTTTTTCTCGGAATTGCGCAGAGATTTGCGCAACTATGCGATTCGACTACGCGTCGGCTGGTTATCGCCTTGAGGCTAGTACGTCCGTCTTCGTGCCGAAATTCAACCTGCATGAAGCACTCCGACCTGAGTTTCAGTCAAAAATAATAGCTGTCTGATTCGGTAACTGCGCACCAGAGACGGACGTCCCACGCTTCCGCGTCGATGTCTTTTACGTGTTGATGTTCGTACCCTACGCCGACCAGTTTCGGTTTCCACCACTTTTCTCGTGCGGCCAGAAACTCGAAGCATCGATCGTAGAAACCGCCTCCCATGCCGAGTCTCACACCGCGGTCATCAAACGCGACGAGCGGCGTCAAAACGAGGTCCAGCGATCGGGCGTCAATATAGGATTCACCTGACGGTTCGAGAATTCCGAAGCGGTTCGGCGTCAGTGTCATGCCGGATCGAAGCGCAGCGAATCTCAGGCTGTCTCCACGTAGCACAGGAGCGTAGAGATGCTTATTTCGGCGTGCGGCACCCTTCATGAAAACTTCGAGGGAGATTTCCTGGTCGACCGCCAGATAGATGCCTATGTGTTGGGCGCGTTGAATTTGCCCCAGCCGCCACAAGCGTCGGGCAAGCAGTAGCTCGGCTCGGGCCATTTGCGGTTTCGTGACGGATTGGCGAATGAGGCGAACCCGCTGCCGCTGTTCGATTCGCTCGTCGCTACGACTGAGTGAGCTGTCGGACAAGAGAGCGGTTAATCCATCTTAAGTGTGATCGTGAAGGCGGAAGATGACGCTCCCCGCCTGTGCCGTTGCGGTTGGTTGCTCTCGACTCAGAGCAATAAGTGGGGTAAGCCGTGGTAGTTGCAGGCGATCCAGCAGAACCGGATGTGCACAACGCTACCGACAGGACACAACCCCAAGATCAAGATTTAGGGCCGAAAGACTCTCCAATCCGCATCGAACACCGCAGGGAGCGCCAATAACACTATAGACTCAATTGTTGCTCGCTGCTGCCGAGCGCCGAATCCAGTCTCTCGCGCATCGCCTTCACCCGAAGACCGACGATATCCTGTAGCTCTCGATCTTGACCCGTTCTCTGCAGCAGTTCATTCGCCATATTCAGGGCTGCCATGACGGCGACTCGATCCAGGCCGACGACTTTGCCGCTGTCGCGAATCTCGCGCATTTTCTGATTGAGAAGTTCCGCCGAAGCGACGAGGTCGGCCTTCTCGCCGGCTGGGCAGGCGACCTGATACTCTTTCTCCAGTATCCGGATACTGACATGGGCATACATATCGTTCATTGTGCCTGTTCCATTGCCTTGAGCCGACTGATCATTGCTTCGACACGGCCCCGAACCTGCTCATTCTTCTGCAGCAACGTTGCCCGGTCCTCAATTAAGGTGTCCTGGCGCTGCTTCAGAGACTGATTTTCCTCCTGGAGTTGCCTACAGATAACGACCAGTTCATCCAGCCGCTTCTCCAGGCGCTGCAGTTCCAGGTCGACCCGTTCATTGGTTTCGCGCTCACTCATGCCACAGACTATAGAACCGCAAGCGTTCGGCGGTCAACAAGCGCGGGACGGTGTTAGCATTGAGGCTTCTCGCGCACCGAGCTTTCTGGGAATGGCCGACTCACACACGGATTACGCGACATTGAGTGTGGCGCTGGACGGGCTCGGCGGCGCAATGACGGTGTCGGAGCTGCACGGCGGCTTCTGCGGTGTGTTGTGCGCCGGCGGCGCTGCGGCCGCCTCGACCTGGATCGAGGAGTGGGTCGCGGAGACCGAGGCACCGGCGGACGAAGCTGAGGAGGCGCTCGGCATTTTTCGGGTAATGGAGGTTGAGACCAGGCGTGCACTGGCCAGCGCAGATCTGGAGTTTACGCCGTTGTTGCCGGAAGACGATTCGCCGCTGGATGTTCGCGTCGAGGAACTGGCGCTCTGGTGCCACGCCTTTCTCTCGGGGCTGGCCTTTGGTGGCCTGTCGCTAACAGAAGGCTCCACGCGAATGTCGATAGACTCGGACGCGGCATCGGCGACCGAGACTTCGCTCGAGGAGATCGTCAAGGACTTTGCCGCGATCAGTCGCGCCGGCCTCAGTGCCGGTGAGCTCAGCGACCCAACGGACTCGGACTTCGCTTTGGCGGAAATCATCGAATATGTTCGCGTCAGCGTCCAGATCGTCTTGGAAGAAATTGCGGATACCCGCGGCAACGAGGCTGGGTTAACTACATCAATGAGCGAGCATTAATGCATCCACAAGAATTTTCCAGGCGTCGGCGTCATCTAATGGAACTCATCGGTTCCGGCGGCATCGCGGTTTTGCCGGCCGCCCCCGAAAGAACACGCAGCCGCGATACGTTGTATTCCTATCGTCCGGACAGTGATTTCTTTTATGTTACCGGCTTCGAGGAACCGGAAGCTGTCGCGGTACTGATCCCGGGCCGCCCGCACGGTGAGTTCATTGTCTTCTGCCGTGAACGCAACGGAGGCAAGGAGCTATGGGATGGGCCTCGAGAGGGCCCCGAGGGACTTGTGGCTAAGTACGGAGCGGACGATGCGTTCCCGATTAGCGACATCGATGAAATTCTCCCGGGCCTGTTGGAGCGAAGCGAGCGGGTCTACTACTCCATGGGGATCTCCAGCGAGTTCGATCACCGTCTGCTGGGTTGGATGCATGCGTTGTACGCGAGAAGACAAAGCCGTCATGTGCCCGACGAACTTGTCGATATGGACCATCTGCTGCATGAGATGCGGCTCTTCAAGAGTCGTCGAGAAGTCAGTGTCATGAAACGGTCGGCACGAATCGCGGTAGAAGCCCATCGCCGTGCGCTGCGTGCGTGTACGCCCGGAATGTACGAGTACGAACTTGAGGCCGAGTTTCGCTACGAGTTCGCGCGCCACGGCGCTCAGTGTTCCTACGAGCCCATCGTCGCCTCTGGTCGCAACGCCTGCGTATTGCACTATCACGCGAATAAGTCCGTTTTAAATGACGGTGATCTGGTATTGATCGACGCTGGTTGCGAGGTCGAATATTACGCGTCGGATGTGACTCGGACGTTTCCTGTCAATGGCGAATTTTCGGCGCCACAGAGAGATCTTTATGAGATCGTCTACGCTGCGAATCTCGCTGCGACGGAGAAAGCCATATCGGGTAACCATTGGAATGACCCGCACGAAACGGCGGTCAAGGAGATCACCCGTGGGTTACGAGATCTCGGTATCCTCAAGGGGCGCTTACCCTCCCTACTGAAGACTGAGGCCTACCGGCCCTTCTTCATGCACAAGACAGGCCACTGGATCGGTATGGATGTTCATGACGTTGGCGACTACAAAGTCGGCGAGCAGTGGCGGTTGCTGGAACCCGGCATGGTCACGACCATCGAACCAGGCATCTATATTGCGCCGAACGCTAAGGGTGTCCCGAAGCGCTGGAGGGGAATCGGTATTCGCCTCGAGGACGACGTCCATGTGTCCAAGGATGGCCCCGTCGTGCTGACCGCAGGGTTGCCTCTACATGCCGATGAGATCGAGCAACTCATGGGTAGTGGCGAATGAGTCGGGATCGCCTCGAAACGGATGTATTGATCGTCGGCGGCGGACTTGCGGGTTCCACGCTCGCGCATGCCCTGGCTCAGACGCCGCTATCGACCGTTCTGGTGGAGGTGCGCGATCCGTCACAACTCGAGCAACCGAGTTTCGACGGCAGGGCCACGGCGCTCGCGAACGGAAGTCAGCGAATCCTGGAATCGCTCGGCCTGTGGGATCGAGTAGCGGCGGACGCAGAGCCGATACAGTCGATTCATATATCCGAGCGCGGCCGCTTCGGCGCTGCGCGAATTCATGCGCTGGAGGAGGGTGTAGCCGCGCTCGGTTATACGCTCGAAAACCGGATACTCGGTGGCGTACTGTGGCAGGCGTTGGACTCGGCAGAGGGGTTTACTTGTTTCGCCCCGGCAGAGCTGTCCTCGCTGACAATCGGTAAGAACAGCGTTGAGGCCGAAGTAACTGCCGCTGAGAAGCGCGTCTCGATTGTCGCGAAAGTTGTCGTGGCTGCTGATGGCGCAAATTCGGACGTCCGCCGAAAGCTTGCCATCGCGACCCATGAAGATTGCTATGAGCAGCAGGCCGTCATTCTGAACTGTGCCACCGAATTGCCTCACGCCGGCCGCGCGTTCGAGCGATTTACCCCCGACGGACCGTTGGCGTTTCTGCCGCTTAGCGCCGGCCGAGTCGCTGTCGTGTGGACGTTATCTCACGAGAAAGCGGCACGGGTCTCGGCGCTCAAGGAGCGCGAATTCCGTAGCGAACTACAGGTCGCGTTTGGCTATCGGTTAGGCCGCATTACTCGGACCGGCGCCCGGACCGCCTATCCACTGGCGCGTGTTCGAAGTGCAGCGGTTATTGGTCCGCGCGCGGTACTGATTGGTAGTGCGGCCGTCAATCTCCACCCCGTCGCAGGGCAGGGGTTCAACCTCGCGTTGCGAGATGTCGCTTCGGTGGCGGAGATCTTCACAGAGCAACTCGCCGATCGCGCCGTGGTGAGCGATCCGGGAGCTGGGGACACGCTGGATCGATATCAGCAGTGGCGGGAACAGGATCAGAAAAAAGCCGCGGCGCTTACACATGGATTAATTCGCTTGTTCGGGTACGGCGCACCGCCGCTCGCGGCCTCGAGAGGACTGGCATTAATGGCCTTCGACTTGGTGCCCGGTGCTAAAGCGGAGCTCGCGAAGCAAACGATGGGACTCTCCGGCCGACTATCCCGCCTGGCGCGCGGGTTGCCACTGATGCCATCGGGCTAGATGTCGCGGGCAAAGCGCAGATGGCGAATCTAAGAGATGTGTCGGTTGTAATCGTTGGTGCCGGTCCAGTCGGATTAACGGTCGCTGCACTGCTGCTCGCAAGTTCTCATTCCGATCGATGGCGGATTCATGTGCTGGAGCCTCGATCCGTTCCTGCCTGGGATCCGGAACAGATGGACCTCAGGGTCTATGCATTGTCCAGGGCGACGCAGCACATCTTCGAATACCTGGGTGTTTGGCAACAACTCACATCGGCTCGCGCGAGCCCGTATCAGCGCATGCACATCTGGGAGGGCGACTACGCTGGGCGTTTGGGATCGTTGTCGTTCGACAGCGCCGAAGTAGGCGAGCCCGATCTGGGGCACATCGTCGAGGACCGACTGATCAGGGATCGACTTTTCCAGCTGCTGAATGCGTCCGACAAAGTGGATCTGCGCATCGGCGCCCAGCTCGCGGCAGTCCGACAAGGAAAGCGTGCTATCGAGATTGACACGCAGACCGGCGAGACCATCCAGGCGACGGTATTAATCGCGGCCGACGGCGGCATGTCCACGGTGCGTCAGCTAATGGATCTGCCCGTGACGGCCGTGCCCTATGGGCAAGACGCCGTGGTCACGCATGTGACGACGGAAAAATCTCACGCCGAGACCGCGTGGCAACGTTTTCTGCC
>Ga0255048_10000488_pt1 | contig 30680 bp, 31 predicted proteins | sample JV7_2_2_MG_FD_183619 | JGI IMG/M metagenome (GOLD analysis project Ga0255048, IMG submission 183619) | Seawater microbial communities from Jervis Inlet, British Columbia, Canada - JV7_2_2 | ecosystem: Environmental > Aquatic > Marine > Inlet | place: Canada: British Columbia | collected 2016-10-06
CCGAACTCCTCGTCGAGGAAGAGCGGAGTGGTCGTCAAGCCGAGGCCGTGCAGAACCACCACCGCCCCCACCGACGCCACCAGCACGCCAAGATAGTTGATCCAGGTGGACTCCTCCTTCATCACGGTGACTGCATCACCCATGTGGCGCAGAGGTGGCTCGGTCGTGCGATTGGGGGCGTCCGGCGGTAGGCGCGTAGCCCACAGCGCCAGTGGATATCCGATCGAGAAAAACAAGAACGGTAGAAAAATGTTCCGAGTGGCCAGCAGCCCGGAGACGGCAGGGCCCAGCATCGAGACCGTGGTCAGACCTGTGATGTTGTACCCCATGGCTCTCACCCGGTCGATGCCGGTGAATTGATCGGCGACCAGCACGATGCCAACTCCGAGGATCCCCGATGTCCCTATCCCCTGTAGGAACCGCACGGCAATCAGGCCACCGAAGGACCGGGCGAAGAAACCGGCCACCCCGAACGTCGAGAAGATCAAGAGGCTGGTGAGAACCACCCGGCGCCTGCCCAGCCGGTCGGCCAGGTATCCGATGAGGGCTGAGAACAAGACGCCCGGCACCGACACCGCAGCCTGCACGATGCCGATGGCGCCGCGGGAGACGTCGAAGGCGTCGGCCAGGTCGGGTAGCAATGGAGCCGTAATGGAGAAGCCGAGCGTTCCCATAGACCCGACCGCGATGGCGATGGCCAACCCCTCGCCGCGCGAGCGCGCCCTGCCGATTGGATGTACGAGTCTCGGGTAGCTGGTCATGTGATCTCTGATAGGGGTTTCGCTCGCCGGCGGTGCCTCAGGCTACGGCTTACGAGGCTCGCTGTAGGGTCGGGCCGGTACCAAGCGAAGGAGATCGGATGAAGGCACACAATCCACCTACGGTCGCTGGGCCGTTCGCCACCTATGCGCACGGACTCGAGGTCGAGGGACCGGCTCGGTTCCTTTTTGGAGCCGGTCAGACGGGAGTCGCATCTGACGGTGCAGTGGGGGAGGGGATAGTAGAGCAATCCGAGATGGTGTGGCAGAACATCAGGGAGGTCCTGGCTTCCGCCGGCATGGAGATCTCCGACATTGTGCAGCTCAACATGCTCCTGCTGAATCGAGAGGATTTCCCAGGTGCCATCGGCGTGCGCGACGCGGCGCTTGGTGACCATCGGCCGGCGTCGACCCTGATGTACGTGGCCGGGCTGGCCCGGCCCGAGTGGCTGATTGAGATCGATTACATCGCGGCCAGCGCCACATAACGGAGCCCATATGAGTACCAGCTTTCACACATCCCATCGGACCGACCTGGTTTGGCAGGACGACATCGACATTCTGTCGCTTGGCCACGGGGTCCAGGTCAAGGTGCTGCACCGCGACCCCGAGTCCCAGCACACGGACATGCTGGTCAAGTTTCCCCCCGGCTATGTGGAACCACGTCACACGCATTCCGCCACCCATTCGGTGGTCGTTCTGGAGGGAGTGCAGGTCGTTGAGGGGGAAGAGCTGAGGCCCGGTGACTATCTGTGGGCCGACGGGACCGAACCACACGGTCCTTTCGAGTATCCAGAGGGTTGCGTGGTCTTTGCCAGCTTTCGTGGGCCGTCGTCGCAGCATCGCTACCCGGGCTCGCCGGCGGGAGACGACTGAAAGGCAGGCGGTGGATTGGCAGTTGTACCCTTGAGGGAGATGCACCGAGCTGCACGGAGACGACATGTCAGTACTGGTCGGATACACCCGGACACCAGAAGGAGAGGCGGCCCTGGAGCGTGCCATCGCCGAGGCCAAACTGCGTGACAGTCGGCTGACTGTCGTTCACTCCCGCAAGTCGGGGGAGGATCGCGAAGTCGACGAGATCGTCATGTACACCGAACGGCTCGAGCAGATCGACAAGCAACTTGAAGAGAGCGGAGTCCCTCACACGATCCACGACTTCATACGCGGGAATGAAGCGGCCGAGGACATCATCGATACCGCCGCTGAGGAAGGTGTCGAACTGATTGTGATCGGCCATCGGCCCAGGTCGAGGACGGGCAAGTACCTGATGGGGAGCACTCTGCAGGATGTGATCATGGACGCTCCGTGCCCGGTGATGACCGTGCCGGCGCAGCCAATTCCCTCAGACGCCTGAAGCCAAGCGGTCAGGTGTGAGTCCAGGTCGCTGACCGGGCCCCGGCTTTCACCTACGCAGGACTTTCGAGGAGTCGGTTTCACTCGAGGGCCTGACCGCAGCCGGTCCGGTTGTCCTGCTCTTCCGCACACCCACCGGGCAGGAAGCGAGGCGCGATGCCAATCGGCGACCGGTTGGGTCGGCTGTGCATCGTATATCATCCGGCGGGATGTCTGACTGAGGAGCCCTGATGGAGAAACTGGCGCAAACCGGCCCGATCGTGGCCCGATGGGGCACGGAGGGAATGCGATGAGCTACGGACGCGGCCAGGCGGCCGTTGATTGGGAAGAGCGCTACGACTTCCCGGCCCTGCGCACCAAGCGGGTCGCCAAGGTCAGGGCGGAGCTGGAAGCTTCAGACCTCGATGGCCTGGTGTTGTGGAAGAACGAAAACGTTCGCTACCTGACTTCGTTGCGGGCCCAGATCATTGCCGGCAAGAGCTCATCTCTCAATGGCGTGCTGATGGCGCGGGGGGAGGACCCGGCGCTGCTTTGTTCGGGAGGAGAAGTTGACAAGGCCCTGTTCGGGATGCCCTGGCTGACCGCCGCCCACCCGATTCCCATCATGGAGCAGCGCGAGCTGGTCGACGGGTTCGTGCGCGAGATCCTCAGCCCGCTGCTCAAGGACCGCGGCATCGCCGACGGGCGGATCGGCATGGACGCGGCCAACCTGTCGCTGCTGGAGTCCATTCGAGTTCATCTTCCGGATCTGGAGGTTGTCGACGGTGACACCGTGATGCAGCAGGCCCGCTGGATCAAGCTGGAGGAGGAGTTGGCGATCGTGGAGGAGGCCTGTGCCATCGGCGACAGTGTCACGCAACGAGCGCTCGACGAAACGAAGGCCGGCCGTCGCGAACAGGAGGTGGCCGGGGACGCCATGCAGACCCTGTACTACCTCGGGGGCGAGATGGCGCATGTGATTACCCCGTTTGTAGCCACCGGAGAGCACATGTCTCCTCCCCATCGCATCTGCACTGACAAGATCATGCGCAACGGCGACCTTTGCTTCATCGACATCGGCGCCATGTGGAATGGTTACTTCGCCGACATCGGTCGAACCACGATTGTCGGCAAACCCACCAGGCGCCAGAAAGAGGTCTACACCGCCGTCTACGAAGGGCTGATGGCGGGCATCGACAAGCTGCGGCCCGGCAACACCAACCAGGACGTGGCCGACGCCATCATCGAGAAGGTTGGCTCCTACGGTTTCGAGGACAACCTCTTCAGCCTGTTCATCGGCCACGGCATCGGGATGGGTGCCAATGAGCCTCCCTACATCGGCGAGACTCTGCCGGGCGCTACCACTTACGAACTGCAGCCGAACATGCTGTTTGCCATCGAGCCTCTCGTCTGGGTGCCCGACGTGCAGGGTGGCGGCGGCGTGAGGATCGAGGACATGTGCCTGGTGACGGAGGGCGATCCGCGGGTGCTGTCGCGGGTTGAATACGAAGAGAAGTTGATGCTGTGACCGAGCAGCTTCATTATTCGTGAGAGGCTGGCGACTCCACGGCTGGGGCGAACCCCTTCGCTGGGAGGAGATTGAGGAAGCCACTCCCGGCCCCACCGAGGTAGGGATAGCGGTCGAAGCCTGCGGCGTGGGCCTGACCGTTCTCAATTGCATCCGCGGCGATCTGACCGATAGTCCCGAGTTGTTGCCGCGGGTCCCCGGACACGAGATCGTGGGAACTGTGGTTGCCGCCGGGGGAGAGGCAGGGGTGGAACTCATCGGACACCGGGTAGTGGCCTACTTCTACCTGAGTTGTGGCGATTGCGTTGAGTGCTCGGCCGGGGCCGACGCTCGCTGCCGGAATCTCGGCGGCTGGGTCGGCATCCATACCGACGGCGGTTACGCGCCGCGGGTGGTTTTGCCGGCTCACAACGCCATCCCCGTCCCCGACACGGTGGACCCGGTCGCAGCCACCGTGATCCCGGACGCAGTGGCCACTCCCATCCACATCAGTCGCAGCCGGGCCCGGATTACCGGCGGGGACCGGGTGGCAGTCATCGGGGCCGGGGGTGGCGTCGGAGTGCACATGCTGCAAGTGGCGATGCTGGACGGCGGGTCGGCAGCCGGTCTCGATATCAGTGACGAGAAGCTGTCGCTGGTCTCCGACGTTGGTGCGCGGGCGGTGCGGTCTGACGACTTCCCCTCGCTCGATCCCGACGCTCTGTTTGAAGCAGGCCGGCCGACAGTAGTGGTTGATCTGGTTGGTTCCGACGCTTCGCTTGGCTGGTCGGTCGGGGCGCTGGCGGCAGGAGGACGCCTGGTGGTCCTGACCACATTCCGCCACCGCTCCCTGGCGGCCGACCCCCGGGAACTGGTGTTTCGAGAAATCAGCCTGGTGGGGTCCCGCTACGCCAGCCGGTCAGAGGTGGCGGTGGCAGGAGGTCTGGTCGCCTCGGGAGCCATCCGGCCCATCATCGGGCAGGTGGCGAGCCCTGGTGAGGTTTTGGAACTACACGACCGCCTTGAGGCGGGGACCATGTTGGGCCGCGGCGCCCTGGATTGGAGCAAGAGTGATGTCTGAGTCTCGGCCTGTGCCGGAATCCGTCGATGGAATATTGATCGGGGGAGGCCACAATTCACTGGTAACGGCTGCCTACCTGGGCAAGGCCGGCGTGAGGACGCTGGTGCTGGAGTCGTCACCCGAGATCGGGGGCGGCGTCACCACCGCCGAGGTGACCCTGCCGCTCTTCCTTCACAATCTGCATGCCTTCTTTGTACGGTGGACTCCCGACTACCGGATCTGGAAGGACCTCGACCTCGACAAGTACGGGCTCCGGTCGGTTCACCCGGAAGTCCAGAACGGCGTTCCTTTCGATGACGACGCCCTGGTCACGTACCGCGACCTGGGTCCCAGTCTCGACGCCATCCGACGCTTGAGTCCCGCCGACGCCGAGACCTACTCCCGCCTCCACGAAGAGTTCTCCGAGATCGTCGACCGTCTGGAAGGCCCGCTCCGGTTCGGCAATCCGTTGGCGCCCGATGAACTGGAGGACCGCCTGTCTCGCAGTGCGATCGGCCGCCGCTATCTGTCGCTGAAGCAACAGTCGGCCCTTGACGTGGTGAGGGACGCTTTTGAGAGCGAGCCGCTGCGGGCGTTGATTGCCTTCAACGTGTCGGTCCGCGGCTACCTCCCCAATATCGATGTGCCCGGTACCGGCTACATAGTGACCCTGGCGCTCCCCAACTCACATGATGGCCGGATCATTGCCGGCGGTAGCTATCAAGCAGCCAGGGCCCTGGCGGCTGTTGTGTATGAGAACGGCGGCCGGGTAGTGACCGGGGCCGAGGTGGCATCGATCGACGTATCCAACGGAAGGGCGACCGGGGTCACTCTTTCCGACGGGAGGACCGTCAGGGCTAACCGGTTTGTGGCCAGTTCGGTGCCGGCGCCGATGACGATGCTGGAAATGGTGGGCCGAAGGCACCTGGACGAATCCCTGGCGGACGATCTGGCCGGCTACGCCTGGAACCCGGAAGCTTTGTTTGGAGTCCACTACGCTCTGTCGCGGCGCCCCCGGTTCACCGCTGAGAAGACGGTCCCCGACCTTCCCCGGGCTCTCAACCTGGCGGTCGGCTACGAGTCGAGCGATGACATCGTGCGAGACATGGAGGCCATCCGGGCCAAGCAGCTTTCGCCGATCGGGGCGCTGCATGGCAGCTTCCCAACTGTAAATGACCCCACCCAGGCTCCACCCGGTTTCCACACCTCGTTCGGGTGGCACTTCGTCCCATCGTCACCGGTCACCGGTTACGCATCATGGGACCAGGCTGCTACCGATGAGCGCTCCCGGGCCATCACGGATGCCTATTCGAGGTATGCCCCCGACTTCGAAGATTGTGTGATCGCTATGGAAGCTCATACACCGGCCGACACCCAGGCGCTGGTTCCATCCATGCGGTACGGAGACCGCCACCACGGCTCGTATCACCCCGACAACTGGGAGACCTTCCGGCCGCATCCAGCCCTGGCCGGGTACCGCACCCCCATCGACGGCCTCTATCTGTGCGGTGCGTCCCAGCATCCCGGTGGCAGCTTCACCGGGGGCCCCGGCTATAACGCAGCCGGCGACATTCTCTCGGACCTCGGCGATTCGCCGTGGTGGGGCCCGCCCGACCCACGCGAGGTGCTCGAGGATCTGGAGTGACCGACCTCGCCATCAAGGGTGGCATTGTCGTTTCATCCGGAAGGCGGTGGCGGGCCAACGTGTATGTCGAGGACAGCCGGGTTGTTCACGTCGGCCCTGAAGATGAGTCGGCCGGGAATGTGGTCGATGCCGACGGTCTCCTGGTCCTTCCCGGCATGGTGGACACGCATGTCCACCTAATGGATCCCGGCGACACCACCCGGGAGGACTTTCCGACCGGCACCGCGGCGGCGGCTGCTCGCGGGGTCACCACCATCATCGAGCACACTCACAGCAATCCGATCAGGGAGCCGGCCGACCTCCGCGAGAAGGTTGCCCATCTCGAGGGACGGTCTCATGTCGACTTCGGGCTGGCGGCCCACACCTGGCCGGACCGATTGGGTGACTTGGCCTCGCTGTGGGCGGCCGGTGTCTCGTTTTTCAAGATATTCACGTGTACTACCCACGGCGTTCCCGGGTTGACTGCCGCTCAACTGGACGAAGCCCTCGAGGGGATCGGAGGGTTCGGCGGAGCCTGTTTGATCCACTGTGAGGACGAGACCATTACGGCCGAAGCCGAAGCGGTTCTCCGCCGGGAGGGCCGAGCCGATAACGGGCTGTTGATTGAGTGGCGTAACCGGACGGCCGAAGAAGTGGCGGTAGCCATGACCGGCGTCCTGGCGGCCAGGCACGGAACCAGAGCAACGATCGCCCACGTGAGTACCCCTCAGGTGGCAGGGATCGTCGAGTGGGCGCGCGGGATGGGGGCCGATCTGGCAGCCGAAGCCTGTCCTCAATACTTCGCCCTGCGAGAGGACGAGGTGCTGGTGGAGGGTCCACTTCGGAAGTTCACTCCACCCGCCCGGGCGCGCACCGACGGCGAGGTTGCGGACATGTGGAGCTTGCTGCGCGATGGGCTCCTGACGCACGTTGCCACCGACCACGCCCCGTCGACCCGAGCTCAGAAGGATGCGGGGATCTGGGAGGCTCCCTTCGGCCTGCCGGGGTTGGACACGACACTGCCGTTCCTGCTGGACGCTGCGCATCGCGACCTGATCGGTCTCGAGGACGTGGTCCGCTGGTACGCCGAAAGCCCGGCCCGCCGCTACGGACTATTTCCCCGCAAGGGCCAGGTCGCGCCCGGGGCCGACGCCGACATCGTCCTGATGGACGAGGCGGCCGCATGGACCGTCAGCGACGACGACATCATCTCCAAAGCGGGTTGGTCGCCGTATGTGGGAAGGCAATTGGTCGGGGGAGTGGTCGCCACGTATTTGGGCGGCGAATTGATTGCCGAGGGTGCCCGGCCCGAAACGGCGCCGGGCGGGCGGTTCCTGCCGGGTCCCGGGACTGTCGGCGGGTAGCCGGGGGACACCGACGCCTTCCGATACGCTGGTTGGCAGCCGAGCTAGGAGGTTCGATGCGATTTACGCAAACAATGACGGTGCGGGCGACCGACGGGCAAGCCCTGGGAGATTTGATGGCGGCCTGGAACGAGGCTGAGGCAGGGAAGGCACCCGGGTACCTCGGGAGCCGCCTGCTGGCCGATCGGGATGACCCGGGCCGGTTCTTGATCGTCGTGGACTTCTCCTCATTCGCGGAAGCTGAACTCAACAACGACCGGGCCGAGACTGCAACGTGGGCGGAAAAGTTGATAGAACTGGTCGACGGCGATGTTTCGTGGGGAAACTACGACGCGGTACAACAGGTCGGTTAAGGGCGGCGGTTGGGGGAGGGCCGATTAGACGCCCAGGTGAGTGCTGAGGGTCGTCTCGTCATTCCTGAGCTCGTCCGGGGTTCCCTCCCACACGATGCGGCCGTGCTCGCTCATGAGCAGCAGCCGGTCGGCCAGCGCCAGGGCCAACCCGAGGTTCTGCTCGATAAGCAGGATGCTCAAATGAGAGCCTTTGAGCTCGGCAAGCGTGTCGCGTATCACGCCAAGGACGATGGGGGCCAGGCCCTCTGAGGGCTCGTCCATCAGCAACAGCGTCGGATTGGTCATGAGTGCCCGTCCGATGGCAAGCATCTGCTGCTCGCCTCCTGACAGCGTTCGAGCCAGGCTGGCGCTTCGTTCCGACAGCCGTGGAAAGAACTCGAACACACGCTCGACCGTCCAGGTCTGGAGCGTTCCGTCGATCGGGGGGCGGGCGATCACTTCCAGGTTCTCCAGCACCGTCAGGCTTCCGAATATGTGGCGACCTTGCGGGACATAGCCGATTCCGCGGCGGGCGATTTCGTAGGACTCCAGGTTGGTGATGTCTTCTCCCTGCCAGGTGATCGCGCCCTGTTGTTGCTGGGGTGGATCGATTCCGGCGATGGTGCGCGCCAGAGTGGTTTTGCCCATGCCGTTTCGCCCCAGCAAGCCAAGCACCTCACCGTCGGCCACCTCGAGACTCGTCCCATCGAGGATGTGGGCAGTGTCGTAGTAGGCGTGAACTTGGTCGATCTTGAGCATTATTCGAACTTCAGATACACGTCCTGGACGCGCTGATCGTTGCGAATGGCATCGGGGTCGCCTTCGGCGATTCGCTTCCCATTGTCGAGGACCAGCACCCGTTCGACCAGATCCAGGGCGATGTCCATGTCGTGCTCGATGAGCACTATCGACAGATCGCGTGGCAACTGGTTGATCAGTGCCTTCATGTTCTTACGCTCCGCCGCCGACAGGCCGGCAGCCGGCTCATCGAGGAGCAGAAGCCTCGGGTTGGAGGCCAACGCCATTGCGATCTCGAGCTGCCGCTGCTCTCCGTGGGAGAGCGCTGACACCACGGTGTGGCGTTGTCCGCTCAGCCCGACGGATTCCAGGGCCTCGGAGATTGCTTCATCCAGTTTCCCCGTCATTCGGACGGGGGACCAGAAGCAGAATCGAGTCCTGGTAACCGCCTGAACCGCGATCAGCAGGTTGGCCTCAATTGTCAGATCCTTGAACAACTCGGTGACCTGGTAGGTACGACCGACTCCGCGCTGCGCCTTGCGATAAGGCGCAGCGCGGGTCATGTCGCTACCGAAGAGCTCCACATGACCTGTGGTGGGGGCAACCTCACCTGAGATCGTGCGGAACAGGGTGGTCTTGCCGGCACCGTTCGGGCCTATAACGGCCCACCGCTGGCCCTCCTCTACGAGGAGTGACACGCGGTCGACGGCCGTGACGCCGACGAAACGGACGGTGACGTCCCGTACGTCGAGAACGGTGCTCAAGATCTGACCTCCCTTCTGTCAGTTTGTCGTCGTCCTAGCCGACTCCGTTGCCCTGGAAGTCCTTGGTGTAGGACGGCTGTTGCAGATACGTGTCACGATCGAACGGCCAGTACTGGTCGACAGCTTCGTAGGTGAAGATCGGCACATTCCAGAGCTTGCCGTCTGCCCGCTCTTCGACCTGGCGGATGTAGATGTTGAGGATCGGAGATCCCTCATCGTCTATCTGCTGGGGACCGAACGGCGTGTTGACGGTCATGTCACCCTTCATCGTGTCGAGGAAGAGATCGGGGGTGAACTGACCACCGGTCTCTTCGAGGATCGCGACGATCCACTGCATTGCCGCGTAATTGGCGGCCGCGTAGTAGGACGCGATCTTGCCGGTGGCAGCCTCGAAGTCCGCAACGAACTTCTGAGTCTCGGGCACGTCGGCACCCTCAGCCCAGTGACCGTGCGAGATGGTGCCCAGCACCGTGTCGGGGTCCATCCCTCGCAGGACTGACTGGTCGGTTGTCACCGCGCCGGCCAGCATCGGGGTCTTCTGGTCAACACCGAAGTCCGAATAGGCAGTCACAAACGGTATCGCACCGCCGCCGACCGCCAACGCCATGATGCCGTCGACGTCCAGGCCGTTCATCTGGGTTGCGTACGTCCCAAAGTCCTGGTTGGGTGGCGGGAACCAGATCTGCTCGGTGATTGTGCCACCGGAAGCCGTGAAGGCATCGGCGAACCCACCGCAGTGTTCATAGCCGAACGTGTAGTCGGCACAGGCGGTTGCCACAGTCGTGTATCCGCCCTCTTCAGCGGCCCACTTGCCGAAAGCGTGCGACGACTGGCTGCAAGCCCAACCGCCGGGGCGTGCATAGCCGTCCAGTGGCGCCCGTTGCGTGAAGTCGTCGTTGCAGGAGTACGGCGACAGCAACAGAACGTCGGTCCGATCACCGAGAGCGTCACCAACCGCACCGCCGGTGCTGGCGAGAATCCCGGGAATGACGATGTCAACGTCGTCGACTTCCACCAGCTTGGTGGCTGAAGTCAGAGCGACCGCCGGGTCCGATGCGGTGTCCTCGAGAACGAACGTGATCGAGACCCCGGCCGCTTCGACCGTGGTCCCATCTCCGAACTGGTCGAAGAACAACTGCAAACCCTGCTCCGAGTCTTCGCCCGGTCCAGCCACGAATCCGGTCAGCGGCAAAAGGACGCCAACCTTCAGCGACTCGATCGCGTTTGGACCAGCCGTTGTTTCTGTTGTTCCGGCGGTAGTTTCCGTTGTCCCTGCCGTCGTGGCAGTCGTATCCGTGTCCCCGCTATCGTCGCCGCCGCAGGCAGCTGCTATCAACGTCAGCACTGCGGCGAATACGAGCCATTTTCTAGCTCTTATCAACATGCTTCTCCTCCTAGTTGCATTTCTCGACTGCGCCGGACGGCGCAACCGAAACCTTGTCATCCGGGCTCGGCCAGCACGGGCTCCTGAAGCCCGGGCTTTTGTGAAACTTGGGAAGGCCCTGAGCCTTTGTCGATCCGCCGATACCACCAGGCGGAGATGCCGCCCACCAGGCCGTCGCGGGCGAATAGCACCACCAGAATGAAGATGAGGCCCATCAACGTCGGCCAGCGCTCCAGTTCGATGCTCACCCAATTGCGGAGGAACACGATGACGAACGCTCCGATCATTGGTCCAACGAGTGTTCCAATGCCGCCCAGAATCGCCATTAGAACCGGGATGGCCGAGGCTCCCAGGATGACATCCGAAGGGCTGACGAACTCGTTCAAGTAGACGAGGAGGATGCCTGCGATAGTGGCGAAGAAACCCGAAACGAGAAACATGTAGAACTTGAGGAAGGCCGAGTTGTGGCCCAGCATCCGGACACGTGTTTCGGACTCACGCAGGCCCTTGAGCGAGTAGCCGAAGGGTGACCGGACGACGATCAATAGCAGCAGGGAGCAGATCAGCACCACCGCCAGCGACAGGTAGTAGTACCGGAAGGGGCTATCGACGAGGATCGGACGTCTGATTCCCAGCAGCCCGTTCTCGGCGCCGGTGACGTTGACGAGCAGCGACGCCAGGCCCCAAATGATCATTCCCTGGGCGATCGTGATCATGATGAAGTAAACGCCGGTGCTGCGCATCGCCATCAGTCCGAAGACCGCAGCCGCCGCCATTCCGGCGACGAAGCCGACCAGGATTTGAAGGCCGATTCCGCCATCGGTCTTGGCGGCAACGTAGCCGACACCGTACATAGCCGTTCCCAGCACACCTGCGTGGCCGATGGTGACCAGTCCCGCATATCCGGCCATCAGGTCGATGCTCATGGCAAAAAGGCCCGAGACGAGGGCAAGGGTCAGCAGTCTGAGGATAAATGTGTCAACGAACAACGGGGCGATCAACCCGGCCGCGATGGCGGCCAGGAGAAGACCAATTTGGACCCGTCTGGTGAGGGAGAGAGATCGCAGCGCTTTCATTGCGCCCTCCCCAGCAGCCCATTGGGGCGCACCATGAGGATGATCGCCATCGGGGCGAACAGTGTGAAGAACGACAGTTCGGGGACCAGTGCCTTGGCGAAGGCGTCGATCAACCCGACGACGGCTGCTCCCAGTGCCGCTCCTTCCAGGCTGCCGAGCCCGCCGATGATGACCACCACCAATGCGAAGAGCAGAATCTCGAAGTCCTGACCAGGAAGAAGGGCGATGAACCCGGCTCCAATCACGCCGGACATACCGGCGATAAAGGCGCCGAACATGAAGGCGGCGGTGAACACCGCTTTGATGTTGATACCGAGGGCGGCGACCGTCTCGCGATCGTCTACCCCCGCCCGCACGATGGCCCCGATTTTGGTGCGGCGATCGATGTAGAAGAGGATCCCGGCCAGGAGGATCGCCAGTCCGAGCACGAAGATCCGGTATTTCGGATAGAAGAAGCTGTCTCCGATTTGCAGCGGTCCCTTCAAGAAGGCAGGGAGCTTCACGACCCGCGGATCCCCGCCCCACAGCCACAGCGATAGGTCTCCGATGACGAAGGTCAGGCCGATGGTGAGGAGGACTTCAGGCTTTTCCAGGCCACGGATTGGCCGCAACAACACTCGCTCGGCGAATAGGCCGAGAAACATGATGAGGAGCCCGCCCGACACCAGCCCGATGAAATACTGGCCGGTGAAGAGAGTCATCGTGATGCCGAAGTATCCGCCCATCAGGTAGAAGCCGCCGTGAGCAAGGTTGGCGATCCGCATCAACCCGAAAATCATTGTGAAGCCGGCCGCCAGAAAGAATAGGACGGCCCCGAAGCTGAGACCGTTGAGGATTTGCGTCCCGAACGACAGCAGGCTCATCTGGGTGAGGGTCCAGGCGATTAACGGAACAGCGACGAGGACGGTGATGATGAGCGTCCGCCGCCGGTCGGCACGGACGGTGTCAACGACCTTGGGAACTTCGCCTTCGGTGTGAGCCTCCACGGCGTCGGCCATGTCCTACGCTCCTCTCCGGTGATGCACAATACACAACCGAGCGGTTTTGCGCCCCGACCAGGCGGGTTGGCTGCAAACTACCAGTCCCACGCGCTATCTGAGTCGTTGCCGGTGCCGGGAGGGCAAAACCCCTTCGGCGAGGGTTTTGCGATGGGCCGGGAGGCCGGGTAATGGCGGCCGGTGTCGTCTGGGCGCTGGTGGCCGCCCTCGGTTTCGGGTTCACCCAGATATTGAACCGCAAGGCCAACCTCCTGGTGGACGCCTACCGGACTGCCTTCGGAATGCTGGTGGCGGTCGAGTTGATTCTGATCGCCCGAATGGTCGCCACCGGCGAGTTCCGGCTGCTGGACGAAGCTCCGGTACGGTCGCTGGCTCTCTTCTCAGCCAGCGCCATCGTTCACTACATCGGGGGTTGGACGCTGCTGGCGCTCAGTCAGCAAGCGATTGGTGTGGCGCGAACCGGGGCGCTGGTCTCGGCCGCCCCGATTGTGGCTGCCTTGCTGGCGGTACCGATCCTGGGCGAATCACTGACACCTCTCACATTGCTGGGCGTCCTGTTGAGCGTGGGAGGGGTCACCCTCATCTCACTCAGCCAACCCGGTGACGACCGGAAGTGGTCCCGTCCGTGGCTCGCATTACTGGTGGCCGCGTCGTGGGGGAGTTCGCCCATGCTGATTCGCAAGGGCCTCGAAGATTTCGAGGAGCCGATCCTGGGCCTGACCGTCGGGCTGGGAGTCGCTCTGGTGGTCCATGCCATCGGGCTGGCAGTCGTCGGGCAATGGAGCCAGCCGGCTCCCCCCAAAGTGGCCTACGGCTGGATGCTGGCCGGAGGCCTCACCGGAGCGGTCGCGATCAGCGCCCAGTGGCTGTCTTTCAATCTCACGACCATCGCCATTTCTTTCACGGTCCAGCAATTGGCGATTCTCATCGTCGTCGGACTGGCCCCTGTGGTTTTCGATGCAAGGCTCGAACGGCTGACGGCTCGGCTTCTGTCTGGAACCCTGGCAATGATTGCAGGATCCGTAGTCGTCGTCTGGGCTGGAGCGTGACCGCGGCGAGACGTAGGATCGAGTCAACAGTCGGGTCGAGTCCGGCCGGCGTATAGGTGTTCAGGCTGGGAGGCAACACGATGGCTGATGTCCGGGACGGTATGCGAATCGAGTGGGATGTGGCCATCGAGATGGACGATGGTCTGGTTCTGCGGGCCGATGTGTTCCTGCCCGTCGAAGGGGGGCAATACCCGGTCATCCTCAGCTACGGCCCCTATGCCAAAGGGCTCGCCTTTCAGGAGGGATACCCCGATCAGTGGGATCGGATGGTTGAGCAGCACCCCGATGTGGCGGCGGGATCGTCGAACAAGTACCAGAACTGGGAAGTGGTCGATCCCGAGAAGTGGGTGCCGGACGGATATGCCTGTGTCCGGATCGACTCGCGGGGCACCGGCCGATCACCGGGCTACGTCGATCACTTCTCGCCGCGCGAGACCAGGGACTTCGCCAATTGCATCGAGTGGGCCGGGGTGCAGTCATGGTCGACCGGGAAGGTCGGCCTCAACGGCATCTCCTACTACGCCATCAACGCCTGGCATGTGGCCTCGCTCCAACCTGCCCACCTGGCTGCCATGTGCGTTTGGGAGGGTGCCGCCGATTGGTATCGCGACATGACCCACCACGGTGGGATCCTCTCAACCTTCTGGGCCAATTGGTACGACATGCAGGTCAAGACCGTGCAGTACGGCCTGGGTGATAGCGGCCCTCAGCATCCGGTGACCGGTCTGAATGCCTGCGGCGACGAGAACCTCACCGCAGCGGAGTTGGCAGCCAACCGCTGTCGGCTGGGAGACGAAATCGTTGCCCACCCTCTTGACGATGATTACCACCGTGACCGGTCTCCCCGGTGGGACAGGATCACCGTTCCCCTATTGACGGCGGCCAACTGGGGCGGACAGGGTCTGCATCCGCGCGGCAACTTCGAGGGCTTCCACCGGTCGGCGTCGGCGGACAAGTGGCTGGAAGCCCACGGGCTCGAGCATTGGACCCACTTCTACACCGACTACGGGCGCCTCTTGCAGAAGCGATTCTTCGACTATTTCCTCAAGGGAGAGGACAATGGATGGAACCTGCACCCGCCGGTCCAGCTACAGGTTCGCCACGTCGATCGGTTCGAGGAGCGACTCGAGAAGGACTGGCCCATCCCGCGCACCCGCTGGACCGAGATGTACCTGCATCCCGACCTATCGCTGCGAACCGAGCCGGCGGCCGAGGCGGCCGTACTCGAGTTTGAAGCGCTCGGCGAAGGGCTCGACTTCACCTCCGAGCCGTTGACCGCGGAAACCGAGTTCACGGGACCACTGGCCTCGAAGCTGTGGGTCTCGTCGACCACGGCCGACGCTGATCTGTTCCTTGTGTTCCGGGTGTTCGATCCCGCCGGTGACGAAGTCACCTTCCAGGGCGCCCTCGATCCCCACACTCCGATCGCCCAGGGTTGGCTGCGAGCCAGTCATCGCGCTCTCGATCCGGAGGTATCAACCCGCTGGCGTCCCTATCACACCCACGCCGCCCGGGAGCTTCTCGAGCCGGGAGAGGTCTATGAGTTGGACATAGAGCTGTGGCCGACTTCGATTGTGGTCCCGGCCGGATACTCGGTGGCATTGTCGGTGCGGGGCCGCGACTACGTATACGGCGGGAAGGAGGAGGGCTCGACTCGAATCGCCAGCTTCAAGAACCAGTTCACCGGTGTCGGCCCGTTCCTCCACGACCACCCCCGCGACCGCCCCGAAGAGCTCTACGGCGGGACCACCACCCTCCACCTCGGATCAGACCAGCCGGCCCATGTACTGGTGCCGGTGATCTAGGGGCTAATCAGCGACCAGCCAACAGCGACTAGCCAGAGGGAGGATCCCGCCAGGTTGCTGCTTACTGCCTATTGCCTACTGCCGACTGCCGCTCGCCGGACGTGAGATTGGGAGGGGTTAGATATGCCCCGGTAGATGCCTGGTGGTGATGGTGGGTTCGGCGGGGTGGGAGGGGTCGTCGGCGGTTACCAGTTTGGCGAGGGCGGCGTCGATATCTTCGGCGTGCTGCCAGGTGTTGCTGTAGACGAGCTTGCCTCCCTTGTCGACGACGAACGCCATGTTGGGCAGGTTGCCGAGAGCCGCGTGTTGGCGCTGGCTCATGTCGTCGACGCCCAGGGTCAGGTCCATCTCTTTCAGGGTCTCGAGCTCGCGGGCGACGGCCATCTTGTGCTCGAAGGTCTCGTGATCGCGGTACTGCGGAAAGCCGCGCTCGCCGGCGTGAGGCTCCCTCACATACATGGCGAGGAACTCGACGTCGCGATCTTCGTACTTGTCCCTGAGTTGATGCATGGGCGACAACTGCCGCCGGAACGGAGGTCAGGTAATGGCGCCGGTCACAAGCACGAAGTGCTTCTGAGCCAGGAAATTCCGGGTGTTGATGGTCCGACCGTCAGTGGTTGTGAGCACGATTTCGGGGAAGTCAGAGCCGAGGGGAACGGTGGCTGGAAACGCCTCGTAATACCCACGCACCCGTTTGGAGTTGATCATCTTGAGGGTCTTGAGCCAGTTGAGATACCTCCACGACCAGAGGCCGCCGATCGGCCCGGGCGGCCGCTTGAAGAATCCTGTTGGTTTGGCCATGAACGTCCTCGAGCGCGAATGGGGGATGGGTCGGCATATTATATATTATCCGTTCGGCCGGGCCTGGAGCCCGAGAAGGAGTGAGGTCGATGAGTGACAGGATTCGGTTGGCATCAGTCGGCCTCGGATGGTGGGGGAACGTATTGGCCGAGGCCGCCGTCGCGGGTGGAGCCGACATCGCCGGCGGCTACGCCCGCACGCCGGAAACCAGAGAGGCGTTCACCGCCAAACAGGGCGGCCGAACCTACGGCACCTTCGAAGATGTTTTGGCCGATTCCGATGTTGACGGAGTCTTACTGGCCACCCCGCACACCGCCCATGTTGACCAGATCGTGGCGGCGGCCGGCGCCGGCAAACACGTCTTCATCGAAAAACCTCTCACCCTGGATGTTTCCAGCGCCAAGCGTGCAATCGCGGCTACGGAAGCGGCCGGAGTGGTACTGCAAGTGGGTCACAACCGGCGGCGGCAGCCGGCCAACCGGCGCCTGAAAGAGCTGATCACCTCAGGTGAGCTTGGCACGGTCACCATGATCGAGACCCACCAATCGATGCCGAACGCCCTCGGTTTCAAGCCCGGTTACTGGCGCGCCGACCGGGCCGAAAGTCCGTTGGGGGGGATGACCAGCCTCGGCGTGCACATGATCGACACCATGACCTACTTGCTGGGCCCAATCGAGCGAGTGTTCGCCTTCAGCAAGGGAATCCTCGAGGGTCCACCGATCGATCACGCCACTTCGCTGTCGGTCGAGTTCGCCTCGGGGCCGGTCGGTCATCTGGCCTGCTCCTTCGTAGCGCCCCGGCGGGTGTCGGTAGCAGTCACCGGCACCGGGGGGCGGGCTTTCAACGAAGAGGATGGAACGAAGTTCTACTGGCAGGGGGCCCAGGATCCTTCCCCCGCCGAGCAACCGGTCGACGTGCTTGACACGATCGCAGATGAGCTGGCGGAATTCGTGCAAGCGATCGATGGCCAGGCCACCCCCGAGACGGGCGCGGCCGAGGGGCTGGAGGTCGTAGCAGTCCTGCAAGCCGCGGTGGCGTCGTGTGAATCGGGCCGGGCCGAGTCGGTTGCCGACTTCCGCTGAGGATGGCTACCTACCTGAAGGAGGCCACCAAGAGACCGCAGGCGGTGACCGACGAGATCCGAACGACGGTGAGCACAATCATCTCCGATGTTGCCCGTCGGGGAACTGATGCCGTTCGAGAGTATTCGGAGAAGTTCGACAATTGGAGTCCCGACAGCTTCCGGGTCAGCGGTCACGAGACCGCTTCAGTCGAGGACCGGGTAGATCCGGAGGTGCTGGCCAGTGCGAGCTTCACACTCGATCAGGTCCGGAACTTCGCCCGACTCCAGCGCGAGACGATGCAGGATTTCGAAGTTGAAACCCTGCCGGGTGTAATCCTCGGCCAGAAACACATCCCGGTGCAGTCGGTGGGGGCGTATTCCCCCGGCGGGCTCTACCCCTTGATTGCTTCAGCAATCATGACTGTGGCCACTGCCAAAGTCGCCGGTGTCCCCCGGGTGGTGGCGGCCGCCCCTCCCCGGGACGCCGCCGGAATGCATCCGCCCCAACTGTGGGCCATGATCGCCTCCGGGGCCGACGAGATCTTCTGCGTCGGCGGGGTGCAGGCGCTGGCCGGCCTCGCTTTCGGAATCGAGGATTCAGATCCGGTCGACATGGTGGTGGGGGCCGGCAACGTGTATGTGGCCGAGGCCAAGCGGCAGCTGTTCGGCACAGTGGGAATCGACCTGCTGGCGGGACCAACCGAGATCATGGTCATCGCAGACGAGACCGCCGATCCCGCGGTCGTGGCGGCCGATCTTCTGGGCCAGGCCGAGCACGGACCAACCTCACCGGCCATCCTCGTCACAACGTCCGCCGATCTGGCACAAAGGGTCCTTCCCGAGGTGGATCGGTGGCTCGAGACCTGGCCGACAGCACCGATCGCGGGTGTGGCCTGGCGGGATTACGGGACCATCACCCTGGCCGATAGCGATGAGGAGATGGTCGCGATCTCCGACGAGATCGCCCCGGAACACCTTCAAGTTCAGGTGGCTGATCCGGAGTGGTTCTTCGAGAGGCTGAACAACTACGGCACGGTGTTTCTGGGCACTCATGCAACTGTGACCTATTCGGACAAGGCGATCGGGACCAATCATGTGCTACCAACGGAGCAGGCGGCTCGGTACACCGGCGGACTCTGGGTCGGCAAGTTCCTGAAAACAGTGACCACTCAGCGGGTCACGGCCAGGGGATCGGCGGCGGTGGCCGAGCATGCATCGGTCGTGGCCGATGCTGAGCTGATGTTCGGGCATGCGATCAGCGCTCGGCTTCGGCTCAACCCTGAGTTCTTCGCCGACGCATTGGGAGCAGAGGAGGACCAATGACCGGCCGCCGTGTGACCCTCATCACAGGCGCCAGCCAGGGAATCGGGCGGGAGCTGGCTCTGGCCTTCGCCTCGGCCGGCGACTCGCTGGTGCTGGCCGCCCGTCATGAGGGCAACCTGGAGGAGACGGCGACGGCGGCTACCAAACTCGGGGCCGAGACACTGGTGGTGCCAACCGATGTAACCGATCCGGCTCAAGTTGCCGCCCTGGCGACCGCGACGTACGAGCGTTTCGGGCGAGCGGACGTTCTGGTGAACAACAGTGGGATTGGTGGCCCCTCCGGGCCGCTGTGGGAGATAGACCTCGAGAGTTGGCGGCAAGCCTTTGCCGTGAACGTGGAGGGCGTGTTCCTGATGTCCAGGGAGTTCTTGCCGGCGATGATCGAGCAGGGCGAAGGCTCGGTGATCATCATCGGTTCGATCACCGGCAAACGCCCGCTGTGGGGACGTACTCCGTACGCCTCGACCAAGGCTGCCCTCATCGGACTGACGAGGACCCTGGCACTCGAGGCCGGAGTGCACGGTGTCAGGGTCAACCTGATTTCCCCTGGCTTCGTGGCCGGCCCCAGGCTCGACTGGGTAATCAAGTCCCAGGCCGAGGGCCGCGGTATTGCGGAAGAGGCGGTGCAAGCGGAAATGGAGGCAGAGTCGGCTCTCAACCGGCTCACTCAACCGGAGGACATAGCCAGAGCCGCCGTCTTCCTCGCTTCCGACGAGGCTGCCGGCTTGACAGGAGCAGACTTGAACGTAAATTCCGGCGCGGTCATGTATTGACCCCAACAGGAGGAACCGATGCCAAGACTCATCGACCTATCACAGGACATCTACCAGGGCATGATGGTGTACCCGGGCCATTTGAAGACCGTGGTGTTCCAGCACGCAACTCACAAGGAAACGTCGGTGCGCTTCGAGGGCGGCTTCTCGTTCCAGACCCTCGGATTCATGCTCAACGACAACGGCCCAACTCACGTTGACTCGTTCAGTCATCTCGATCCCGACCCCGATGCTCAGACGATTGATCAGATGTCGCTTGACCTGTTCTTCGGACCGGCGATCTGCATCGACGTCTCAGATGTTCCCGCCAAGACCGACATCACCGCCGATCACCTCGACAAGGCGCTGGCAAACTCGGGTCTTGACCTGAACCCCGGCGACATGCTGTTTCTCTATACGGCGACCTTCGATCGCTACCAGGGGACCGATGATTATCTGAGCGAGTTCCCCGGCCTCGGCGCGAGCGGCGCCGAGTGGATCGTGGACCGCGGTGTCAAGACGTTCGGAGTCGACTCGCCGACACCGGATAACCCAACTTCCAAGAGTTACCCGTGCCACATGATGTGCCGCCGCGAGCACATCACTCATTACGAGAACCTGAACCTCAGTGAGGTCGTGAACACCCGTTTCACTTTTGCCGGCTTCCCGTTGAAGGTGATTGGCGCTCACGGCGGCCCCACCCGGGCCGTCGCCATCGTCGAGGGGTAGCGCTCAGGCTTCGGCGTCGATGGCGGCGTGGGCGGCGGCCAGTCTGGCGATGGGAACACGGAAGGTCGAGCAACTGACGTAGTCGAGGCCCACCCGGTGGAAGAAGTCGATGGAGGCGGCGTCGCCGGCGTGCTCTCCGCACACCCCTAACTTCAGCCCGGGACGCACGCTCTTGCCGCGTTCGACGGCCAATTCAATCAACTGGCCGACCCCCCTTGCATCGAGGGTCTGAAACGGATCATCATCGATGAGGCCCCGTTGGATGTACCCGGGGAGGAAACGGCCGGCATCGTCCCGGCTCAGGCCGGCGGTGCTCTGGGTCAGATCGTTGGTCCCAAACGAGAAGAACTCGGCGGTGACAGCGATCTCATCCGCCGTCAGTGCCGCCCGTGGCAGCTCGATCATCGTCCCCACCGTGTAATCCACATCGATGCCGTGCTGCTCGAAGACTGCTCGGGCGACCTCCCTCACGATGGCTTCCTGGGCGACGAACTCCGAGGTGAACGCGACGAGGGGGATCATCACCTCAGGTTCGACCTGAATCCCTCGTTCGGCACAGCGGACTGCGGCGGTGAAAATGGCCCGGGCCTGCATCTCGGTGATCTCCGGATAGGCGATTCCCAACCGGACGCCGCGGTGGCCCAGCATGGGGTTGGCCTCGGACAGACGCTCAATCCGGTCGAGGGTTGACTCGAGATCGTTGATTTGCTCCAACAGCCGGTTGATGTCGTCGAGGTCGCCGGCGTCGCGCAGCTGAAGCTTCAGGTTGGTGATTCGCAGCAGGGTCTCGTCGCGGCGGGGGAGGAACTCGTGGAGAGGGGGATCGAGCAGGCGAATGGTCACCGGCAGCCCGTCCATGGCTTCGAAGATCCCTTCGAAATCCGCTACCTGGAGTGGCTCGAGGTCCGCCAGCGCTTCTGACCGGCTAACGACGTTCGGCGCCATGATCATCGCCCGCATTGCCTCGATTCGCCCGTCGACGAAGAACATGTGCTCGGTGCGGCACAACCCGATTCCTTCTGCTCCCATGCGGCGGGCAGCACCGGCGTCCTCAGGAGTGTCGGCGTTGGCCCGAACCCGCAGCGTCCGGAATTCATCCGCCCATTCCATCAGGTGCCCGAAGTAGTCGTCCAGCTCCGGCTCGGCGGTGTCCACCATCCCGGGATAGACGTTGCCGGTGTTGCCGTCCACGGTGATCCAGTCGCCGCGCGACACGATATGCGAACCGACGGCGAACAGTTGCTGGGAATAGTCGATCTCAAGGGCCTCACAACCAACTACGCAACACTTGCCCATTCCGCGGGCGACAACGGCCGCGTGGGAGGTCACCCCGCCCCGGGCGGTGACTATTGCCTCGGCCGCCACCAGGCCATGGAAATCCTCCGGACTGGTCTCGTGGCGGACCATGACGACCCGATGGCCCTCCTCGCTGAGTTGCTGGGCTTCGTCCGCGTCGAATACGACAATTCCCGAGGCACCTCCGGGTGAGGCGGCCAGTCCCGACACCAGCGGCGTATCGCCGTCAGACGGTTTGACCACCGGGTGAAGCAACTCGTTGAGCCGGTCGGGTGTCACCCTCTTGACAGCCTGCCGGCGGGTGATGACGCCGGCTTCGGCCAGGTCGACGGCGACGCGAACCGAAGCCCGGGCCGTCCGTTTGGCTGAGCGGGTTTGCAGCATCCAAAGTTGGCCGTGCTCGACGGTGAACTCGATGTCTTGCATATCCCGGTAGTAGGCCTCCAGGCGGCCGGCAATGTCGACCAGTTGCTGATGGGCCTCGCTCATCTGCTCGGCCATGTGATCGAGGGAGAGGGGAGTCCGCACCCCGGCCACCACGTCCTCGCCTTGAGCGTTTGGCAGAAACTCGCCGTACATCCGGGGCTCACCGGTAGTCGGGTCTCGGGTGAAGGCCACGCCCGTTCCGGAGTCCTCGCCGGCGTTTCCGAACACCATCGCCTGAACTGTCACCGCCGTGAACAGATCGTCGGGAATGCCGTTGATCCTCCGGTAGTCAATCGCGCGCCGGTTCATCCAGGAATCGAAGACGGCTGAGATGGCCAGTTGCAGTTGCTCTTCGGGGTCGTCGGGGAGGGGGCGGCGAGCATATCCGAGGATCATCTTCTCCAACCGGGCCACCAGGGACTGCTGGGCAGAGACGGTGAGCCCGTCCGGGCCGGCCTGCTCGGTTACCGCCGCTACCGCCGCCGCCATGCGGTCGGCGGGGGCGCCGAAGACAATCTCGCCGAACATCTGCACGAAGCGGCGGTAGGTCTCCCAGGCGAAGTCGGGGCTGTCTGTCAGCTTGGCCAGAGCTTCGACTGTGTCGGAGTTGAGCCCGAGATTGAGCACCGTGTCCATCATCCCCGGCATGGAGATCGACGCACCCGATCGCACCGAGAGAAGGAGCGGATTACCGCTGCCACCAAAGCTCTTGGCGGTGGCGACCTCTACCGCGCTGATCGCGGCCTGGGTCTCGGACCAGAGTCCGACCGGGAACAGCTTGTCGTGTGAGTAGTAGGCGCGGCAGGTGTCGGTCGTGATTACGAACCCGGGAGGGACGGGCAATCCGGCGTTGGCCATGCTGGCCAGGCCGGCACCCTTGCCGCCCAGCAGTTCGACATCCTGTCCATCGGCGTCGGTCAACCCGACTACCCAACCCCTGGTGGCGTGCTCTGACATTTCACCCTTTCGCCGCGGCCCCACCCTATTGCACAATATACAATGCCCGGGATGTCGGCAGTACGCGAGAACCCGCTTGTGAAGGCGGAATGGCTGGAAGCCCACTTCGGCGATCCGGCTGTGCGGGTCATTGAAGTGTCATCCGAGGAGTCCCCGGCAACCTTTGACGCCGGCCACATTCCCGGCGCCGACTGGTTCTATTGGAAGGACCTGTGCTGGGATGACTCGGACCGGGAGTTCGCCAGCCCGGAGCAGGTGGCCGCCCGCCTTGGTGCGGTCGGCATCGACGAGACCACGGTCGTGGTGGTGTCTGGTGACCCGGTCCAGTTCGGCACCTATGCCTACTGGGCGCTGCTGATGGCCGGGCACCCGCAGCTCCGGTTGCTGGACGGGGCCAGAACCCGCTGGGTTGCAGATGGCCGGCCGCTGGCGACCACGGCGGTGACCCGACATCCCGTGGCTTACCGGCCACAGCCACCCGATCAGTCGATGCGAGCGAATCGGGATGACGTCCGAGACCACCTTGGCGAGGCGGGGCGCCTCTTGCTGGATGTTCGCTCACCCGAGGAGTACCGGGGAGAACGCGTGATGCCGCCACCGGACTTCGATCACGGTGCCGAGCGAAAGGGGCGTATCCCCGGCGCCCGGCATCTCTACTACCGCAAACTGTTGAACGACGATGACACGTTCAAAGGTGCGGACGAGCTACGGGCGGTTCTGGCCGGAGAGGGTATTGACCCGACCCTGTTCGGGGACGTCGTCGCCTATTGCCGACTCAGCCATCGGGCCACCCTCGTGTGGACCGCACTACACCACCTGCTGGGATTAGATCACGTCAAGATCTACGACGGGTCCTGGACCGAGTGGGGAAGTATGGTCGGGATGCCGGTGGAGACGTGAGCTTGCGGGTCTCGTGGTGCGGGAGGAGGGTGTTCGTCCACTGGCAACGAGTTAGGCCGACTGCTTGGATTGGACCGTTATGAGGAAGCTCACGCTGGCCGAAGCCGAAACCATCATCGACGCAGCCCTCGCCAGGGGCCGAGAACTGGAGCTGGGGAAACTCTCGGTGGTGGTACTCGACGACGGCGGCCACCCGATCGCCATGAAGCGCGAAGACGGTTCGGAATTCCTGCGCCCACAAATCGCGCTTGCCAAGGCGTGGGGTGCCCTCGGCATGGGCCTTCCCAGCCGGCTCCTTCATGAGCGTGCCCAGAAGCTTCCCGTCTTTGTAGGGGCGCTGTCCGACATGTCGGGCGGTCGGGTGGTAGCTCTGCCCGGTGGCGTGATCGTTCGCGATGAGAACGGCGGGGTGATGGGCGCGGTCGGCGTGTCTGGAGACCTGGCGGGCCCCGATGAAGTCTGCGCCGTGGCCGGTATCGGTGCGGCCGGATTGGCCGCCGACATCGGAGACAATCCGGAGTGGCGACGACCCTGACGATGCCGGCGGTAGACGACCGCCTAGATCATGAAGCGTCCACCGTTAGCGGCCAGCGTCTGTCCGGTTACGTAAGCCGAGGCGTCTGAGGCAAGGAAGAGAAAGACGTTGGCGATGTCCTGCGGCGACCCATAGCGGCCCAGCGGGATTGAGCGGGCGGTTTGCTCTCGCTCGGCCTCGTCCCTCACTTCCAGGATCCGGTCGGTCAAAACGGCGCTTGGAGCCAGCGCGTTTGCGGTTACGCCCTGCGGGGCCAGTTCATAGGCAAACACGCGGGTGAGGGCGTGCACTCCGGCTTTGGCGGCGGCGTAGGCGGGGGCCGAGCGATACATTGTCGTCTGCCCCGCCAGCGACCCGACGTTGATGATGCGGCCTGCCGCTGAATCCAACAGCATGGGAACTGCCGCTTGGGAACACAGGAACACGCTCTTCAGGTTCAAGTCGATGATGTGATCCCAGTCGCCTTCGGTGGTCTCGCCAACCCCGGATTGGCGCCAGAAGCCACCGGCGTTGTTGATCAGCACGTCGAGACCCCCGGCTGCGTCGGCAATCCGGGCGAAGGTTCGCTCCACTTGCGCCGCGTCGGTCACGTCACAGTGAAGATACGTTCCTACTCCATCAGCGACGGTCTCACCCCGGGTGTCGTCGATGTCGATCAGAAACACGCGGGCCCCGGCCTCTGCAAACGTGCGGGCGGCGGCTGCGCCAATACCGATCGCCGCCCCGGTGATGGCGACAATCCTCCCCTCGACATCAAAGACGGCCGGGCCCTGTCGTTCGGTCATGGCTCGCTCCGCATCAGGAAGGGGGTGAGGGAAGTCAGTAACGCGCCCGGCTGCTCGAGTTGGGGGCAGTGCCCGCAGGCGGGCAGTTCGATGAAGTCGGCGCCGGCGACGGCTTTGGCCACGGCCCGGCCCAGGGCCGGTGGGGTTGCTGCGTCGAGTTCACCAACGACTACGAGGGTCGGGTTGGTAATCGATGGGAGCTTCGACTCGAGATCCATAACCGAGAGGGCCTCACAGGCCTGGGCGAAGGACTCCGGATCCAGCTCCACCAGGATCCGGCGACGCTCCTCGGTCAGGTCGGCGTGTTCGGCAATGAACTCGCCAGGGAAGATACGTCGAACGGCGGCATCAGCGACAGCCGTCATCCCTTCGGCACGCGCCCGTGCGGCCATGGCCCGGAAGGTCGCGCGGCTTTCCTCGGGGAAGCCGGGTGCGGTGCCGAGCAGCACCAGCCGGTCAAAGAGATCGCCGTGACCGACCGCCAGCGCCAGGGCTACGAAGGCTCCCAGGCCGTTTCCAAGAACGGCGGTTTCGGTGTCGAACCCGGCGGCCGGGAACAGCCCTGCAATCCGGTCGGCATAAGACTCGATTGTCGGCTCTGCGGGCGAAGATCCCCCGAAGCCGGGCAGGTCGATCAGGTTCACACGCCACGATGAGGCCAGCTCCGGGACGATCTCTCGAAAGGCCTCCCGGCCGGTCAGCAGCGAGTGGAGGACAAGCAGGTCCGGGCCGGCGCCGATCTGCTGAACGTCAATCGTTCCATCGGCAACATCGAATATAGGCATGGATCTCCTGTGGGCGACCGGAACTCTACCGTTAGCCGGGGGGACAGAGCGCCGCGTCCCCGGGCCTGGGGTGCAGGGATTGCCAGTGCGGGCAGACGTATGATCCAGCCATGACTGGTGACTCCGGCAAGGTGCAGCGCTTGAAGACGGCCCTGCGCGACCTGGTCGGCGACGGAGACACCGTGTTCTTTGGTGGTTTCGGGCACGCCATTCCGTTCGCGGCCGGGCACGAGTTGATCCGCCAGGAGCGAAAAGACCTCACTCTGTGCCGCAGCGGCGCCGACATTCTCTTCGATCAGCTGATCGCGGCCGGATGCGTCTCGAAGGTGATTGTCGGGTGGATCGGCAACCCCGGAATCGGCCTGGCCCATTCCTTTCGCCGGGCATTGGCGAGCAACGAGGTGGAGATTGAGGAGTGGACGAACTTCTCGCTGGTGCTCCGATTGCACGCGGCTGCCCTCGGCGTGCCGTTTCTCCCGACCCGCGTCTTGCGCCCCGGCGACGCGGCCGAGGCGGCAGGCCGCGTTGAGCGGATCGAGGATCCATTCACCGGCGAGTCGCTGGCGGCGGTGCCGGCGTTGACTCCCGACGTTGCCATCGTGCACGCCCAACGGGCCGACAGCGCAGGGAATGTGCAGATGTGGGGGGTCATAGGCGATTCCGTCGAAGGTGCTCTCGCATCACGCAGGGTCATCGCCACTGTCGAAGAAATCGTCGACCGGGATACCGTGAAACGGGATCCCAACCGGACCGTCCTCCCCGGCTACCGGGTCGACGCGGTGTGCCACGTGCCGTGGGGAGCACATCCTTCCTATGTGCAAGATCATTACCGGCGCGACGACGCCTTCTATGAGGATTATGACCGTCTGTCACGAACCGCTGACGGAGTGGCCGAGTTCCTGGCGGAAAGGGTGCTGGGGGTTCCGGATCGCGGGGGATATCTCACGTCACTGTCTCTAGATGATCTGGACACCGGCCCCGTCTTCCCCCCCGGCCGGTCGGCGGGATCGTGACCGCGCCCTCAGCTACCGACGAGGAGCGCATGGTGGTGGCGGCGGCGGGGATGCTGGCCGACGCCGAGGTGTGCTTCGTCGGTATCGGAACTCCCTCGCAGGCGGCCGTGTTGGCCAAGCTGACCCATGCTCCCCTGCTCACTCTGCTGTACGAGTCGGGGGTTGCCGATACCATTCCGCCGCGGCCCCCACTTTCAACCGGTGATCCGGCCGTCATCGCTGATACGGCCTTCGCGGGCGACTGTCTGTCAGTCTTTGGCGCTCTGCAGGCCGGCCGCATCGACGTGGGGGTGCTGTCGGCGGCGCAGGTGGATCGGCGCGGCAATCTCAACAGCACCGTCATCGGCAACTACTCGCAGCCGAAAGTCCGACTGGTGGGGAGTGGGGGAGCCCACGACATCGCGACACTGGCCGGCCGGGTCATCACTCTCATGCCGCACGATCCGCGCCGGTTCGTTGAGCGGGTCGACTTCGTTACCAGTCCGGGTCATCCTGCTCCGGACGAGGGGACGGGCCTGGTGGGGGGCGGACCCGAGGCGGTCGTCACTCCTCGCGCCACCTTCACGTTCGTCGACGGTGACATGACGCTGGCCGTTCTTCAGCCGGGCTTCTCAGTAGATGACGCGGTCGACGGTTTTCCCTGGCGGCCGCCGCAACTGGCGCGGGTGGGTCACATGGAACCCGTCGATCCTGGAATGCTTGAGATTCTGCGCTCTCGGGTCAATCCGGGGCCGCGCTGAAGGTGATTGGCCCGCGCTAGCCGATATGCATTTGTTCCTGCTGGGTGCCGGGACTGCGTCAGACGGCGACTGGCCTGAGATCCGGTCAGTTGCTTCGCTCCACGATGATGCTGATCCCCTGACCGACCCCGATGCACATGGTTGCTAGTCCGTACCGGGCCTCCCGTCGGGCCAGCTCGTGAACCAGTGTGGTCAGAATTCGAGCACCGGAGGCGCCGAGAGGATGGCCGAGGGCAATGGCGCCGCCGTTGACGTTGACGATCGAAGGGTCGACTCCGAGCTCTCGGATCGAGGCAACTGCTTGCGAAGCAAACGCCTCATTCAACTCGACCACGTCGAGGTCCGACACCGTCAGGCCCGCCCGGTCGAGGGCCTTGCGAGTTGCCGGAACCGGACCCATCCCCATCATGTCGGGATGGACTCCGGCCACCGCCGAGGCCACCACCCGGGCCAATGGCTCCACATCGTTCTTCTCAACCCAGGCTCCGGTGGCCAGCAATAAGGCGGCCGCCCCGTCACTCATGGGTGAGGCATTGCCGGCCGTCACTGTTCCGTTCTCTTTGAACGCGGGACGCAATTGACTGAGGGCTTCGATTGACGTGTCTGTGCGGGGACCCTCATCCGCCGCCACCGCGCCGTCGCCGCCGTTATCGGTAGGCACATCGATCGGCTCGATCTCGCTGTCGAAGGCGCCAGACGCCGCGGCCGCAACTGCCCGTTGATGGCTGCGAAGCGCGAACTCATCTTGATCCGAACGGGTGACCCCCATCCGCTCGGCCACGACCTCGGCGGTCATGCCGAGGCTCAGAGGCGGATATTGGATCTGCATTTCAGGATTGACCAACCGCCATCCCAGCACCGTGTCCGCCATTTCCGGTTCATCCGTCTCAAAGCCGCTCCCCGCCTTGAGGAGGACGTGTGGCGCCCGGCTCATGGACTCTGACCCGCCTGCTATCACCACGTCGCCCCAGCCGTCGTTGAGCGCCTGTCCGGCGGCAATAGTGGCCTGCAGGCCACTACCACAAAGCCGGTTGTGGGTGGTTCCTGCCACCTCGACCGGGAAGCCCGCCAGCAGCGCAGCCATGCGGGCGACGTTACGGTTGTCCTCGCCGGCCTGGTTGGCGGCGCCCCAGTGGATGTCCTCGATCTCAGATGTGTCCAGCTCGTTACGCCCTTGCAAACGGCGAAGGGTGAGGGCGGCCAGATCGTCTGGCCGCACGCTGGCCAGGGCGCCCCCAATCTTGCCCATCGGGGTACGGCACGCATCCACGATGAAAACGCCGCTCACAGTGCTCTCCTCGCCTGGTCAGGGTGGACGCTAGTGCAGCCCCAGAATCTGAATTGAGGTTGGCCTGAACGCATCTCCACGGACGGAGAACGACCGATCGGCGCTTGACGCGACCAGGGCCGCCTCCGTCTTAGAGTACGCAATCAACGAGTCGCCGTCGCCCGGCAACTAACTGAGAGGCACCGGATGAGCAAGATAATCGACCTCCACGCACACATCTTGCCTGCATCGGCGATGGAGGCAGCCGGGGCTGGACGAGATTGGCACGGATCGACGATCGAGCACGACGACATCGGGGATCCGATCATCGTCACGGGTCATCGACGCGAAGGCATGGGAGGCAAAGCCCACTATGAGCCCATGACCCGACGCATCGAGCAGATGGACGAGATGGGTGTCGACATGCAGGTTCTCTCGGTTAGCCCCATCTTCTACCGCCATTACCTCCCCGCCGAGCACGGAATCGCTGCCTCCACTGTCATCAACGAGGAGATTGCCGGTTTCGCAGCCGAGTGGCCGCACCGTTTTGCCGGATACGGCGCGCTGCCCGCGCAAGACCCCGATCGTGCTGTCGAGGAGCTCGAGCGGGTGATGAATATGCCGGGAATGGTAGGAGCGTCGCTCGGCACTCATGTGGGTGGATCCAACTGGGATGAACCGCAACTCTTTCCGATCCTGGAAGCGGCGCAGGATCTCGGAGCTCTTCTCTTCTTCCATCCCTCAGATCGCCGCCTGGAGCAATTTGTCCCTCGTTATCACCTGCACAACTCGATAGGGAATCCGGCCGAGAGCACGATTGCTATTGGCTCTTTGATATACGGCGGGATCCTCGACCGGTTGCCGGAGCTGAGGATGCTGTTCGTACACGGGGGCGGGTACGCCTGCTGGGCGGGACCCAGGTTCGATCATGGCTACAAGGTGCGCCGCGAGGCTCAGGGCGGGTCCGAGGGGTTCCCGTCTGAGTATCTGCGTCGCATGTGGTTCGATTCGCTTGTCCACGGCTACGTCAACCTGCGCCATCTGGTTGACGTTGTCGGGATCGACAAGGTGGTCCTGGGGACCGACTTTCCTGCCGACATGGGGCAGCCTGATCCCGTGACGTGGATCGAGGGCAGCGACCTGACAACCACTGAGAAAGCCGCGGTCCTCTCTGAGAACCCCGCCGCCCTCCTCGGCTGGTGATGCGCTCGGCGACGACCTCATAACCGGGATCCCCGGCTACCCGCCGGAGCCGCCGGCTCCGCTGCTATCGGGCGAAACCGGCCTTGTCCTCGAGCAGCCTGCACAGTGCGGCCCCATCCATATCGCCTAGTCCGGCTGCGACGGCCTCCTCATAGAAGGGAAGGCTGGTGGCGAGCAGAGGAGTGGGAGCCCCGATCTGGCGGCCGGAGCCGCCGGCTCCGCTGCTATCGGGCGAAACCGGCCTTGTCCTCGAGCAGCCTGCACAGTGCGGCCCCATCCATATCGCCTAGTCCGGCTGCGACGGCCTCCTC
>Ga0255048_10000489_pt1 | contig 30643 bp, 30 predicted proteins | sample JV7_2_2_MG_FD_183619 | JGI IMG/M metagenome (GOLD analysis project Ga0255048, IMG submission 183619) | Seawater microbial communities from Jervis Inlet, British Columbia, Canada - JV7_2_2 | ecosystem: Environmental > Aquatic > Marine > Inlet | place: Canada: British Columbia | collected 2016-10-06
CTTAAGTTTTTGTGATGTAACAATCGTGCCATCGGGAAAGGCGCGATTGAGCAGGCGCAATATATCTTCGGCTTCGTGGTTAATCGCGCTGCCAGTCGCCAGCGAAGTGAAACTGTCGCCTGACTCAGTTTCGATAATTTTTAACACCGGAAATTTTATATTCATAACCTGCTCCTCACTGAGTCGGGTGAAGCTGGCGTTAATTGCCAGCAATTGCAGGTTTGTTGTGGCAAAGTGCTCCCCGGCACTGGTCCCGGCGATAAACAATACCTGCTTCTCGTCGAGTTTGATTGCGCTGACTCGCGCGGGTTGGCTTTCCCCCTCGATATTGGCTTCGGTACGAGCGGTGGCGCCATAAGCCGTTTGCTCGACCGCCAGTTCACTGTCTTTGGTCAGGCGTTTAAGCATCGCGGCGCTGGTTTCGTTTTTCGCCAGCGTTTTCAGGCTGACCTGTGTCAATGCTCCGGTTTCAGGATCACTGGCCAATAATCTTGTCGGATTATTTCTAATTAACCAGTTAACCGGAAATTGTAGGGAGATGCCCAGTTCTGCGTGCAAGAAACGCCCTCGCAATACTACGCCCTGATCGGTATTTTGCCCCCAGGTCATACCGTCAATCGAATTTAAGTAGGCAGCCTGATTGTCTCCCCGGTATTGCACGGGGGGCAGATTTTTTGCAGCACGTACCACAGTCTTGAGACGGTCGTCATTTTTTGGGTGCGTAGAGAAAACGCCATGATAAATTCTTGGCTGTCGATTTTGTTTCTTTGCCAATGCTGTTTCATACAATTCCTGATCCTTCAGGACTCCGATTACGTCGAGCATCGATTCCGGGTTATAAGCCGATTTATGCAAATACTCGGCACCGAGGCGATCGGCTTCGAGTTCATGTTTGCGGCCATAACCTCGTATAATACCGGTACTCAGTTGACTCCCCAGTTGCGCAAGCGTGCTGCTACCAGTAGTGGCGGAAATTAATATATTGAGCAAACCAGAAGCGAACTGCCCTGATTGCTGGCGTACCGAATGACGGGCCGTGACGTGACCTATTTCGTGTCCCAGAACACCGGCCAGCTCGGCCTCGTTTCCGAGGTAAGCCATAATGCCACGCGTGATATAAATGTAACCGCCGGGCAATGCAAAGGCATTGATATCCGGTGAATCGAGAATGGTGAAATGGAATTGGAGATGGGCGCGGTGGCTATTGGCTGCGAGTTGCTGCCCAATTGTCTCGACATAGGATTGCAAGTCGGGGTCATCGTAGACACCGTACTGTTTAATAATAGTCTGGTGAAATTGTCGACCCTGATCAATTTCCTGGGGTTCACTCACGGTGACAAATTCCCGATCTCCGCTAACCGGGTTGGTTGCACAGCTGGACAAAGCCAGCGGAGGTATTAGCAGCAGGTATTTGAAAAAACGCCCGATCATTTCTCTATTGTAATCGGGATGAATGCCAACGATAAGCGGAATTTTCACCGGCGCAAAAAAAAGGGTGCGTCGTGCACCCTTTGCGGAAACTGATATTGATTATTTGCCGTAACGCTGGCGAAACTTATCAATCTGTTTGGCGGTTTGCAGAATATGCTGCTTACCGGTGTAAAACGGGTGCGACTGGCTCGAAATTTCCAGTTTCAATAACGGATATTCTTTACCGTCTTCCCATTTGATGGTTTCGCGGGTCGGTACGGTAGAACGAGTCAGGATTGCGAACTCGGAGGCAATATCCTGAAATACGACTTCTCTGTACTCGGGGTGAATATCTTGCTTCATGTCCTGCCCTGATGCCTTGATGCGTTTTAAGGGCGCGAATTCTGACCTTTTATACCCAAAAGTGCAAGTGATTTTTTGGTAGTGGTGGGGCCTGACCCGGATATTGCACGAAGGCAACGAAGCCCGGGGTCAAGGTTCCGGTATTTTACCCTGGAACTTAAAATTTACGACCAGTAAAGTTTCCTCAACGCTGTCCAGTATTAGTAAATTCTAATGGTTAGTTAGGTGCTTTTGTTAAAGTGAAACCTGACTAGTTATTCGTAAAACATTGAGCCGATTATTAGCTTTGCGCTTATCCACAGTTCCTGTGGACAACTCTGTGGATAAAGCAGTCAGAAATTGCCAGGGGGCAGATAAACATTAGGGTTTTGTTAGATTTGTTATTTTTTGATCAATCAATTAAAGTAGTTTAAAATCAGTTAGTTATGCAAAATGAAGAAAAACCTCAAATTTTTTTTGAAAACTAGTTGACAAAATCCATGAACTTATTTTAGCTGTGTATAATTCTTGCTTCAGAGCTAAAAAAAGGTTGATTTTTGCCAATATTCAGGTCCAGGAATAAGGATTGGAGGTCATTGTGATATTGAAAACCGCGCTCGGTAGGACATAGATGACCCGGATCGAAGTGAATTAAGTCCAACTGGACGGCCTTGTGTATCGCAGGCATTAGCTCGCTGAAGGATATTCCGGTAGAAGAAACAAATAAATCGACTTCGAATCCGGTACTGAGTCGCAATGCATTGAGCATAAATTCGAAGACAAGGTCAGAATCGGTCAATACCGTCTCTTTACTAATCGATTTTCGCCCCTGCGATGCCAGGTAGGCAGCGGGTTGGCGTTGACGCACTCGCCGCAAGACCTTGTTTTCACCAACCAGTGTGATCTTGCCATGCGCACCGGCGCCGATGCCGAGGTAGTCACCGAAGCGCCAGTAGTTCAAATTGTGGCGACACTGATAGGAATCAGTGCTATATGCCGATATTTCGTATTGGCGGTACCCTGCACTCGTCAACAATCCCTGGCATTCCTGTTGCTGTTCCCAGGCCAGTTCATCATCCGGCATCTGCGTGGGAGGCTGATGATGGAAAAAAGTATTCGGCTCAATGGTGAGTTGGTAATGTGAAATGTGTTCTGGTGCCAGTGATATGGCATGTTGCAGGTCGTCCACCGCCTGTTGCAGGGTTTGAGTGGGTAATCCGTACATTAAATCGAGATTAATATTTTCGAATCCGGCCAGTCGTGCGGTTTCAAACGCCCGCAGGGCAAGACCTTTGTCGTGCACGCGACCTAACAGGCGCAAGTGATCATCGTTAAAACTCTGTACACCGATTGAAAGGCGATTGACACCCGATTCTCGATAAGCTCGAAAGTGTGCAATATCTGCACTACCCGGATTTGCTTCGAGTGTGATTTCGGCGCCCGGGGACAGGTTCAACAGGGCCCTTAATCCCGAAATAAGCCGCTCGATTGCATCACCGGAAAACAGTGAGGGTGTGCCGCCACCGATGAATACTGTTTCCACCGGGCGACCCCAGATTAACGGCAGATCCTGTTCCAGATCGCTCAATAACGCCTTGATGTAGTCGCTCTCGGGTACCTGATCCGCCTGATGCGAATTGAAATCGCAATAGGGGCATTTTTTTTCGCACCAGGGCAGGTGAATATAAAGGCCCAGCGGTGGATTTTGCCGTATCATCAGCGGGGGAGTTTTTCCAGTAACAGTCTTAATGCCTGGCCACGGTGACTGACTCTGTTTTTTTCGTCGGCACTGAGTTCGGCGCTGGTGCAACCATAATCGGGCAGGTAAAAATAGGGGTCGTAACCAAACCCTCCACTACCTTTGGCTTCAAGTATAATAATACCCTCCCAACTACCTTCACAAATAATCGGTGACGGGTCAGCCGCATTTCGCATATAGACGATAACTGCCTGATAGCGTGCGCTACGTTGGGCTTCGGGAACCGAGCCTAACTTTTCTACCAGCAGGGCGTTGTTCGACTCGTCACTGGCATGACTACCGGAGAATCGTGCGCTGTTCACCCCCGGTTCGCCGTTTAAGGCATCGACGACGATGCCTGAATCGTCCGCCAGCGCAGCATGGCCGGTATACTCTGCGGCATGGCGGGCTTTGATGATTGCATTTTCGACAAAGGTAGTGCCGGTTTCGGCAACATCCGGCAGGTTAAATTCGGACTGGGGAATTACCGTATACTGCGATTTATCCAGTAACGCCGAGAGCTCTCTTAGCTTACCTGAATTGCCGGAGGCGAGTACCAGTTTTTTCATGCCTGTGTCTGTAATGCAAATATCTCTTGCGTACCTTTTCGTGCCAGGGCCAGCATTTTATTCAACTCGTCCTCGGAAAATGATTCTCCCTCGGCAGTGCCCTGTACCTCGATAAATCCGCCCCTACTATTCATCACAACATTCATATCGGTATTCGCACTACTGTCCTCGGTATAGTCCAGGTCCAGTACAGCCTGACCTTCATAGATACCGACCGATATAGCAGCGATCTGGCACTCGATCGGAGATTGTTTCAATTCGCCTTTCTCTATCAGCGCCTGAATTGCATCGGATAAGGCGACCCATGCGCCGGAAATGGAAGCAGTTCGCGTGCCACCATCGGCCTGAATCACATCACAATCGATGGTGATGGTTCTCTCGCCGAGAATTTCGGTATCGAGTGAGGCACGTAGGGCACGCCCGATCAAACGCTGAATTTCCATGGTGCGACCACCCTGTTTTCCCGCGCTCGACTCGCGACGCATGCGGCTACCGGTAGAACGGGGCAGCATGCCATATTCTGCGGTCACCCAGCCCTTGCCCTTACCCCGTAAAAAACCAGGCACTGAATTTTCCACCGTAGCATTACAAATAACGTGGGTATCGCCACATTCGATCAACACCGAACCCTCGGCATGTTTGGTGTAATTCCGGGTCAGTTTAATCGGGCGTAATTCATCATTTGCTCTGCCACTGGGTCTCATGAATAGGTCTCTGGTAAAAGAGTCGGGATTATACTGATCATTGTTGCTGCCGTCAGTGGTTATAGCTCGGAGTACTCTAGAGTATTTGGCAGTTTATGCATGCCAGGACTAAATAGGCTATGATTCCGGCAATCTAACCAGTGAGATAATATCGTGCTAAAGAGTATGACTGCATTTGCCCGGGTACAGGAGACATGCGATGCCGGCACGTTGACCTGGGAGCTTCGCTCGGTCAATCATCGTTACCTTGAGCCAGGACTGAAACTCCCTGAGGATTTTAAGACGCTGGAACCTGAAATTCGGAAGCTGATATCTCAATATTTAAAACGCGGTAAGATTGACCTTGGCTTACGTTATAAACTGAATCAGGCCAATGAGGGCGAGGTCAGGCTCAACGAGGAAATATTGCACAGGTTGCGCCAGGTAGAGCAGGAGGTACTGAGTATCGTGCACGAGGGTAAAAAGCTATCGGTGGCAGAGATTCTCAGTTGGCCGGGTGTTATTGCCGAGAGTGAAAACGACCTGTCACCGCTGGTCTCACTGGCACTCTCAAGTCTTGAAAACGCGCTAAAGCAACTAGTCAAATCCCGCAAAACCGAGGGTAAGGCACTGCAACAAATGATCAGCTCACGTTGCCAGCAGATTGACGATATTGTGGAACAATTGAGGGCACACCGACCGACGATGATGTCGGCGATGCGCGAAAAGTGGGAAAGCAATTTGAACGATAAATTGAAAACATGGAGTGAGGGCGCAGGTAATAATCGGCTCGAACAGGAACTTGTAATACTGGCTCAAAAACTCGATGTCGACGAAGAACTGGACCGCATCGATACCCATATTAAAGAGGTTGGGAAGGTTTTGAAGCGCAAGGAGGCCGTAGGCAGGCGTCTCGATTTTCTGATGCAGGAACTCAATCGCGAGGTCAATACGCTCGGCTCAAAGTCGCAGGATAGTCAAACCACGCAATGGTCGGTCGATTTGAAAGTGTTGATCGAACAGATGCGCGAGCAGATTCAGAATATCGAATAACACATTCAGGTGACGAAACTGCTTGAATAATCAAGGGGTCAGACTCCTTGATGCGCTAAATCAGCCCCCGCTCTGAAAAACAGGTGGTTTCATCGCCGATAATGACATGATCGAGAACACGAATATCGACCAGCGCCAGGGACTTCTTCAGGCGCTCGGTAATCTGGATGTCCGCCTGACTTGGTTCGGCAATTCCCGAAGGATGATTATGTGCAAGGATGACTGCGGCCGCGTTATCGGCTAGTGCCTGTTTAACGACCTCTCTCGGATAGACGCTGGCACCGTCGATCGTGCCGCGGAACAATTCGCGAAAAGCAATCACGCGGTTGCGATTGTCGAGCATCACACAGGCAAACACTTCGTGTTGGCGATCACGCAACTGACGATGCAGATAGGCCGTGGTGTCGGTGGGGCTGGTCAGGCAATCGTTGCGTTTTAACGATTCAGCATAGTGTCGCCTGGACATCTCCAGAACGGCCTGTAGCTGGGTGTACTTTGCGTGTCCGAGTCCCTTGTGCCGGCAGAATTCTTCCCGCGACGCGGTTAATAATTCACGCAATGAACCAAAACTGGTGAGTAGGTTCCGGGCCAGATCGACGGCCGAGATACCCGGTAGGCCGGTACGCAGAAATATCGCCAGCAATTCAGCATCGGAGAGGGAGGGGGCGCCTTTCAGCAGTAGTTTTTCACGCGGCCTTTCTTCGCCAGGCCAATCGGTAATCGCCATTTGTAATCCTTTACGTTATTCTGAATCCGTGGGTTTCGGGCTAGTGCAACATGCCACCATGAACCCGATGATTCAGATTATATCCACTTGCGCTAAAATAGACCATATGGAAGCAATGCTCAAGAAAAAAATTCTGCTCGGCGTGACCGGTGGTATTGCCGCCTACAAATCGGCCGAGCTGGTTCGACTGATAATCAAATCGGGTGCCGAAGTGCGTGTGGTGATGACCAGGGCGGCCACTGAGTTTGTCCAGCCCCTGACTTATCAGGCACTGAGTGGCCACCGCGTTTATACTGATATTTTTGATGCCGAAGCAGATTCGGCGATGGATCATATCGAACTGGCGCGCTGGGCCGACCTGATGATTGTCGCCCCGGCCTCGGCTGATTTTATCGCCAAGATGCGCGACGGTTATTCCGATAATCTGTTGCTTACCCTGTGCCTGGCGAGTAAACAGCCGGTGGCTATAGCACCGGCGATGAACCAGCAAATGTATGCCAACCAGGCGACGCAGGACAATATAAAGCAACTCACCACGCGAGATGTACTGGTCTGGGGTCCCGACGATGGCGAGCAGGCCTGTGGTGATTTCGGCCCGGGTCGAATGCTGGAGCCGACGGCGATTTTCGATCGCATTGTCGAATCCCTGGGGCCCGGAAAACTGAGTGGCAGGAAAGTCCTGATCACGGCCGGACCAACGCGGGAATCCATCGACCCGGTGCGTTATATCAGCAACCGCAGTACTGGCAGAATGGGATTTGCACTCGCGCGGGCGGCCCAGCAGGCAGGTGCCGGGGTTACCCTGGTAAGCGGCCCTGTTAATCTAAACGAACCGCCCGGGGTTGAACGCATATCGGTGTCCAGCGCAATAGAGATGCGTGATGCTGTTATCGACAGGGTGGCGCAGGTCGATATTTTCATTGCATGCGCTGCTGTTTCCGATTATCGAGTGGAACAGGTAGCGGCGCAAAAAATAAAAAAAAGCAGGCAAAAAATGAAACTTGAATTAATCCCTAATCCGGATATTGTCAGCGAAGTAACCGGGTTAAAAAACGGGCCCTTTACACTCGGATTTGCAGCGGAAACTGAAAAAGTAGAACAACATGCGCGAGATAAATTGCAGCGTAAAAATCTGGATATGATTGCAGCAAACCTGGTGGACGCCGAGCAAACAGGGTTTGAAACTGATACCAACGAATTGATCGTAATCTGGCCGGACGGGCAGCAGTTGTTAACTTTAAATGATAAAAATGAAATCGCGAAACAACTGATCGATCTGGTCGCCGAGCACTATAATGCCCCCGGTTAATCAATGGCCACCTTCGGCGATCTGGTATCGAAATTCAAAAGGTTTAATTAAATGACAGTAAAAAAGAGCAGCGTTGCCGAAATTCTGATTGAAGCCCTCCCTTATATCCAGGCGCTCGATCAGAAAACCGTTGTGATTAAATTTGGTGGTAACGCAATGGTCGATGAACTACTGAAAAGCAGCTTTGCACAGGACATCGTGCTGCTAAAGCAGGTGGGGGTGAACCCGGTTATTGTCCACGGTGGAGGCCCGCAAATTGGTAAGCTACTTGAGCAAATTGGTAAGAAAAGCGAATTTATTGAAGGCATGCGGGTAACTGATCACGAGACCATGGATGTAGTCGAAATGGTTCTGGGGGGCCTGGTCAACAAACAAATAGTATCACTGATCAATGCCCATGGGGGCAGGGCGGTCGGTTTGACCGGCAAGGATGGGGGGCTTATCAATGCGCGAAAATTGAAGTTGACCGGAGCCGATGCTGAAAGTCCGGACCTCGGACAGGTGGGGGAAGTTGATTCGATTGATCCCGCTGTAGTGAAAATGCTCGACGACGACGATTTTATTCCAGTCATTGCGCCAATCGGTGTCGGCAGGGATGGCACCTCTTACAACATTAATGCCGATCTGGTCGCTGCAAAACTCGCCTCCGTGCTCGGCGCAGAAAAACTGTTACTGTTGACTAATACCCAGGGAGTACTTGATACCGAGGGTAAACTGTTAACCGGAATTACTGCCAGAGAAACTGATCGGCTGATCAAGCAGGGTATTATTCATGGCGGCATGCTGCCGAAGGTGACCTGCGCACTCGATGCCGTCAAATCGGGGGTTAAAACCAGTCAGATTATCGATGGTCGGGTCAGGCATTCGGTTTTACTCGAATTACTCACCGACACTGGCGTGGGAACGCTGATCAAAGCTTGATGGTATTGAATCTCGTGCTCAGGGCTGAGCCGGGAGGATCACTTTTATTCGCTATGCAATAATCGGAATCGGGCTATATCGATCTCGAATTGCCCCTGAATTTTGTATTTTTCCTCGAGTTTGACCTGAAGTTGTTTTTCGCGATTATCAATTTTGCGCACCGATTCTTCGATATTTTGCGCCAGTCCGCCGGGCACTTCTCTCCCCTTGGAGGTGTATAGCCGCTTGGCGTCTCCTTCCAGTCGCAACAGCCTGTCCTGCGCGGTAGCAATGCTTTTATAGATCAATCGGATTACCGAGTCGAGAACTTCAATTCGATCATCTCTGGCCCGGCTCAATTCTTTTTCTGAACTGAAGGTTAGCAGAAGAACCCGGTCGAGTTTACCCTGTGCCTCTTTTTCTATTTTTTCAATTTCCTGCTTTGTCTGTAATGCTTTTTCGGCATCTTTCAGTGCCTGTATTTCCTCTGCCGTTTTAGCGGCCTTTTTAGTAGTAACCACTATGCCCTGTGAATTCAGGGTTTGATGCTCCCGCTTTGCCTGGCTCTGTGGCATGCGGTCGCTATAGCGAATTTCACCGTTTTCATCGACCCATTTGTACAGTTTTGCTGCACTCGCAGTGGTACACATGCCCAGCAGGACCAGGCAGAGTAAAACCCTTGGAAAGGTTAAATCAGGATGGGCATCTTGATGGTTCATGGTTCAGTGTAAAACTTTCTAGTCCCGGCACCTGATGATCCCTTATGATCCACATCGGCACACTTTAATAATCTCTCACTAATAATAGATTATATTTGACTATTTTCCATCGCTTGTTAGCCCGTTTGTCAGGCGCAAAGCTTCACTGATCCAACAATGCGGCAATTGATGAATGAACTACCTGAAGATAATCCCTGGCACCCGGCGCTGTCACCAGTGCCGCAACGCCGATATTATCGAGGCGCCATTCCGGATCGATATTTATTTTATGGCGGTTACTTTTTTCAAGATCCAGCTCGGGGCTCATATATCGCACCACCTGCTGGTGGAACAGGCGTTCACCTGAATTTTCGCCCCTGGTTACGTCGCTCATGAGTTCATTTTCATAGACAAAATAACGGTGTAGGAGGGGTTGATCGACTGCGATCGAAGTGACTGATATCAATTCAATCTGCAAAGAGTCGGAAAATTTTGAAATTGACAACTTGAGTTGAATCGCAGCCGCTTGATTATTGGCGGAGCGAATTTTATCCAGTACATTCCTGGTGCCGCGCGCCTCAACGCCATCGACAAAAAACTCGGGTGTGTAAATTGTTCTCTGGCTGTTAATTCTGCCCAGATATCTCTGCCTGCTGGTGTACTTCGGACTGCCAAATCGATCTTTCCAACCAAGGTAATCCCAGTAATCAACGTGAAACGCCAGCGCCAGTACGTCGAGCTCATCTTCTGGCACATCGACCAATGCTGCTAGCCATCGATCGGCTGAAGGGCAGCTACTGCAACCCTCGGAAGTATATAGTTCCAATACAGCGGTTTGCTGCCCATTACTCATAACAGTAATTTTTTCAGCAGCATAAACGGGTATGGATGTCAGCAGGCAACCTATCAGCAGTAGTCGTTTCATGGATAATCCCGGCCATTGCGGCGGTTAGCGAGGCCCAGAAATAGACCTGTTCTGAAGATTATAGTTCAGTCGATGCCGTAGCGCTCGCGGTAGCTATGCACGGCCTCCAACTGTGATAACTGGCCAGTATTTTTTAGATGTTGGATAATATCGTCGAGTCGAATAATCGTAATTATCTGAACGCCGAGTTGTTCTAACTCCTGTATTGCCGACAACTCGCCCTGTCCCTTTTCCTGTCGATCGAGTGCAATTGTAACCGCGCTAACCCTGGCACCAAGCGTTTCGATTAATTGCATCGACTGACGAATTGCAGTACCGGCGGTAATGACATCGTCAATGATCATTACCCTGCCCTGAATTAGCGAACCAACTGTTTGGCCGCCCTCGCCATGATCTTTAACCTCTTTTCGATCGAACGCATAGGGGATATCACGCGCATGATGTTGATATAGCGAGCTGGCGGTTATCGCCGCGAGCGGGATGCCCTTGTAGGCCGGACCAAACAGCAGGTCGAACTCAACCCCAGCTTGCTGGATAGCCGCTGCATAAAAATTTCCCAGGGCTGCCAGGTCGGCGCCGGTGTTAAATAATCCGGCGTTGAAAAAGTAAGGGCTCACACGCCCCGATTTCAGGGTAAATTCACCGAATTTGAGAACACCTCTTTGCAGGCAGTAGTCGAGAAATTGAGATTGGTAGGCTTGCATATCATGTATCATAGCGTCTGTTTTTCTGAATCATAGCGGTTTAATGTTTTGCGAGTAATATCTATCAATACCAATGGTATACGCTCGGCTGCGCGCAAAGGGTTTTTTGACTGGCTCGCCAAGCAGGAGGCTGATTTTGTCTGCGTCCAGGAAACCAGGGCGCAGGTCGATCAGTTACAGGATCCAGTGTTCCATCCCGAGTTATACCAATGTCATTATTTTGACGCGTTGAAAAAAGGCTATAGCGGTACAGCAATCTACAGTTTGCACAAGCCGTTACAGGTTATCCGGGGGTACGGCGAGTCTGAATTCGACAACGAAGGTCGATATCTCGAATATCGATATAAAAATTTGTCGGTCATTTCGCTATACGCCCCGTCGGGTTCTTCGGGCGTTCATCGACAGGAATCGAAGCTTCGATTTATGCAAGGCTTTATGCTGCATTTGCAGGCGTTACGGCGCAAACGCAGGGAATTTATCATCTGCGGGGACTGGAATATAGCGCACCAGAATATTGATTTGAAAAACTGGCGATCGAATCAGAAAAATTCCGGATTCTTGCCCGAGGAAAGAGCCTGGCTGAGTGATCTATTTGATCGGGTCGGGTTTGTTGACGGCTTTCGACAGGTCGATCAACGTCAAGAACAATATACCTGGTGGTCGAATCGAGGGCAGTCCTGGGCTAATAATGTGGGTTGGCGCATCGATTATCAAATAGTGACACCGGGCCTGAGGAATAGTATTCAGAAGGCCTCGATATTCAGGCAGGAACGATTTTCAGATCATGCACCACTAATTCTGGATTATGACTTTTCGATTACAGTTCAATGATTGAACCGCAACAGCCCGGCTGGCTGGAGACCGCAAGGGCGTTTACCCACCCACGCGTGATTACCATGCTGTTTCTCGGTTTCTCGGCCGGGATCCCATTGCTACTGATTTTTTCCTCGTTGAGTCTGTGGTTGCGTGAAGCAGGCGTAGAACGCTCTGCGGTGACTTTTTTTAGCTGGGCGGCACTGGGTTATTCGTTTAAATTTGTCTGGGCGCCCTTGATCGACCAATTGCCGTTACCGGGGTTGACCCGGGTGCTGGGAAGACGCCGAGCCTGGATGTTGGTCGCGCAACTGTCGATCATTGGCGCGATTCTTTTAATGGCATCGATCAATCCACAGGCTGGTAGCAGTGGACTGACGATGATGGCGCTGGCCGCCATTCTTCTCGGCTTTTCGTCAGCCACACAGGACATAGTGATCGATGCCTATCGCATTGAATCGGCCGATATCAAGCTACAGGCCTTGATGTCTGCGACTTATATCGTTGGCTATCGCAGTGCGATGCTGGTTGCGGGTGCGGGATCATTATTCTTAGCCACCTGGTTTGGTTCTTCTAGTGAGGTCTATGTTTACCAGGCATGGCAGTATACCTACGGGGCGATGGCAATATTCATGCTGGTGGGAATAGTTACGACATTAAAGATCAAGGAACCGGACAGTCGCTCGGCAGATTCCCTGATCGAAAGCAGTGCTGATCATGGTCGTTTTTTGATGATGTTTGTCCTGGCAATGACGGGTTTTGTGAGCTGTTTCTATTTTAGCAGCGATATTGCCAGCTCGGCCAAGGTCGCTCTGGCCGACTTCCTGGGCAATAGTAATCTGGCCGGGTTTTTGGTCGAGTGTTTACGCCTGGTGGCTGCGATTGCCATAGCCTGGACCCTGGTAGTCGTTTTGGTCAAAACCCGGGTTGTACCTGGACAGATGGTGGAGCGCAGCTATCTGATGCCGGTGCGCGATTATTTTGCCCGTTATGGATTGACGCTTGCCTGGTTATTATTAGCACTGGTTGGTCTTTATCGTATTTCTGACATCGTACTCGGCGTGATATCCAACGTGTTTTACTACGACCTTGGATACAGCAAGGCTGAGATTGGCAAGGCTGTGTGGATTTTTGGTGTGCTAATGACCATAGTCGGCGGGTTGGTCGGTGGCCTGTTATCGATGCGGTTTGGCGTGATGCGAATATTGTTCTTAGGCGCCCTGTTGTCTGCAGCGACTAATTTACTGTTTATGATACTCGCATCGGTTGGCTATGACATCGCCTGGCTTTATATCGTAATATCGGCAGATAATTTATCGGCTGGTCTGGCCAGTGCCGCGTTTATCGCATTTTTATCGAGCCTGACCAATATTTCGTTCACTGCGACGCAATACGCAATCTTCAGTTCGTTGATGACCCTGTTGCCCAAGCTTCTGGGGGGGTATTCCGGTACCATGGTAGATGCTATCGGATATTCAAATTTTTTCCTCTTGACCGCGTTGATGGGCATACCGGTACTATTGCTGATTATGTTGGCGGCGCGCCGATCCGAGTTTTCATTCAAACTGGCATAGTCCGGCTTAACCGGTCAGGAAATAATGTGATAACGGGTTGTGAAAAAGCCGTGAGTTATCGGAGGTTTGCGGCGCTATCAATAACAGTTATACTGCGCGCCTTTTCTGGAAGATTGCCCTGGTGCCCGATCAAATAGATTCTAAAAAACTTCCGGTTGTTCTCAGCTTTAACGTGCATGACTCCAGCGGTGCAACCGGAGTAATGGCTGATATTGAAGCGATTAGCAGCCAGGCTTGCCGTGGCTTTAGCGTCGTCACCAGCCTGAGCGTGCAGGATTCACAAATGGTGTCGAGCCTGATCCCGATCGACGCCGATATCATAGTGCAAAGTGCGCGTGCTGTACTCGAAGATACCCAGGTAGACGCAATAAAAGTTGGCCTGGTCGGTAGTGACGAGGGTGTCGAGGTAATCCATGAAATTTTACAGGACTATGCCGATATTCCGGTGGTTTACGATCCGATGATATTAAGTAGCAATGGCATGGAGCTCGCCGAGAACGATGTAATCGATGTGATTCGTGAACTACTGGTCTCCGATGCCAGCATAATGACCTTAAGCAAGGAAGAGGCTGGCATGTTATTACCCGAAGCTGACAATCCCGCCGCGATGGTGAATGGACTGATGGACAAGGGTTGTGATCATGTGTTACTCAGTGGCCGCAGAGATGTCGGTGAAACTATCATCAATACGCTGTATCACAATTATCGTATTATCGAACAGTTCGAATGGCCACGATTGACGCGGGAATTTTATGGTGCCGGTTGTACTCTGTCAGCCAGTCTGGCAGCATTGCGGGCACAGGGGCTGGATTGGTTGAGCGCCTGCCACGAGGCGCAAAGTTACTGCTGGCAATGCCTCAGGCATGCCTCGCGCTATGGCATGGGTCAGTACCAGCCAAACCGTTTTTACTGGATGCAAGAAGATGAGTAAGAGACCTGTCCATGCAGCGTCAAAAGATCGGTATCAACCAGACCTTGCTTAAAATCAGGAACCATCATGTCTAAATCTGAGTCCTTATTCGAGCGCGCTATTAAAGTAATTCCGGGCGGTGTAAATTCGCCGGTACGAGCTTTCAATGGTGTCGGTGGTACACCGGTGTTTATCGACCATGCTGAAGGTGCCTGTTTAATCGATGCGGATGGAAAGTCATATATTGATTATGTCGGTTCCTGGGGGCCGATGATCTGTGGTCATGCGAATCCGGAAATTATCGATGCAGTCTGTTCGGTTGCAAAAAAAGGACTTAGTTTTGGCGCGCCAACCGAACTCGAAGTCGAGTTGGCAGAAAATATCTGTTCGTTATTGCCGCATATGGACCAGGTGCGTATGACCTGTTCCGGTACCGAAGCTACGATGAGCGCTATCCGACTGGCTCGAGGTTATACCGGTCGCGACAGGATCATAAAGTTCGAAGGTTGCTACCACGGTCATGCCGACTCACTACTGGTCAAGGCCGGATCGGGGGCATTGACGCTGGGCATTCCCAGTTCGCCCGGGGTACCGGATGTCCTGGCAGATTTCACCATTACCCTGGAATACAATAACAGTAATCAGGTTGAACAGGTATTCGGTGAGATTGGCGATCAGATCGCCTGTGTCATAGTCGAACCGGTAGCCGGCAATATGAATTGTGTGCCGCCAGAAGAAGGATTTCTGGAAATGCTACGCAAATGCTGCGACGAGTTTTCTACTGTACTGATTTTCGATGAAGTGATGACAGGGTTTCGTGTCGGCCTGACTGGCGCCCAGGGACGTTTTGGAGTCAAACCAGATCTGACCACGCTCGGGAAGGTCATTGGCGGCGGAATGCCTGTTGGCGCATTTGGCGGGCACCAGGAAATCATGAATCATATTGCGCCGACGGGTCCTGTGTATCAGGCCGGTACGCTGGCTGGCAATCCAGTGGCGATGGCGGCTGGATTAAAAAATCTGGAAATTATATCGCGCCCCGGCTTTTATGATGAACTTGATGGTAGGACAAAAGTTTTAACGGATGGAATTTTAGCGGCGGCTGAAAGTAAAAATATATCGATCTGTGCTAACCGGGTAGGCGCCATGTTCGGGCTATTTTTTACCGATCAGGAACGCGTGAGTCGCTTTGCCGATGTATCCCGGTGCGACGTCGATCGCTTCAGGCAATTTTTCCATTCGATGTTGAATCAGGGTGTGTATCTTGCGCCTTCGGCTTTCGAAGCCGGATTTGTTAGCTCGGCGCATAGCGATGCGCAGATTCAGCAGACTATTGAATGCGCCGATCGAGCCTTTGCTGGTCTTTAGTCTGACGGTTCCTATTACTCTAATTTAACTATGAAATACTGAAAGATTGGTGTGTGAAATCCGTAATAAATAATTGAGTACTGTGTCCCCAGAACTAAGTACTGTGTCCCCAGAACTAAAAAAGTATTGGTGTGCGAAAACCACAAAGGACGAACCAGCTCGACTACTTCAGTCCCAACATGCCCAACTTTAGTTTCTTGTCAGCAGGGAAATTTCCCAGCCAGATCTCGAGCAGCGCATTCTTGAAGTCTTCGCCTGGAATCAGACCCAGTACCTGGTTATTTTTGGTCACGGTCGTGCCTTTACCGGGGATGTAATCGAGAAGATATTGGTCTTTGGCAACCACATTCTTATCAAAATAACTGTAAAACTGATCGATGCGATCCTTCAATGCGGCCATTGCTTGCTTGCTCTGGTTTTTGCTAAAACCTTCACGCCAGGCTTTGAGCAATTTTTCTTTTGCGACTTCCTTGTAGACAAAATCCATTTGTATGCGGCTGGCATGCGGGACGGAAAGAATTTCGGCAACATTATCGGTTTTGTTAACCAGGTATAACGAACCGACATAGATATCGATCCAAAATTTTTCACGCAGTCCGATGCCGTTGAGTAACAGGGTTTCGCCATTTTCGGCGGTGACCTGATCTTTCACAAATACACCAGATAACTCTGCCGCTTGTGCTGAGGGAATCAGCAGGAAAATAATTCCAATTATGAACAGATTTCTCATCGACACAGGTTCCCATAAATTCGAAACAGGACGACAGTTTAGTCTTCACCCGGTTAAATTGGAACCCTGCTATCCTTCCTGCGCCTCGGCAGGGTTGACATATTGAATCACACCCAGGCGAATTAATTCCGCATGTAGTATGACTGCACGGTCGCTGCAATTTGGGATTTCGAGTAGTCTTTGCTTGAGATTGGTTTCGAGAGGCAGTAGGTATATCAACTGGTACATCATTTCGGAAAAGCTCTGATTTTCGTTCTGTAATTTTCCCTCCTGGGCGCTAATGTGGTTGAGTAATTCCTGCATGTAAAAAAATTGCTCCGGGATATCCACCTCTATGATCTCTTCCAGAATTTTGACCTTGCCGAGTGTCAGGCCGTTATCCTTAATTTGGGTCGATACAATTTCGAAACGTTCGAGTCCGAGGGCAGTGACGCCTAGCAGGCCGTCGGCGCGATCCTGCCAGTCACTAATCCTCGCCGTGGTGCCAATCGAGTAGGTATCGGTATCGCTCAGTGTTTCTTCACCCCTATAGATTAAAATAATGCCAAAGGTCGAGTCTTCACGCATGCAATTGGCGATCATATCCAGATAGCGTGTTTCAAAAACTTTTAGCGAGAGTGTGTTACCGGGTAGCAACACTGTTTTAAGTGGGAATAGGGGTAATTCAATCATGGGTGAGTGATCGGTGTTATTTCCAGGTGATAAAGAGCACCCGGTTATCCCCATCGGGGTGAAATGTTATTGTCGATGCCGAGGTGATCGAGAATTCTGGAGACAATGAAATCAACCAGATCACTGACCCGGGTTACGCCCTGATAGAACCCCGGATTAGGTGGCAGTATAACCACACCCAAATTTGATAGTTTCAGCATATTTTCGAGATGGATGCTGGAAAATGGTGTTTCACGCGGAATCAGGATCAGTTTTTTCTGTTCCTTTATCACCACGTCAGCGGCTCGATGAATCAGGTTTTCACCGGTTCCAGCTGCGATCGAAGCCAGGGACCCCATGGTACAGGGGCAGACTACCATCGCATCGGCTACCGATGAACCACTCGCGACTGGTGCGGTCCATTGATCTTTAGCAAACACGCTAATCAGGGAAGGATCTGAATTGAAATAGTCGGCCAATTGTTGTCGCATTTTTTGCGGCGAACCGGTTAGTTTCAAGTCGGTTTCCATACCGAGCACCACTTGTCCCGGCTGTGAAGCGATAAACTGGATCTGTATTTTGGCCTGTAGGCAACATTCTAGTAAGCGCAGCGTGTAGGCTGCACCCGAGGCTCCGGTCATCGCAATGATAACTGTTTCTACGCTCATCCTGCCGATTTTAGATTTTTGGATTCGACTAGTTTTTCAGTGGTTTGAGATAATCTCGAAATCAGGTTTTCGAGAAAGATTCGATAGTACTGTATCTGGGTATCGGGTGAAGCCTGTTCCATCAGGGTATTGCTAACACTCATCAGGGTTACTTCCGTACGCGCAACTATCGTGGCGCCACGTGGCCGTTTGGTAATGAAAGCAATTTCACCAAAACAATCTCCCTGCTTCATAGAGCCAACTATCTTGTCTTTCTTCAGCACTTCGACGCCGCCTTTGGCGAGGATAAAAAATGAGGTTTCCTTGTCACCTTCATTAACGATCACATCTCCTTTTTTGTAATCCTTCCAGTCACTCGCGTAGACCACTTCGGTGATCTGATCGTCGGTAAAATCTTTAAAGAAATTCAAATAACGCAGCGTCTTCCACTTTTCCTGCACATCGATGCGTTCGCCGACCTGGCGTAAGCGACCGAAGGAACGGCTGAGATCCTCGGCCAGCGCCTGCGCTGTATCGTAGCGGTCGTATAGTATTTTTTGCATCGCCTTGGTAACTATCTTGACGACGTGTTCAGGAATATCGGGATCTATTTCTAGCAACGGATCAGGGTCCAGGTTGCCAATCTTGTAGATCAGTGAATCAATATTGCCGGCTTTGTAGGGTGCTTTGCGGGCGAGCAACGCATACATCGAAGCGCCTAGCGAGTAGATATCAGATTGAGCCACCAGGCGTTTCTCTTCCGACAGCTGTTCGGGAGGCATGTACATTGGTGAACCTAGTACATAGTTGTCATGCTGCTCCATACCTATGTCGATATGAGCAATACTAAAATCCATGATTTTCACTTCACCATCGTGACTGAGCATGATATTACCAGGTTTAAGATCACGGTGAATTACGTCCTGCCGGTGTACATAATCGAGTCCTTTGGCACACTGATAGATGACATCAACCACTTCATTGGGTGACAGGGTTTTACCACCTGTGACATATTCCTGCAGGGTAACACCATCGACATATTCCATCACTATATAGTTGTAGTCATCTTCCTGGCCCGCATCGTAAACACTGACTACGGACGGATGCTGCATGCGTCCAGCGCTGTAAACCTCGGAGAAAAATGCCTCGTTCACTTTACGAGTGATTTTAGGGTCCTGGCCCTCCAGTGAATGAGCCACCTTGATAGCAACGGTTCTTTGTACGAAGGGATCGAAGGCTTCGTATACCACACCCATGGAACCTCGGCCGATACGACGCTTGATCTCGTATTTGCCGATCTTGTTTGGGCGTTCGGATTTCTTAGTCGATTTTGATTTTGTCGTCATACCGGGAATCTATCGGATGTGTGTGTCGAAGTGTGGCAAAGCCAGTAGCGTCGGTTGTTCTGTGGATGGAGATGGACAGCTATGCATGATTAACGAAAAGACGAGAAATTCTGACCAGTCATAAATTTCCGCAGTAGAACTATTCTACTCCTGATGTCTTGATTGCATGGCGTCGATCAATCGTTGTTGTATGTTGTCGAAGTCTCCGTTGCTCATCATTACGATTTGATCTCCTTTTCTGGAATTCTGTACCAGATTTTCTATCACCTGGTCGATATTTTGTTTAATGGTTACAAGTGTAGATGAAGATTGCGCCATTGCATGCAAATCCCATTGCAGATTTTTATCTTCGCACAACAATACGACATCGGCTGCGTTAAGCGATTCGGCAAATTGCGATGCGTGTGATCCCATTTTCATCGTATTTGAACGTATCTCGATTACCGCGAACAGACGACCACCGGTATTGGCCTTAAGAGCATTCAGGGTGAGCTTGATCGCGGTTGGGTGGTGCGCAAAGTCATCGATAATGCGCACACCACCGATCTCGGCAATCACTTCCTGACGTCTTTTAACGCCTCCAAACTGTTGCAGTGCTTCGATCGATGCCTGCAATGGGACACCGGCGTGTCTGGCCGCAAGCGCGGCAGCGGTCGCGTTCAACATATTGAAATTACCAGTTTGCTGCAATGCTATTTGATACTGTTTATCTTCCTGTTTGTCGGTTAGCTGATTGTTTTTGTCGAGCCTGAAATCGACCTCGTTATTTTCAGCCGCAAAACTCAGGCATTCGCTCCAGCAGCCCATCGACAATACCTCGTTGAGCGCTGCGCTATCACCGTTGTGAATAATCAATCCGCTGGCTGGCATCATGCGCACCAGATGATGAAACTGGCGCTGGATAGCGGCGAGGTCGTCAAAAATATCGGCGTGATCAAATTCGAGATTATTTAATATCAGTGTGCGCGGATGATAGTGGATAAACTTGGAGCGCTTGTCGAAAAGGGCGGTGTCGTATTCGTCGGCTTCAATCACGAAGAACGGGCCATCTCCGAGGCAGGCTGATTGTGAAAAATTTCTGCCGATTCCCCCAATCAGATAGCCGGCATTGAGTCCGTTCTGGTGCAATATCCAGGTCAGCATACTGCTGGCTGTCGTCTTACCATGGGTACCGGCTACGGCCAGTACCCGGCGGTCCTTAAGCACCTGTTCATAGAGCCATTGAGGTCCGGACTGGTAGGGCAGGTTGTTATCGAGAATATACTCGAACTGCGGGTTGCCCCGCATGATTGCATTACCGATAACGTATAGGTCGACATCTGCCATTAGACCTTCGGCATCATAGCCATCGTGTAATCGAATACCGGCCTCGTCAAGCTGCGTACTCATGGGCGGGTAAACCCGGGCATCGGAGCCAGCGACCTCGAATCCGAGTTCGCGCGCGAGCAGGGCTAAACCAGCCATGAAAGTGCCACAGATTCCGAGGATATATATTTTCATAATACTAGCCAGACAATCAGAAACTGATAAACAATGAAATAAATAAACGATATCATAGCTGCTAACAAGGTATTAATATTGAGCGACTGTTTTAGCACCATGGACATGACAGACAAATTCCAGAATACGATCAATAGCTCTGCATTTAATACATTTCGGTCAAGTTCGCCTTCGCCGACGCTACCGTATTCATCGATCAGTGCATGGTAGACCAGGATGCCGACAATACTGACAACCATATTGATGCCTAACAGTGCAGAAAATGACTGCGTCAGACGAAATAGTAAGTTTTTCCATTTCAGGCCAATATAAATGAATCCTGCCAGCAGGCTTAGTTCAATCGCAATTTGTTGAATGATGGACGCGTAGCTGTGTCGTTCATCGACCAGTGAAAAACCGATCAGACAATAGGCAAACAGACTGAACAGGATACTGTGAATACCGGCGGGCAGGCTATCCGGCCCGGACCTGAAAAAGCACATCAGCACATAATGCTTCAGGGATATCAGCCACAGTTTAAAATGATAGGTCATAATTTAATCAGGCAATCAAACACCGTATTTTGCTGCACGGATATGACGAGTCCGTTGCGAGACATGTCCGTACCGGGTTTTTAGTGAGGCGAAGAAGATACTGGCCCGCATCATTACTTAATAGAGTGTAGAACACAACAACCCCTGCAGGCAGCCCGGACAAGGCATTATTTTTCGAAGCGCGGTTAATCCTGTTGAAAAAACATGAGGAAAAGGGTGCAGTTGGTTATAATCACGCGAATTTTTTCCCGCATCGAGATAGATGAACAACCAATCGACGGCTGACGTGAGTAGCTTCCAGGATATTATCCAGACCTTGCAAAATTACTGGTCACAGCAGGGTTGTGTGATACTCCAACCACTGGATATGGAAGTCGGTGCCGGTACCTTTCACCCCGCTACATTTTTACGCGCGATAGGCCCCGAACCCTGGCGCGCGGCGTATGTACAGCCAAGCAGGCGTCCCACCGACGGACGCTATGGTGACAATCCTAATCGCTTACAGCATTATTTTCAGTTTCAGGTTTTACTTAAACCTTCTCCCGATGATTTTCAGGAACTCTACCTCGGATCGCTGCAAGAATTGGGCTTCGATTTGCTGGTACACGATATCCGATTTGTTGAGGACAACTGGGAGTCGCCAACATTGGGTGCCTGGGGCCTGGGTTGGGAAGTCTGGCTGAATGGCATGGAAGTCACCCAGTTCACTTATTTTCAACAGGTTGGCGGGTTGGAGTGCAAACCGGTATCGGGTGAAATTACCTATGGTATCGAACGCCTGGCAATGTATATGCAGGGTGTCGACAGCATTTATGATTTACTGTGGGCCAGTGGTCCGCAGGGCGATATTAGTTATGGTGATATCTATCACCAGAATGAAGTGGAGCAATCGGTCTACAATTTTGAACTAGCCGGCATCAGTGAATTATTTGAATGGTTCGATGTCTGCGAGGCACAGAGCCGAGCTTTGATCGATAACAAGTTAACCTTGCCGGCCTATGAACAGGTAATGAAGGCGTCGCATGCATTTAATTTACTCGATGCGCGTCACGCCATTTCGGTTACCGAACGCCAGCGCTATATACTGCGCTTGCGCGCCCTGTCACGTGACGTTGCGCAGGCTTATTTAGAGTCTCGCGAGGCGCTTGGATTTCCACTACTGTCCGGGGTGGAAAGTGGCGAATAAGGATTGTCTGATTGAACTTGGCACTGAAGAACTGCCGCCCAGGTCTCTAAAATCGTTGTCTCGGAATTTTGCAGATCTGGTGCGCTCAGCGCTTGATGACAATGGGTTGGCGCCAGCAGGCGTCGAGCTATTTGCGACCCCCCGCCGTCTGGCAATGCTATTGCGTGAAGTACCTACCCGGCAAGCCGATCAATTGATCGAGAAACGCGGACCGGCTCTACAGGCTGCGCTCGATAAAGAGGGTAAACCCACCAATGCCGCCCGGGGGTTCGCAAAATCCTGCGGTGTCAGTTTTGACCAACTAAGCCATCGGCAGACCGACAAGGGTAGTTGGCTATACTTCGAAAAAACTGAACCAGGCCTCAGCTTGTCAGCGATCTTACCAGCCCTGGTAGCCAGGGCATTAGCTAAACTGCCAATCCCGAGACCTATGCGCTGGGGGACAGGCAGCGACGAGTTTGTGCGCCCGCTAAAATGGCTGGTAATGATGATCGATTCAGAATTGGTCGAGGGTGAAATTTTCGGTGTTAGTTCGGCGGCGGTCAGCTACGGACACCGATTCCATGCACCGGGTGAAATTGCCTTAACCCGGGCTGCCGACTATGAATTAGTTCTGCGCTCTAAAGGATTGGTAGTAGCCAGCTTCGAGCAACGTCAAAGCACGATTCGATCGTTGATTGAAAAGAATGCGGCGAAACTGGGCGGTCATGCAAAAATTGACGAATCACTACTCGAAGAAGTAACCGCTTTGGTCGAGTATCCGGTAGCGATATGCGGCGAGTTTGATGAAGAATTTCTCAAACTACCGCAGGAAGTACTGGTTATGACGATGCAGGACAATCAAAAGTATTTTGCCGTATTCAACCAGAAAGAGACCTTGCTACCGCATTTTATTGCGATTGCAAATATCGACAGTAAAAGGCCGGAGGTAGTGGCGGCAGGTAACGAACGCGTGATACGGCCGCGTTTTTCCGATGCGCGCTTTTTTTATCAGCAGGATCAAAAACAGGCCTTATCAGATCACCGGCCCGGGCTTGATGCGGTCGTATTCCAGGAGCAACTCGGCAGTGTTGGCGATAAGGTGGAACGTATAACTGGTCTGGCCGATTATATAGCCGGGCAGTTAAAAGTGGACCGGGACCATGTGCGGCGTGCTGCGCTATTGTGCAAATGCGATCTGATGACTCAAATGGTGGGAGAGTTCCCTAAATTACAGGGCATCATGGGGCGTTACTACGCCCTTCACGACAAGGAGTTGAAGGGGGTCAGTGATGCCATCGAACAACACTACTGGCCGAGATATGCAGGAGATGATTTGCCGAACAGCAAGATCTCTCAGTGTCTTGCGCTGGCTGATCGAATGGATAGCTTGACCGGCATTTTTGCGGTCGGGCAAAAACCCACCGGTGTCAAGGATCCTTTCGCCCTGCGACGAGCCGCGCTGGCGGTGGTGCGTATTTTGATCGAAAAATCACTGCCGCTTGATCTGGCCGTTGTGTGTCGCAAGGCCAGCGAGGGACTGCCACGAAAAGTTGCAGCCGATGGCGTCGAAACCGAGGTGATCGAATATATCTTTGATCGACTCAGGGCTTATTACCAGGAACGGGGTATCGGGTTTGATATCGTTGACGCGGTGGTTTGCGACCGGCCGCCAGTACTGCGGGATTGTGATAACAAGATTCAGGCCCTGAATCAGTTTCAATCCAATGATGCTGCGCTTGCCCTGGCGGCTGCAAACAAGCGTATTTCGAATATTCTGAAAAAACAGAAACACGAACCGGCCGGCAAAGTGATCGTCGGGCGATTTGAACTCGAGGCCGAAAAGCAGCTATACGGGCAGCTGGAAAAAATACAGGCCCGTGTCGAGCCCCTGTTTGGCAAGGGGAAATATTTGCAGGGACTGAATGAGCTGGCAAAACTGAGACCCCTGGTCGATCAATTTTTTGATCAGGTGATGGTGATGGTGGACGATGAGGCGATTAAAACTAATCGCCTTGCCTTGCTTGCGCAATTGTCCAGCTGCTTCCGCCAGGTTGCTGATTTCTCCAGAATTCAGACCAAAGAATCCCGGTGATGACAATTTCGCGGGCAGTATCCGGAGATTGCATATGTCGCGAATGATTATTCTGGACAGGGACGGGGTAATCAATCAGGACTCGGATGCCTACATTAAAAATGCTGACGAGTGGATTCCGGTTCCAGGCAGCCTGGAGGCAATCAGACGCTTAAAAAAAGCGGGCTACCTGGTTACTGTAGCCAGTAACCAGTCGGGTATCGCACGCGGTCTATACAGTGAAGATGACCTAAAACAGATTGACGATAAAATGCGCCAGATGCTGGCCGCACAGGGTACCAGTATCGATGATATATTTTATTGTCGGCATGGACCAGAATCGAATTGCAGATGCAGAAAACCCGAACCGGGGCTGCTAATTGATATCGCGCAAAAGTACAATATTGATCTGTCAGTCACGCCTTTCGTGGGTGACAGCATTGTCGATATCAGGGCTGCGGAAAAAGCCAATGCGGTGCCGGTACTGGTACGAACCGGTAAAGGAGAACAGGTGATACAAAAATGCCCCGAAGCTTCCAACCTGTCGGTTTACGATGATCTCGCTCATTTTGTACGCGAAACCCTGCATGGCGGTGCCTAGCAATGGCTAGTCCAATGTACCGGTTGTGGTTAGGGCTACGGTCGACGTTTTTCTGGTTGTTTTTTTTACCTGCCACCCTAGTTACCGCAATACTGCTATGTATCATTTTCTTTACGCCGCTGAAACTGCGCATCGGCTTAATCAGGTTGTGGATAAATTTCAGCCTCGTTTTACTGCATTTTTTTTGCGGCCTCAAGTACCAGGTGGAAGGACTCGAAAATATTCCCGATCACGGTTTTATCTTAATGAGTAAACACAGTTCGACCTGGGAAACGATTGTATTGCAAAAATTTTTCCAACCCCTGGTCTGGGTAGTAAAACGCGAATTGACCAGAATCCCAATTTTTGGCTGGGGCCTGATGTCGGTGAATGCCATTGCGCTGAATCGGGGTTCCGGGCGCAAGGCCATCAATCAGTTGATTCAGGAAAGCAGGATACGCATGGATCAAGGGCGCATATTAATGTTGTTTCCGGAAGGGACTCGAGTGCTTCCCACCGAGCAAAAACCGTTCAAGGTAGGGGGTGCCATAGTTTCCGAGCAGACCGGCTACGCGGTATTGCCAATTGCACATAACGCGGGCGAATTCTGGCCGCGCCATAGCTGGATTAAATGGCCTGGTACGATTCGCCTGGTGATAGGTAAGCCGATCGAACCCGAAGCCAGGAAACCAGATCAAATTATCGCCGAGGTAAAACAATGGATCACCAGCACCTGCGACGAGATTAGCGACCGTCAGCAGTTGAAGAAGCTGGGGCTACTCTAAACTCCAGGAAGTAACACTCAGCGATGGTATGAGCGGTAAGTTTCGACTCGTGCGATATGCAGTTCAAAACTGTCATACCATAATTCCCGCCCCAGGCGTTGTGCCTCGCGATGTTCGGCATGCCCCCGCCACTGTTTGATCGAATCCAGGTCGCGCCAGTACGAAATAGTAATTCCAATTTCCTGTCTGGCTGTTTCGAAGGCAATAAAACCATCCTGCTGTTGCGCGAGTTCGAACATTCGCGTGGCCATTTCCTCGTATCCCTCGTTTTCTGTAGATGCCTTCGAGGTGAATATTACCGCGTAATAGGGCGGTTTGAATTTGTTAGCCATATTCGGATTGAAGTTATTTAAGGTTCAGTCGCTGTTACAGAGTCGCTGCACCGGACTGCTGATAGTCGCCTTTACGTTGGTTATAAGTCTGTATTAGCTCGTCGATCTTGTCTTGATCGAATTCACGCAAACCACTCAGTACCATTTTCTTTTGCCCTTTACCAACCACTTCGCCATTGCAATAGAGTTCGAAATTGAGCGCAACATCCCCGCGTTTACCATAGAGTCGAAACTGGCTGTCGGCAAGGGCCAGGGATACCTCGTCGATATCCAGTGTATCCAGCGCAATGCGCATATGATCGTATATGACGAGGGGTCGGCTGGTGTTAACCATGACGTTATTAGCCTTCATCAGCGGCACCAGTACATGCGGGAAGGTATGTCCGGAAAATTCGACATAGTTGCCAATCAGCGAGCCGATCAATTTCTGATTCTGGCTAATTTTACCGTTGCTGGATATATCGAGATATTTTTTATCGTTATCGTCGTAAATTGAAACTTCGCGTGCCTGAACGGTGGGTAAATGTAGTGTTACTTCATCGTTCACCATTCCGGAAAAGGAAAAACCCATCACCTGGCGCAATCCATAGTGGCGGATAATGACCGAAAACAACAGGTCTCCCGGAACGCAGAACATTTTCGCATCGACATCGTGAATCGGGTTGAAATCGCCGGCCATTGATTTGGCAAATTCGCTTGCCTGCTCTCTGGTAAAAGACAGCTTCGAGTCTTCAAGATAGTAGTAATTTTCTATATTCATGCGTTAAACTTCCGGCCTTTTCAGATGTCATCTTACCGTATTTATCAGGCCAGCGTTAAAAAGAGCGCCGGTGTTGAATAATCGCCCTTTTCGCGGTCTTGTGTGTATCCGCGTAGAGGGAAATTGATGCGGGTTTGCGGTTACTAAAGTTATGTTGAAATTCACAAATCTCGCCTTGCGTAGAGGGCCGGTCCTGTTATTTGAGCAGGTTTCGTTCTCGGTGCATGCGGGCCAGAAAATTGGTTTGACTGGTAGCAACGGCACCGGAAAATCGTCATTGTTTGCGCTGATACGTAATCAACTTTCGGCTGATCAGGGTGATTTTACGATGCCGGGAGACTGGGTGATTGCCCATGTTGCCCAGGAAACAATACTGAACCAGCAAGCGGCTATCGACTTTGTCATCGATGGGGATCATGAGTTGCGCCTAACCCAGTCGAGACTGGCGGACGCCGAGTGCCACAACGACGCTGACAACATTGCTGCAAGCCACGCCAGGCTGGAAGAAATTGATGGCTATCAGGCCTATAGCCGCGCAGCAAGATTGATGTCGGGCTTAGGCTTTGACGATGCCGAGATGGAAAATCCGATCGAGCAGTTTTCCGGTGGCTGGGTAATGCGATTGAATCTGGCGCGTGCTTTGATGTGTCGTTCTGACCTGTTGCTGCTCGATGAACCAACAAACCATCTCGATCTCGATGCGGTGATCTGGCTGGAACAGTGGCTCAGGCAGTATCGGGGAACGCTGTTCCTGATTTCGCACGATCGGGATTTTCTCGATGCGGTAATTGACCAGGTCGCTCATGTTGAGAAACAACGGATCGACAACTATCGCGGAAACTACTCGGTATTCGAAACAACACGCGCCGAGCGCCTCGCACAACAGCAGACTACCTATAACCGTCAACAGCGGTCGATTGCGCACATGCAACAGTTCATCGATCGTTTCAAGGCCAAGGCAAGCAAAGCGAGACAGGCACAGAGCCGAATCAAGGCGCTGGAAAAAATGCAGCTGATTGGGCCAGCGCATGTCGATTCACCTTTTAAGTTCCAGTTCAGGGTTCCGCGGGCAATGCCAACTTCATTATTACGTCTGGATAAGGCAGAAGTCGGTTATGGCGACAGGACTATATTAAGCGATATTAATTTCTCCCTGATCCCTGGAGAACGCATCGGATTACTCGGTCTCAATGGTGCCGGTAAATCTACTTTTATCAAGCTGCTCGCCGGCGAGTTGACGGCCCACAGCGGGCAGATGGATAAGTCCAAAGACTTAATGGTGGGTTACTTTGCCCAGCATCAACTCGATCAGCTAGACAGCGAGGCGAGTGCGCTGTTAATTTTGCAGCGCCTCGACTCCAAACTCAGTGAGCGTGAAATTCGAACCTATCTGGGGGGGTTTAATTTCAGAAATGAAAAAGTGTTGCAAAAGGTCGGTTCATTCTCTGGCGGTGAGAAAGCGCGACTGGTACTTGCGCTGCTTATCTGGCAAAAACCGAACCTGATTTTGCTCGACGAGCCAACCAATCATCTCGATCTGGAAATGCGCCTGGCACTCAATCAGGCGCTACAGGATTTTACCGGTAGCGTCATCCTGGTTTCGCATGATCGGCATTTACTACGCAGCGTCTGCGACGATTTATGGCTGGTGGACGATGGCAGGGTGCAACGATTCGACGCGGATATAGATGGTTACCCACGCTGGCTGGCTACGCGTAAGCAGCGCCCGTCCGACCGCGGGACGACCTACCAGCCCCGAGCCAGTAATAGCAAGAAACAAAAAAGACAGGAAGCCGCAGCGCGTCGCCTGCAGCAACCCAAGCTTAACCGCCTGAAGCGGCTGGAAACAGAAATCGAGAAATTGACGCGGCGGAAAAGCGAGCTGGAAACAATACTCGCCCAGTCCGATATTTACCAACCCGCGCAAAAAAGCCTGTTGACCGAGACCCTGGCTGAGCAAACAACCCTCAAGCAAACGCTGTTACGATTAGAGGATGAGTGGATGCTGTTGAGCGAGGAGCTTGAAAATTCTTAAATAAATTCCTGCATACTGAATTGATCAGAGGTTCCCTGGCTCAGCACAAACTGCTGCCGCTGTGACGCCTTCTTCATTGGCTCTTCGGATCGCTTCTCGTTTGAACTTCGAGCTATAACGTTTATATCGCTTCGGCTTCGTCATCTGACACCTCCTGGCGCTCTACGCGCCTATTCTAGGTGCCCACCAATTCAGAACGAGACCAAACGGCCACAAGCGGACACCCCGTGGGTGCTCTCGAAGCTACTGCGGGAATGGAAGAACCTTCCAGCATTTTGTTGGTCTGAAATTGGTAGCACATTAATTTTCCGCCATTCCCAAAACCTAGAACTATTGGTGGTGGAGAATTATTGTTGCTGATATTTGATGTGTAAGGCAGTAACCCCTTTTACGATACAACCAACAACAGGAGGAATTTCGTGACCATGTCAAAATTACCCAAAAAGAACTCTCTGGCAAATATAGCTGTTTATACGGTACTCGCGACCTTTATTGTCGGCACTGCGATCGGTGCCGATGATCCCTATGCGGAGCCGGAAAACCCAGGTTTACCGCCGAGCAATATGGAACTCAATCTCTCGCGAACGGCAATAGTGATTACCGATCCGCAGATTGACTTCCTTAGCCCTGACGGTGTTACATGGGCTCTGGTTGGAAACAGTGTCACCAATAACAAAACGGTCGAAAACATCGAGCAACTTCTTAAAACCGCAAAGAAGCAGGGGATCCCGGTATTTGTATCGCCTCACTATTACTTTCCGACGGACCATGGCTGGAAATTCGAGGGTGCCCTCGAAAAGGTCATGCATAAAATCGGTATGTTCGACCGAAAATCGGCCTATTCGATGGAAGGATTTGAGAATTCCGGAGCTGATTTTATGCCCCAGTACAAACCGTATTTATTCGACGGTAAAACCGTAATTGCATCACCCCACAAGGTATACGGACCAGAGCAAAATGATCTCGTGCTACAACTAAGAAAACAGCATATCGACCAGGTATTGTTAGCCGGAATGTCTGCCAATCTGTGTGTACAGGCACATATGCATGAACTGTTAGAGCAGGGTTTTGAGGTCGCTGTTATCAAGGACGCAACCGCAGCTGCTCAAATTCCGGAGGGCGACGGTTATATGGCAGCGCTTATCAACTTTCGGTTTATGGCCAATGCTCTTTGGACTACTGACGAAGCAGTTAATCGTTTAAGCAAATAAACACTCCGTAAGTATTCGAGAGATTCGAGAAATAAGAATGGTGTCCGTGGTGAGCGCGGACACCATTGACCAAATTGTTGGTATTTATGTTGGCTGAATGGCCCTCCGTGACTATTTCTGTCGCTCGAATTGACTTACCCAGAACCCGGTTTGGGTCGAAACCTGCCGATTGCAATTTGTTCATAATTGGCGGCTTCGGGCTTTGCAGCTCCTGGCGTTTCGATTCTGAAGGTCAGTTTTCTCGTAAGCAGCCGTTCAAATTCCATAGATTAACTTCGGCTTACGGCACAAAGCGGAAGTAGACTGGCGGGATAGTATAAACTCAAACCTGGCATTATCGAGAATTATAATTTCGGCTGTGCTCATCATTCTATTAGACTGCTGAAGTTCCCTTTCAGGCACCATTCGGAAAATCATTTGCAGGTTAACAGCCATCTCAAATTAGCGGGCTTGTTTTTTGTTCATACCATGTCGCGGGGTATCCTGCTTTCGGTATTGCCCCTGCAGGCGTTTGCAATACTCGGAGATGCACAACTGACCAGCACCCTGTATTTTGCAATCAGCGTGGGCG
>Ga0255048_10000491_pt1 | contig 30572 bp, 28 predicted proteins | sample JV7_2_2_MG_FD_183619 | JGI IMG/M metagenome (GOLD analysis project Ga0255048, IMG submission 183619) | Seawater microbial communities from Jervis Inlet, British Columbia, Canada - JV7_2_2 | ecosystem: Environmental > Aquatic > Marine > Inlet | place: Canada: British Columbia | collected 2016-10-06
AGGAAGCAGTCGTATTAATCGGAACTGTGCCGGTAAGCCTGTCACGGGATTTCATCATTGTTGACAGCGTGATAGTTCGCAATGAAACCAGTACCCAGATACTGGATGAGGGCGTGGACTATCGCCTGATTGTGATTGGTTCCCGGACCCAGATAGAACGAATGATCGGCGGTAGCATCCTTGATGGAGAAACTGTACTGGTCGACTACGAGGCGCAAACCGGAGGAACTTTCGAGTACTCACAAACAAGCCAGACAGTCAACGCCGACTTCAAATTCGCTAAATACCACAATATTTTCTTACGTTACCGCGATAACAAACAAGTATTGGAATCCGGATTCTCAACACTGCCATTTAATTCGGTCAGGACTGTGGAAATCGGACTACGAGAGCAACTGCCCCTGCGCTGGATGGGACTCCAGCTTTATGGTGAGGCGCGGTATCTTGATCAGGATGAAGACATAAATCCATACAAGCAGAAATCCGTTCTTTTTTCAGTGCAGGCACCGTTGCCGTATCGTATGAGACTGAATTTCTCTGCGTCACGCAACTTTGTGGATAATCTGAACTCGGTTGAGGACGCAGATATGACCGTATTCAACGCTAATTTGAATTGGCAGGCAAGCAAGACTCTGACTGTCAGGGCGGAAGGATATTATGATGAGGATACAGGTGGGACAATATTACGCAGCATGAGCAAAGCAAAACTGAAGGCGCAATGGCGCATTCGCAAAATCCTGCTCGCGATGGATGCAAGGTATGAAAGGCAACAGCAAGGAGATATCAAAAGTGAAAACTACGAGTTTTGGTTGCGCATAAGAAGAGAATTGTTTTGACTATCGTAAAACAGCATTCCCAGCACACAATGCGGATTGTTATTTGCATTGCCATTATGCTTTCGGCTTGCGTATCGGTTGTACACGAACCGATCTCCGAAAAGGAAGCCGCAGAGCCGGTATGGCCAGCCGCTCCGTCCAGTCCGCGACTGGCTTTCGTTATGTCATTTTCAGGTGGTGACGATCTCCGCATTGGAAAGGGTTTCTTGCAACAGTTACGGAAGTTGATCGGTGGGCCGCGCCAAATTCGCCTGGTTCGACCAGTGGCGATTGTAGAAAGCTCTGACAACATATTGTTTGTTGCTGATCCCGGCGTGCGTGGTGTGCACCGTTTTGATCTCGAAAGAGGCGGCTACCATTTGATTCAGGGACAGAACGGTCAAGCACTGCCATCGCCGGTTGCTCTTGCCGCCGGATTGAGCGGTGAGGTTTATGTCACCGATTCCCGTCTGGCTGCTGTATACGTGATAGAACCCGGGAAAACCGAGGCAGTGAAAGTGCCTCTTCAGGCCTTATTGGCACGACCGACCGGGCTGGCATTGGATCCTCCAAGCGGACGACTTTATCTCGTTGATACGGGCAGCCACGAAATAAAAGTATTTGCACGTGATGGAGCTCTGCTGAAGAAATTTGGACATCGTGGGACCGGTACAGGGGAATTCAATTATCCGACTATGATCTGGATGAGCAATGAAGGTGAAATTCTGGTTTCAGATTCTATGAATTTTCGGACACAGGTATTCGATTCTGCTGGGAACTTCTTGCGCCAATTTGGTGAAGCGGGTGATGGCGCGGGACACCTGGCACAACCCAAAGGTATTGCGACAGACAGCCATGGCCATGTGTATATCGCGGACTCAATGACGCACTCAGTACAGATTTTCGACCGGTCCGGCGATTTTCTTTTTAAATTAGGCTATCGAGGGGAGGGTCCTGGAGAATTCTGGTTACCTGCCGGTATTTTTATCGGCGATCGAGACACAATTTATGTGGCCGATTCCTATAATGGTCGAATTCAGGTGTTCCGGTATATAGGTGGAAATTCACCATGAAACTTGTAGGCCGGTCTTGTTTGTATTTGCTGCTGTTCTGTTCGACCTGGAGCACGACCATGGCACAGCAAACATTCAATCTGGAAGACAGCCGCCATGACCTGGCCCTGGTTTTTTCGACGGGGTACGAAGGCGAGAGTAATGATGCACAGTGTATCTTCTGTCATCCTCCGCGCAGTCAGACACTGAAGATCGGATTGTGGAATGAGGTGCTGGCGGAGAATCTTTTTGACTACCCTTATGGCAGACAGACTGAAGGTGCGCCTACCGGTAAACCGGAGGGCTCGTCGCTTGTATGCCTTGGCTGTCATGACGGCACAATTGCATTGGGTGATGTGCTCAGTCGTACTCAATCGATCAGTAATTCAAACGGCATAAAACGGACAGATCTGTCCGACGGTCATCCCGTCTCATTTTCGTATGATGCGGACCTGTTGGCCAAGAACGATGAGCTTGAAGACCCAAAAAAGTTACCGCAACAAGTGCGGCTGGACGCGGCAAACAAGATTCAATGTACAAGTTGCCATGATCCGCATGACGACACTTATGGTGATTTCCTGGTAATGGATAACAGCTCAACAGCGTTGTGTGTCGCGTGCCATAAAAAAGCAGGTTGGGATACATCCCCGCACAATAATTCATCCGCTACGTGGAACCATGGAGGACTGGATCCATGGCCATTCAGTGATTTGGGGGGTTCAGTTGCGAAACACGGTTGTTCCAATTGCCACACGCCCCACTCGGCAGGGAATGGCAGATATCTTCTAAATTACAATGCCGAAGAAGACAATTGTATGGTCTGCCACAATGGCAATGTGGCAGATTCAGATATCAGCGCAGAATTCAATAAGACCTCGCATCACCCTATTGAGCAGACGGTCGACGTTCATGCAGCGGATGAAGCAATTATTGTGAGCGCAGAGGATAGGCATGTCGAATGCGGTGATTGTCATGATCCGCATTCGCTTGGTGCGGCAGCGGCAAACAGTACCGCTATCAACTGGAAAAATTTGCGTGGTGTTGATGTTAATGGCGGAATGAAATTTGAGGCTACCGCGGAATATGAATTGTGTTTTCGCTGCCATGGTGACAGCCAGGGCAAGGCCGCGATGCCAACGCCACGCCAGCATGATCAGAACAATGTGCGACTTCAGTTTGATAATGGTAATCCATCGTTTCATCCGGTCGTTGGCCCCGGCATTAATTCAAACGTTCCCTCTTTGATAGCACCGTTGAACGAAACCAGTACTATCACTTGTAGCGATTGCCACTCCAGCGATACCGATTCGAGTCTTGGTGGGAAAGGGCCTGATGGACCGCATGGGTCGATTTACCGGTCTTTGTTAATTCGAGCCTACCAAACACAGGACCAGACACCTGAGAGTCCGAGCGCTTATTCCTTGTGTTATATGTGTCACGATCGGAACAGTATTCTCGGTGATGAGAGCTTTGAGCAGCACAGATTACACATCAGCGAAAATCGTACCCCCTGTAGTGTCTGCCATGACCCACACGGGATAAGCTCTGTACAGGGAAATACAGCCAACAACTCACATTTGATTAATTTCGATACATCGGTCGTTTTCCCAAATAGTGAAAATAACATCCATTTTGAAGATCGTGGAAGTTTCAGCGGATCGTGTTCCTTGTCATGCCACAACTTCGAACATGACGGACTTGCATATTGAGTGAGCAAACTTTGACAAGAGCATTGATAATTCTGACGGTTGTACTTGCTGTTAGCTGCACTCCTGCAGGAGTGAAGGATGCAGATATCGCTGCTTCTGCAGCTCAGGCTGTCTGGCCTGATCCGCCACAAGAACCCCGGATCCGATATCTGTATTCTTTCAGCGAGCCCACTGATCTGGGAATTAAACCCGGGGCGTTCTCACGTTTCTTACAGGTATTTACTGGTAAGGAAAGTCAGCGAATGTTGAGGCCGTATGCAATTGCTGCCGACGATGACATGATCGCCATCGTCGACCCGGGACTAAAGGTCGTTCACCTGTATATGATGAAACAAAAGAAATATGCGGTGATTAGCGACGCTGATGGTGAAGGTTTTGTATCCCCGATCGGAATCAGCTTGGGGCACGACGCCATTTACCTTACTGACTCCGCCCTCGGGAAGGTTTTCGTTTTTGACCGGCAAGGTGAACATCAAAATACTATCTCCGGTTTGATGCGTCCTACCGGGATCGCGTTTCATGCCGACAGCCGGCGCCTTTACGTCACCGATACTCTCGAAAACCAGGTAGTCGTATTCGATGATCAAGGTGCAAAACTGAACGCTATTGGGAGAAGAGGTGGAGCGATGGGTGAATTCAACTTTCCCTCATTCCTTACTCTGCATGGCGATATCCTTTATGTGAATGACACAATGAACTTTCGCATTCAGGAGTTCACTCTGGATGGGTCTCCTGTAGCGTCCTTTGGCAAATCCGGCGATGGGTCCGGACAGTTTGCCCTCTCAAAAGGGCTGGGTGCAGATAAACAGGGGCACCTTTATGTTGCTGATTCCCTGTCAAACTACGTTCAAATATTCGATGCGGAGGGCCGCTTTTTATTGTCTTTTGGTGGCATGGGGGGTGGCATAGGACAATTCAGGTTGCCGGTTGGCATTTACATATTAGAAAACAGGATATTCGTCGCTGATTCCCAGAATCAGCGTGTGCAGGTTTTTGAATATATCGGGGGTGACACCTGATGCGGCGCGAGGCGATCTTGATTGTTATCTTGCTGTGCGTCGCGCCCGTTGGAACGGCGTCAGATATCTCCGCCACAAGGCATAATCTGTCAATCTCCGGATCGGGTTCAGTGACCAGCGGATCCGTTAATGAGGTCTGCGTCTTTTGTCATACGCCTCACCATTCATCACAAAGCGCACCGCTGTGGAACCGCGAACTTCCCACCGGACAAACCTATCAGTTGTACGGCAGCAGCACTCTTGATGCATCACCCGAAAACCCGCAGCTAAGGTCAGGTAATCATTCCCTGCTCTGTCTCTCATGTCATGACGGCACTATTGCATTGGGAGATTTTATTAACCCATCCCAGGAAGATACCGGTTTTGTATTTGGGGTTGGTGACAGGGGCAGGCTGGGTACTGATTTGAGTAACGATCACCCGGTTTCATTTACTTACGATAACAGTTTGTCACTCAGTGATACGCGTCTGCATCAGCCGGGGATCAATGGCGCGAATATCGCACCTCTGCCGTTGCAGGGGGGGCAATATCTTGAATGTACGACTTGTCACGACGTACATGACAACACCCTGCAACCGTTTCTTAATGTGCAATCATTGAATGGCGACCTGTGTCTTACGTGCCACGATTTTGCAACCTGGGACTTTGCGGTTTCATCGCATGCCACTCAGACCGGAAACACGCCAGGTTCGCCCGGACCCTGGGATAACAGGAGAGCGGAATGGCGTGGTTTTACCGTCGCCGAGAACAGTTGTTTCAACTGCCACGCTCCACACAGTGCTCCGTCACCGAAACGCTTGCTTAAGGACGTTGAAGAGGATACCTGTTTGCAATGCCACAACGGCACTGTTGCCGATACCAATATTGCTGCCGAGTTTAACAAGGCCTCCAGTCATCCAATTGATATGACAACGGATGTTCACGACCCCAGTCCAAGCGTCGAGTCTGCCGTTGTCCAGTCCCGGCATGTCGAATGTGTTGACTGTCATAACCCGCATGCGGTCAGCGGCACTGATAATGGCAATCTGCCTGGACCACTAAACGGTGTCAGGGGACTCGACTCGTCAGGTCTTGGCGAATTAAATCCTATCACCGAGGTGTACCAACTGTGTTTTCGCTGTCATGGTTACAGCGGCAGTAAACCGGCACCGCCGACGGCCCGCGTGCACGAGCAGACCAATGTCGCCATGGAGTTTGATACCGGTAATCCATCATTCCATCCGATACTGGGACCAAGCGTTAATCCTAACGTACCCAGCCTGATCATCGCGCCGGGCAGTATTATTACGTGTATCGACTGTCACAACAGCAATACTTCCACCACAGCCGGTGGCAGTGGCCCCGATGGGCCGCATGGTTCTACTTTTCCGACATTGCTCGCTCGTCGATATGTGACGGCAGACAATACACGCGAGAGTGCCGCTAGATATGCGCTGTGTTTAAGTTGTCACGACTATGACAGTATTCTTGACGATGCTAGTTTCGGTGAACATTCCAGGCATCTTGAGAATGGCGATGTGCCCTGTAATGCCTGCCATGACCCGCACGGTGTCTCATCGACTCAGGCGACCTCCAGTAACGGCTTTCCTAATAACACGCATTTGATCAATTTCGACACGAGCATTGTCTCGCCTACGCTGGGCAACCCCGCACCATTCTTTGAAGACCGTGGTACTTTCCAGGGCAGGTGTACTCTCAGCTGTCACGGTGAGCAACATTGTCCGGGTAACAATTGCGATATTGATGCCCGTTATTAGCGTGTAAATTCCTGCGACCATGCGAGGACGGTATCTTGTTAATAGGTTTTCGTGACACCGAAGTACAGCGCAAATTCAGGCGCTCCGTCGGTAACGAGATCTTCAACGACAGCAATCTCGACGTTAAGGTTCCGCCCGGGATTCTCATAAAGCGCCGCTAGAGCGATTTGAATTGCACCTCTTCCGAGCTCATCAAGTTCGCTGTCGAAAGCAGCACTTTGACCCTGGATTACAGCCGCAATTCCCCAGCGTGGTCGCCAGTTCCAGACCAGGTCTGCACCCGCGAAGACAATGCTCGGTTTTCTTTGTCGCTCCAGTAACTCGCCACGGCCCGGCCAGGTAATTCCGGCGCTGGTCGAAAGTCTCAGACTGTCCAGTCCGAATGGTCGTATGCCGCGCACGTGAAAGCCGATAGAGGCATCAACGGCCCCATTGCCCTGCAAGCGATCCACATCGCCCGTCGGCAATTCGATCGAAGCGGCGAGCGCCAGGGAAACATCTTGATCATTCGTGCCCGGCCTCAACAGCCAGATGCTATTGAGGCGAATATCACCGATGCCGGTTGTTGGGTTCTGTAGATCGAAAAGTTGCTGGGAGTTACTGCTATAGCGCATGTCCAGCTGATTTGCAGGCCCGGTGCGGTCACCGGCCGGAAGGCCTATGAAGCTGTGCCATTGCTCAATGGCGTTGTCGAGGACACCGGTCGAATGCCTGATGATCGGAACGTCTATGCCAACGGTCAGTCGGTCATTCAGACCGTAACGGAGTGCGAAGTCGAGATAGTAGGTCTCGCCGTCCAGTTCGATCGCCTCCAGCGAGTCCCGCGACTCGCTCCGGTTCGCATGGTTGGCAAGTTCCAGCGACACACGTGCCGAGAACGCTCCGTCTTGTAACAACGGCATCGACCCATGGGTCGGTACACCCATCAAACGTAACAGTGGGCTTGCTCCGCCCAGACAGGCTGGTGAAGAGGACGTCGCTTGCGCAGGTATTGCGGTCGCGAGCAGCATCAAGGTTAGCCAGAATTTGTTCAACGTCGAACTCGCACCGGATCCATGCTCGCCTTAATAAAGGGTGTGGTTGACAAGAAGGGGGCCAGGAATTCGCGTGAGCATGATAACTGTACTCTGTTGGAATAGCTTAAAATTCTTTGTTAATTATCGTAGATGGCTGCTCACGGGAGCAATACGTGGAACTCACAACACGCTTCGGCCGGCGTAGCGAAACGTTTGGTCAGGTCTCCGGACTGAACGCAATACCGATATAGGCGACGATCGCATCGATCTCCGCATCGCTCAGGACATGCCGCCATGCAGGCATGGATGTATTGGCGATTCCGGACTTGATGATCGCCCGCATCGCGTCCGGTGTTGCCGTTAGCACGAAAGTGCTGGCCGTGAAATCGCGGGGTTTTGGATCGAGAAAGCTGCCGATCCAGTTTTGTCCAGTACCATCAGGGGCATGGCAAAACGCACAGTTTTCCGCGTACAGGAGCATCCCTGCCGATTCCTCGTCGTTCATGTTTACCGGTACAACTTGCAGTTCGTGGCGTGCGTACGGTGAGGCAGCGCTGACCGTATCCAATGGTGGAGATCGGTGCGAAAAGTGTTTGCGAGGAAATGACACGGCACGGGTTTCCCAAATGGCTTCGCCGCCACTGGTGTTTGGCTGGTCATGGCAACTGACACAGGCTGACATATACAATCGTTTGCCCGCGCTTTGCTCTGGTGAAAGGTTTGGCCACGGAATATCGAGAGCAATGCTGCCGTCGATGAAAGGAAACGCGGCGCGGTATTTTTCATGATTTGGCCAACCGTTTTCCGGTGAATGATATTTTTCGTCGGCCGCAGGATTGCCAAGCAAAGATGCGCGTATGTACGCGGCGACCGCCGATATTTCTGCATCCGTCAAGACAGAGGAAAAATTAACCATCGCGGTACCAGGTCGACCGTCGCGAATCGACATCAGCATACGTTCGGCAGGCAAAGTCGTGGCGCTCGCAGTCGTGAAGTCACGCGGCACTGGATTCAGGTAGGTACTTGCCAGCGTTTTCGCGTTGCCGGAATAACCGTGGCACTGATAACAGTAAAAGCGGTAGACGGATTTGCCGTCAGGCAATGGTTCATCGGCCATCGGTTCATCGGCCAAGACTGGACAGATGCACAACAATACAGCAGCAAACAAAAAGCTCCGATTGCGGTAACTGCCTGGTGTAGAACCTCTATTCACTGCGCTCCTTAAGTCGCACTGTCATGCGAAGTGCGGTGAATTCTAGACGTTTGGGCTCGTTCATTCGAGTTTGTTGTCGCAATCGTGGATACTTCGGTAAACCGCGATGGTGAGTTTCCAACGATTTGCCCATTATTGCCGCGGCCTGACCGGATGAGGATTGTTGCCCTATGAGCAAGACAAGAACCAATAACATAGTCGCTCGCTGCGTTCTGTTGAGCTGCGTTTTATTGGTGCTTACAACAGCAAGGGCGGAGGATACGGTTGATGAACTGCAGGAAGGTTTGGACGCTTACATCAGCGGTGATTTGCTTACTGCAATGACCAAATTCAGGTCTGCCGCAGACGCAGGTTCCGCTGAGGCGCAGGCACGACTCGCGTGGATTCTGGATCAGTCTGAGGATAATGAAGCTGCAGTTTCACTCTACCGGCAGTCAGCCGAGCAAGGCTATGCGGCGGGTGAGTATGGTTTGGCTGAAATGTACGCAAAAGGCGAAGGCGTGGAAAAAGACGTCGATATTGCGCTGGGCTGGTTTACAAAGTCGGCTGAAAAAGGCCATCTGCCGGCACTACGAGTATTGATATCAGCGAACGAAAAAGGTCAGCTTGGGCTCGAGCCAGATGAGATTCAGGCTGGTCGCTGGGTGCTGCGTGCTGCCGAAGTCGGAGATCGCGCTTCGATCATGCGCCTTGCAAGCTTGTATCGGACAGGCGGGCTGGGATTTGACGTTAATGAACAATTGGCGCTGCAATGGGAACTTAGGCTCGAAGAGTCAGAGGGTGAATAGATGAAAGCGTGGCTAATAATCGTTGTTGCAATGTCAGCTATCACGGTGAGCGTGGCAATGGCTGGCGACGTTTTCAACGGTAAGAAAGTGTATGAATTAAATTGCGTTGCATGTCATGGTAGTAACGGTCGGTCGATGGATCCGAGTGTGCCGGGTTTTGCGGACGGCGGTACCTTATTCCGGCCCGATCAGGATTTGATAGAGCAAGTGCGCAGCGGGTCAGGCACTATGCCGGCCTTTCGGGGTGTCCTCAGCGATGCTGAAATCAGAGATGTAATTACCTACATCAGATCACTTTAGATTATGAATACGCTTAACCGACTTATCGTCGCGAGCATCCTGCTGTCGCTCTTATCGGCGTGCACGAAGCCAGAAAATATTGCGCCTCCGGTAGTGGTCGCGAGCTTTGAAGTTGGCATTAATTCCTATGTCAGATCCCTGGCGATCGATATTGCGACGAACAGTTTGTGGGTCGGCACATCCGGTGGCGCGCTGGAGATCGATCTCGATTCCCAACTGTTGTTGAATACGTTCACACGCAAAGACGGACTCGCTAATGAATACGTATTTGGTATCGGCATTGATAGTGATGGCTACAAGTGGTTTGGCACCAATGCAGGCGGTGCGTCGCGATACAAGGGCGGTGACTGGCAGGTATTTTTTCCAAAGCATGGCCTCGCGGATTACTGGGTTTATTCGTTTGCCGAACAGGAAGAAAAAATATACTGGATCGGTACCTGGGCGGGTGCGAACCGAGTAGACCTTAAGACAATGCAGATCACCACGATCAAAGACGAGCTGATCAATGAATGGGTATACGGGCTGTCAGTCGATTCCAAAAACCGCGTGTGGTTTGGAACTGAGGGCGGGGTTTCTATGCTCGATGGAGATTCCTGGACACACTGGACGCACGCCGATGGTCTGGGTGGGTCCAACAAGAAGAATCTGCCTGCCAGCGCAAACACCGGGCTCGGTACACGAGATCGACACGATCTGAGCGTGATGGTCGGCGGTGATGCCAGCTACAACCCAAATTATGTCTTTGCGACACTTGCGGATCATGCGGATACGATCTGGGCGGGAACCTGGGGTGGCGGTGTTAGCTCGTTTGATGGTCGTAACTGGCGTAGCTATACGGTTGCCGACGGACTTGCGGGGAATGTTATCTATGCGATTGCCGAGGGGCCCGACAACGTTTACTGGTTTGGTACCAACAATGGTCTGAGCCGATTCGACGGTGAGACATTTACCAACTATGGCTTGAGTGATGGGCTGCTCGGCGCCGATGTATACGCTGTTGTTGTAACAAAAGAAAATGAGATCTGGGCAGGTACTCGTGGTGGGGTGGTGCGACTTGCGAGCGATCCGGATACCGGCGAAGTGGTACAAGAAGGACAATAATGAAAAAGGCAGTATTGTTATTGGTGGCTATCGCAATTGCGGCGGCAGTCTACCTTTTTGAATCGCGGCAGGGAGCGCCTGATGTCGCCTCTGATGTGCCGGATCCAGACAGCCACTTCACACATTTTCGTGTAGGACAGCGCAATGTGAAGGCCATCCTGTTGGACGGTGATGTGACATGGGTAGGCACGTCGAGTGGAATTATTCGTTACGACACGCAGGCCGATTCGTACACTTTATTCGATACTGCTACTGGCTTGCTGGCAAACGGTATTTTTCACCTGAGCAAACTCGACGGAAGACTGGTCGCCGGAACCTATGGCGGCGGTATGTCCGTCTTGAATGACGATGGTGAAACCTGGAAGACCTATAATATTCCGGACGGTCTCGGCGACGGTTTTATCTATGATGTACTCAAAATGCAAAACGGAGATGTCTGGATTGCGACCTGGTCGGGCGTGAACAGAGTTCGAGGTGGTGATCTGGATGATCGCTCCAAATGGGATCTCTACACCGTAGAAAACACCAACGGCGGATTACCGAACGACTGGGTCTACGCATTGCAAGCAGGCAGGGATGGCGTCGTCTGGATGGCGACGGAAGGTGGACTGTCACGATTCAAAGACGGTGAGTGGACGAGCTGGAACCATGAGAGTGGACTTGGTGCACCGTATGACCTGGTACGCGATGAAATCGATTTTCTGACGGATCCGGCTGAGTATTCTGAACATCACGCCCGACAAAAAGTCGAAATGGGACTCGAGAATGTCGATATCGCGTACAACCCCAACTACATCGTGGCATTGCTTGAAGATCAACGGGGTGACGTATGGGCCGGAACGTGGGGCGGTGGGTTGTCACGTTTTGATGGCAGCGAGTGGGTGAGCTACACGGTTGCCGATGGTCTTCCTGGAAACCATGTGTTCATGTTGCATGAGGACCCGGATGGTGTTGTCTGGATAGGGACGAGTAACGGTCTCGCCCGATTTGAGGACGGCAACTTCAAACATTACTCGACATCTGATGGACTCTTTGCCAATCAGGTGTTCGCGATGGGGACAGCAGGGGACGGCAGCAAATGGGTGGGAAGTTACGGCGGTGTTGCGAGAATCGCAAGCTTGCCCTAGTTAGCCGTCGCTGGACTGTCGTCTGCCTGCACCTGAATAAATTCCTGATAGACGAATTCTGCAACGTCAGCAATTTCCTGGTCCGTTAATACGAATCTCCAGGCGGGCATTTCTTTGCCAATAACGCCATCGCGCACACCAGCGTACAGTCGTGGCCGATTCATTATTTGCTGCGTTGCGGAGTCCAGAAAGTTTCGGGGTTTCGGAAAAATAAAATAAGCACGTGGGCCGTCGCCGCCGCCCAGACTGCCATGGCAATCGATGCAATTGCTGAAATAGATCGATCGTCCACTTTCAAACTGCCCCTGCAATTCGTTGGGGAATGATCGTTTGTGGTATTCAACAGGGTTGTGTTCAGCGCCGCTATTCACTGTGGATTGCGAGGGGGGCATCATTGCGTGTCCAGCGACGTGCGGCGCCATGAAGCGGGCGCGTACGTAGTCAACAATCGCCGCAACTTGAGTGGCATTCAGCTGTGAACCGAATCCGGGCATTGGCGTGCCCGGGCGGCCGTAGGTTACTGACGCAATCATTCTTTCACGGTCGAGTTCCTGCCGCGCACTTGCGGTCGTGAAATCACGTGGCGGTATCGACAAAGACTGCTGTCCCCAGACAGCACCTTTGCCATCGTCGCCGTGACAAACGCTGCACGATTCCTGATAAATTTTGATCGTTGCATTGATTTGTTCGGTCGTTTGCTCGTCCGCAATTGATGCGGATGTGCACAGCAACGATGCAATACAAATCGATATCGCAAGCTGCTTAAGTATTTGCCGAAATATCTGGCTCTTCGTGTTCAAACTACTATTTCGCCCTCTCAGTGTTCGACCGCGCGCGAATTGACGCGCATACTATTGCTTCCCGAGTGCATTGGCCATAGGGAAATACACAATATTTTACCTGGACGACCAAGCTATGTTGAAGACGCACCTGATTCTTGTCATATCGAGCCTCATTCTTGCCGGTTGTGCACCGGTTGTCGAGGAACGTGATGATCCATCGGCAGTTGATCTTGTTTTTCCTCCCCCACCGGAACCCGCCAGGTTTTTCTATGAGCGCACGCTAACCGGTAGTGCTGATGTTGAAGACATCGACCGGGAAACGCGTTGGCGACGAATTCTGACGGGTGAAACAGGGACGTCGACAGGCCTGTCAAAACCGTTTGATGTGGAGGTTTGTGAGGGTCGTGTTTATGTCAGCGACACGGTGAGCCGGCTCGTCACTGTATTTGATGTCCCACATAGCAGGTATTACCAGATAGGTGCGACGGAACCCGGCGGACTGACCAAACCGCTTGGTCTGGCCACGGACGCCGACTGCAATCTTTACGTTGCAGACGGAACTGCTCAAAAGATCGTGGTTTTCGATCAGGAGGGTCAGTATTTGAGGGAGATCGGTAGCAAGGACATGTTTGATCGTTTAACCCACGTAGAGGTTGATCCCAGCGGCGAACGGGTTTTCGCGGTGGACACCGGTGGCGTGGGAAGTCAGCGACATCAGATCCGGGTCCTGAACGGCGAATCCGGCGAGCATATGTACTACATTGCGAGGCGTGGGCAGGAGGAAGGCGAATTAAATCTGCCCCGCGACATTGCACTGAATGTCGACGGTAATCTGTACGTCGTTGATGGCGGGAACTTTCGTGTGCAGGTATTCACTACCTACGGTGAATACGTGACGCAGATAGGCGGTATCGGCGTGCGGACAGGACAGTTCTCGAGACCCAAAGGCATTGATACGGATTCTGCCGGCAACGTCTATGTTAGCGATGCAGCATTTGGCAATTTTCAGATTTTCGATACGTCCGGGCAGCTCCTGCTGTTTGTCGGAGATCGATCCGAAAACCCGGCGCCCGCAAAATTCATGCTGCCAGCCGGGCTGGCTATTGACGAAGATGATCGTGTCTACCTGGTCGATCAATTCTTCCGCAAAATTGACGTATTTCGACCGGCCGCGCTTAAACCTAGCGAGGGCTATTTTGGCAGCAGGATAGTAAATACGCCATAAGGCAAACCATTTAGTATTGACGGTAGGGTTTTTGGCTAGGTAATGGGGTATATACTGTACGTAATTACCACCTTGTGTGACTATGTCACTGGATACAAGCGTTCTGGTGACCGTATGATCGTGCCTATATCTAGCAATTAATGGCGCTCGAACTCTAAAGGGACAATCAAAAACGTGATTAAGACAAGAATTTTAACGGGAATGGCCGTTGGCGCAGCACTTTTGCTGACAAATATCGCCGCAAATGCGCAGGTTGTCGGAAGTGCACACGACCTTTCCCCGGATACCACTGGCACAGATCAGGTGTGTGTGTTTTGTCATACACCTCACGGCGCAGCCACAGGTGCGAGCGCCGCGGGTGTTCCACTGTGGAACAAGACGCTTCCCAATCCTGCTACGTATACGCGATATTCGACACTCAATACGGCCACGCTTGACGGTGCAGAGACCGAGGTCGGATCGATTTCGTTGGCCTGTTTGAGTTGCCACGATGGAACCCAGGCACGAGATGTACTGATTAACGCTCCAGGTAGTGGCATGACTGGAATCGCATTGGGCGTCGGACCGATGACAGGTACGCCCGTACCGGTATTGGGCACAGACTTGACGGACGATCACCCGGTCAGCATTCAGTACGCAGGCGGTGGATATCTTATTAGCGACCCGGATGGAGTTGGCACGAACGTGACACCGCCTGGTGATCCTGATTTCGCGCCGGCTACCAAAGGGCTGGTCAACGCCCAGCCAAATTGGTGGGTGGATTCGCCGCTCGGCGCTGGACCGCAACGCGAGAAGGTGGACATGTTGCTGTATGCCCGCAGCGACGCGGCACTTGATGGTGGGGCATTGCAGCCGTTCGTGGAGTGTGGCAGCTGCCATGATCCGCATAACGCTTCAACCTCCGGTGCTACATCTGTCGCATTCTTGAGAATACAAAATACGGCAAGTCAGATTTGTACAACCTGTCATACGAAGTAGTACTGGTAATTCGATTCAGACATAGACTGATTTCGTAAAACTGCTTGAATGTGGGTCCGGGCGCCAACAGTCGCCCGGACTTTTTCCATTTTGGGATGCATGAGTTTGTGAGGAAGTAGTGGTGTTTTGCAGATTGAAACTTCGAAGAATCGCAGTCGTTGCCGCAATGTCGGTATTGCTTTTCAGCGGACCGGTATCGGCAGCCGCCTACCTCGTGCGCATTGACGATATGCAAATTACACACGACGAATTCGAGCGGCAGGTCAATGCAATTGCACGACAAACGTTTTATCACGGCAAGCCGCTAACGGACGATGAATGGCTGATTTTCCGGCAGACGGTCGTTGAACAGATCGTTGATCGCAAACTCAAGGTACGCGAGGCACAGCGACGGGGAATTGTAGCGGACGAGCAGTATGTTGTCGGGCAACTGCGGACCTATGAAGATCGCTATACCGGAACGGAACGGTGGGCATCCGAAGGCGAGCAAATGCTCGCGCGTCTGCGTTCTCACTTTGTCGAAGAGAGTTTGCTGGCCGGGCTTGCAGAGGATGTGCAGCGGACACCTCCGCCATCAGACGATGTTGTAAAAGAATATTACGCAACGAATATCGACAAATTCACAGAACCAGCACGACAAAGAGTGTCAGTCATTCTCTTGCGAGTGGAACCGTCTGCGATCAAGGCAACGTGGGAAGCAGCACGGGACGAGTCCAGGAAGTTGGCAGGGCAGATACGTGATGGCGAGAAATTCGCCGAGCTGGCGCGACAGCATTCGGCGGACGTGTCATCGGATAAAGGTGGCGATATGGGCTACCTGCATGTAGGTATGCTCAATCCTGCAGCGCAGGAAACGATAGACGGGCTTGCACCAGGGGAGGTCAGTATCCCAGTGGATGTTCTGGAGGGCGTTGCTATCTTCATGGTTACCGAACGGACGCAAGCCACCGTTCGCGAATTTGAGGCAGTCCGGGACAGGGCAGCAGACCTTTGGTCTCGTGATGCTGCGGAGCGAGCCAGCGCGGCACTCATTGCAGGACTTCGAGACGAAGCAGATATCGAGGTTGATGAGCACTACCTGCGGACGCTCCCGACCCAATCTCGCTAGAAAATGGCCGGCCGAAATCACATTCGTGATCCAGTCGGCCTGACTTTCGCGGTGTTGCTCCTATCGGGCTTTTCTTCAATTGCCGCGGCCCAAATCGGACCCATCGATACACAGGGCTATTTGGAATATCGCTATCGAAATTTCAGAAGTGATAGTGCGGTGGCCTCAGCATCACACAATGTCGCTTTGCAAGGTGCTTTCGCAACCTACTTTTGGCGTCCCTGGATTGCCAATATTGACGGTGCTGTCACTTTGCATGAAACCACCAACGACAATTACGATAAAGACGGTGAAAACTCAACCATTACCGGACGTGTGCGACTGGGCTTGCTCAGTAAGAGCCGCTTCCCATTTTCTGCATTTTATGAATCCCGGGACAACCGTCTGCAAAGCGATACACTGAGCGTCGATGGCACGTCGAAGACTTTCGGGTTATTGCAAAATCTCACGTCGCAAAGAATGGGTCGCTACACTCTGGAGTATCGCAACACTCGTGTGGACGAGGTATATGAGGATGGCAGCCGGGTGCCACGAAATTTCGTAAACGGCTCGTGGTATTTGCGGGCGCAAAAAGCACTGGGGAATAATGAATTTACGCTCAGTTCCCAATTGACGGAAATCGACAGAGTATTGTTGTCGCAAAAATCAGATCTGCTGCGCCACACGTTACGACATCGGTATCGCGGCGGGCCCCGTTTTAGTCTTGAAAACACCGTTTTCTTAAGTAATGAGCAACTGGATTTCAGCGATGCATCGCAACAGAGAAAATTTCAGCAGTTATCGACAATTAGTACCTGGCGCCCTGAGTCATATAGTAAATTGCTCGTGACCGGACGAGGTCTGCTACAAAATATAGGGTCAATGTCAGTCAACAACGAACAAGAGATGAAGTCCGCATCTGTGGCCGTCACCGCTAACTACCAGGTCACAGACCATTTCCTGGTATCCGGCAGCCTGGGCAGCATGCTAATGGATGCCGACAACGATGAACTACAAACGACTTTCTATCAAAGGGCGCGCGTCGGTTATCAGTCAGGCGGGGTCCCCTGGCGAAACAATATTTATCGTTGGGGTGCATTCGTCGGTGTTGGAAATCGCACAGGCGACCAGATGATTGCAACAGATAGCCAAATTCAGGAAGTTGATAGCAGTCTATTTCACAGTCTTTCACGGCCGTTCGTTTTCGATAGCGGAGGAATGTTCGAAGTCCGTGTTACGCAGCGTCTCTCCACGATTCACGATTCAATCGGTCGCGAGCGAAATTCGATGCAGCATAGTGTGGCCGGAACTTATAATAGCCAAAGCGAGAACACCAATCGTTTCATTCGCTTATCCGCTACGGATCGACGCAATCACGGTGACGACCGGCAAGAGTTTCAACTGGCGAATCTGCAATTTAGTATTAGTCGGCGTGCTGATCGATATCGTTCCCTAAGTGGCAACATAACCCTGCAGTACACGAGCAGTGGCAGCGGTGATCTTACGTTCGTGACCACCAACAGTGACCGCTTTAGCTACAGCGCTAACGTGACCTACCGCCACGCGAATCTGTTTGGCAAGTCGAACTTAAATCTCACCTCGGAACTGCGTTTGCGGAGTCTCGAATATCAAACCAACGATACGCTCGATCCGAGTTTTAATGACAGTGAGGAACAACTGAGTTCACTGTGGCGCAATCAACTCGACTATCGAATAGGCGCGCTTGTCATTCGATTTGACGGAGATATTCGTGAAGTGGACGGAGAATTGAGCACATTGGTTTCGCTCTACGTGAGGCGCCATTTCGGCGCTCTATAATAGACGCACAAATTTACGATCAGGTATTCATGAAGAAAGACATACTGAAAGAAAACACATTCGTTGTCGCGATATTTCTTGTCGCGCTGATATCAATAGTGCTGCTGGCAGGCGTGCTTAATCCTGCAGAGGCCGAATACGGTGATGTCGTCATCAATGAGTATTCGGACGATGCGGGTATGAACCCGGTTGTATTCCCACATTGGTTTCACCGTGTTCGATTCCGTTGCAAGGTATGCCATGGCGATTTGGGTTTCGCGTTTAAGGCCGGCGGTAATGACATCAATATGTTGAAAATCATTGACGGGCAATATTGCGGTGCCTGTCACAATGGTGATATCGCGTGGTCTATCGAGAATTGCGAATTATGTCATTCCGCCAAACCCGGGACGCCGACGCAAGTTCATCATAGTACTGTGCAACAACTTGTCAACAAGGCTCGCGAAAAAGTTAATGATGAGTCAGGCAGTAAGGGGGGCGACGAATGAAAGTCTTGAGAGTCGACAGCACGACCGTCCTGATTGCTTTTCTGATTGTACTCATTGGTACAACAATCGTGCATCGAGCGTTTGGGCAGGATGATCCGAATGCGTTCAATCGCCTTTTGAAACCACCCAGCGAACGCAACGCACCACCCGAGCTGGACGGTATCCACGACCCGACTATTGACGGCACGTTAATGCTGCAGCCCCCCAGCGAAGCATTCGCTACGTTACCGAAATCGCGATCTGGTAACTACGTTAACTGGAGCAAGGCGATCGAAGATCAATTGCTGGCGCCGCGCTACGACATTCATAACCCGGATGCGAATCCCATCGTATTGGACCTGAACATTGTGCGTGAGGTGAAAGGCTCGATGCCGGACGTTGTCTACCCACACAAGCAGCATACGCAGTGGCTGGATTGTGCCAATTGTCATCCAGCGATATTTATTCCGATGAAAGGTGCCAATCAAATCAGTATGGCCTCGATATTGCTCGGAGAAAAATGCGGTGTTTGTCATGGCAAGGTCGCATTCCCCGTTTCCGAGTGCCGCCGTTGCCACTCCAAACCCAAAACTGCCGACACCAATAATTAATTAAGGAACCAGCACAATGCATCTGCAGCTCGTCGAAATTTCATTCCGCTGGACACAAATCATGACTGTTCTGGTCTTGCTGTTTGTGTCCGTTGCGGCACCGGCAGCGGACGAAAAACCGGAGGACGTCCTGGCGCAACGGATAGCAATGGTGAGGACGCTTTTATTCGAGTCGAGTGCCGCTGCGAAGATTGTGGCCAGCACAGATGTGGAGGCGCACAAGAAGCGTGACCAGGCGATTGCATTACTTGAGTCAGGTGCGAGGCCAGGTGACACGGCGAGCAGAGAAAAGCAATTGAACGCGGCAGTCGCGATGTTGTACGAGGCGGTGGCTGCTGTGTCATCAAGAAACAGCTCTGACGAGAAGGATCGCCGCGATTTCGATAACAGACAGCGCAGTCTTGATGCGCTGCTAGCGGCGCACAAGCGAATAATGGCCGAAAAGGGCATGGCGGGCAGACATGAGGTGCTTAACGATGAAATAGAGGCCGATACTCGAGCGGCAAACCGGTTGCTGGCGGACGGTAAAGTACGCGAAGCACGGGAATTCCTGGATAAGGCCTATGAAAAAACCAAACTGTCAGTCGAGCATTCTCGAGAGGGTGAAACGCTGGTGCGGGAGCTCAAGTTCGAGACGCCAGAAGACGAGTACCTTTACGAACTCGATCGTAATGACACCCATCGCATGTTGTTAACCGTCCTGCTGCAGGAAAAAATGAATAGTGATCGCGTCAAAGAGCGGGTAGCAACGTTTGTTACTTCTGCCGACGAACTTCGAGTGACGGCGGTTCGTCACGCGGAAGATGATCATTTTGAAGAAGCGATCGTGGAACTGGAGCGGTCAACCAGTGAACTGGTCAAGGCGATTCGCAGTGCTGGTGTATACATCCCTGGATGATAGTGATTTCCCTACCGACTTACAGATTTCTTACGGCCTTCGGTCTCTTGATCGCAGCGCCAGTCTTGTTGGCAGAGAACTGGAAGTCCCTTGAAGATGATGAACTTCACGATCCGTCAAATCCCGCGGTGGACGTGTTGCAACAGCCTGCAGAAGCGCTATCCGTTCTGGCACCTGACAGCGCGGGTAATCAAGTCGACTGGGTGGAAGCTATTCGGTTGGGACAAATTGCACCGCGCAGCAGCCTCGACAACAGCGTTGTGTCGGAAACGCTGGATACTGACATCATTATGAGCAATACGCTGTCAGTCGCGCCCGTTCTGTTTGCGCACAAACAGCATACGGAGTGGATGTCCTGTGCGATGTGCCATGACTCGATTTTCGTGGCAGAAACGGATGCCAATCCAATCAACATGAGCAAGATTCTGGGCGGTGAATACTGTGGCGTGTGTCATGGGGCAGTCTCGTTTCCGCTAACCGAGTGCAACCGCTGCCACAGTGTAAACAATCATACGCAAATGGCGCCGTCGAGTAGCGGCGCCCCGGTGGAACAAGAGTGACATCAAACTACCGCTCAAGATGGTTCGGACTGGTGGCGTTGATGGTGCTGCCGGCGGTTGTAGTGTGGGCAGAGTATGCCGACGTGGTGATCAATGAGCGCGCAGAAGAAGAGGGCATGGCGCCTGTTATTTATCCGCACTGGTTTCATCGTATCCGTTTTCAATGTTCGGTTTGTCACGTGGATCTGGAATTCAAAACGGGGGCTGGGCAGAGCGGCATAACGATGGATAAAATCAGCCAGGGTGAGTACTGCGGCGCGTGCCACAATGGTGAAATTGCCTGGTCTGTCGATAATTGTGATCTCTGCCACAGTGGCAAGGCGGGACTGGAGACTGGTATCAGGGGTGGTCATGAAACTACCGGGCCGGGTACGTTTTGACGAGAATCGATTCGAAACTGGCGATATGCTTGCTTCTGTGTGCGTCGTTATCCGCGTGTGCCGGTTCCGATGTGCACTTGAGCTCCGGATTCGAGGGTGCGGATGAGTTCGAAACCAGCCTTACGGTTGCCAACCGTATCGATGTTGCCGTATTGGGTGGCCTTGATGGTCACACACAACCCGAACTGTCAGGGTCAGTATCAGCATTGTCAGCGAGCGGCAATAATTTGTATTTTCTGGATCGCGGTACTGGCCAGTTGCTGCACATAAACCTGGTCACGATGGAAGCGAAGGTACTCACCGTGATTCGGGATGGTGAATCGAAAGGATTGATCGCCACCACCGATGGATCTGTGTACATCGTTGATCGATCCGACCGCAGTATCGTGTCCTGGATGCCATTCGATGTCGAGCCGCGAAGAATGTCGACGAGCAAACTGTTCACGAGTCCTACAGATATCGCTCTGACCGACTGGGGCCGGAGCCTGATTGCCGTGGACGATCTGGAAATGCAAATTCTTGTAATGGACATCTACGGCTATGAGTTGCGGCCGGTTCAAACTGGCCCCGTCAGGTCATCGCACGTCACCTCGATGCTCGCGGTGGGCGCAACCAATGACAACATCTTTGTGTTGGATGCAGATGCGAATGAAGTCGTCGGTTTCGATTTGCAGGGCAATCCGGTTGGTAGTTACGCGACTGATGAGCTTAGCCATGCAACAGCCTTTGCTGTGGATCCTTGTGGTCGATTTTTCGTCGCAGACGATGGTGACGAAAACATCTACGTCGGCTTCGCTGACATGGTCTTGCCCGGTTTTCGAACACCTGCGCCGGAGCTCACTGCCGCGTCGACAAATGATCTCTGGACGGACGGAAGTTTCTTGTACGCGGCTACCGAGTTGGACGGCATTTTCGTTTATGCGATTGATCCTGAGTGTGTCATTCGATGAAGTCCGCGGTCACTACTCTGATCGTATTCGTGCTGGCGGGCTGTGCTTCAGCACCCCGTGTGATGCAGTATTATCCTGAGCCCGCAGCCGCATCCACCGGCGTCGCCTGGCCAGATTCGACTCGGGTACCTCGACTCGAATACGCGGGACAATTGGTCGGAGAGGACAACTTCGTTGTCGAAAATCAGGATCAGGACCGTGGGACTCGGTTGCTGCGCTGGATCGTCGGTTTGACGGCTAGTGGTGACGACGCCGAACAGCTGATTCGACCACAAAGTGGTACCGTCGACACGTCGGGCAGAATTCTTGTTACAGATGCAGGTCGCCAAGCGGTTTTTGTTTTCGACGAGGCGCAAGCCGATTTCGATATCTGGTACGACGCAGCGCCTGGTGTTGGGTTCTTGTCGCCGGTTGGTATTGCGGCGGCACAGAACGGCAACCTCATTATCGCCGATGCTGAGCTTGCAGAAGTCTTTGTTTTGTCGGATGAGGGTGTTCCCATCGCGCGATTCGGACACGGCATGCTGAGTCGCCCGACTGGCGTCAGTGTCGACCGAAGCAACGGTGAGATATATATCGCTGATACCGGTGCTCATGAAATCAAAGTATTTTCAGCGCAGCTCGAGATTCTAAGGTCCATCGGAATTCCTGGTACTGAGCCCGGCCAATTCAACTCACCAATGCATATCAGCGTAAGAGGGGACAGTTTGTATGTGTCGGACACGTTGAATGCGCGCGTGCAGATCTATTCAATTCTGGATGGCACGCTGCAGAGAATTGTTGGATCAAGGGGTACCTACGTCGGCAATATGGTCCGGCCGAAAGGAGTTGCGGTGGATAGTGGCGGCAATATTTACGTTGTCGAGTCCTACCATGACCATCTGCTGATCTACGACTCAGAAGGACGCTTCCTGCAACCGATAGGCGGTAACGGTACGAATATTGGTCAGTTTTTTCTGCCGGCGGGCGCGTGGTCTGACGATGATGATCGAATCTTCGTTGCCGATATGTTTAACGGGCGCGTGGTCATCTTTCAGTTTGTGGGGGGCTGATGATGATCAGATCACAAGCCCTTAACATGTCTGTTGCGATTGGGTTGCTCTTGTTCTTACTCTTGGGAGTTGCTCTTATCGCAGCTGCTCAGGGCGTGAGCGATGTGTCCATGAGCAAGCACAATCTTTCTGTAGCGGGTCCGGGCCCTGTGGCGGCTAGCAGCGAAACACAGGTTTGTGTGTTCTGCCACACACCGCACGGTGCAACCAGTGCACCGAATGCGCCGTTGTGGAATCGTGAGCTATCAGCGCAAACGTACATTCCCTACACGTCGTCGTCGCTGGATGCAGAAACCATCGCGGGCCAGCTGCAGCAACCGGCCGGCAGCTCCAAACTTTGCCTTTCCTGTCACGATGGATCGATGGCAATCGGCACCGTAAATGTTAGTGGTGGGCAACAGAATGTGTCGATAGACATGAACGGTGTAGGCCCGGGAGGAGAGATGCCGGCCGGATCCGGTACGCAGTCAGGCTTTACTCGTAATCTTGATTCGGACCTGACGAATGATCATCCGATATCGCTCACCTATGACACAACGCTGGTCAATCTGGATGGCGAGCTTCGTGATCCGGCACTCGCAGTAGAGATAGGTCTGCGATCACCCGGTGTTCGGCCACAATTTCCGCTGGAGGCAACCGGGCCAGCGAATGAGCAACAGTTGCAATGCGCCAGTTGCCACGATCCGCATCTCGCAGATCTGGTAGCCGGGCAGCCACAGAAGTTTCTGCGTGGAAATCGAATGCAGCTCGCAACACCGGGAGCATCGTTTGATAGCAGCACAGATATTGTCTGTTTGGGCTGCCACGAAAAAGAAGGCTGGAGCACATCCGTGCACGCCTCGCCGGTTTCTGCCGACGAAACCTACCTCGCGGCAGACGCGGTGCAGCGCGAGTTTCCGATCAATACTGCTGTCTGGCAGGCGGCCTGTCTTAACTGCCATGACACGCACACAGTGCATGGATCCCGTCGCCTATTGCGTGAAGGCACAGACAGTATTACGTCACCAAAGACCGGGGGCGATTCTGCTATTGAGGAAACCTGCTACCAGTGTCATAGCGCATTCCCCGTGGTTAGCAACGCAGCGGGCGAGGTAAAGAATATCGCGTCGGACTTCGACCTGGCAGTGAGTATGCCGATTACGTCGATCGATCAGCAATCCGGCACAGAAACGCACGACATTGTCGATGCTGATCTTCTTGAAAGCAGGGCTACTCTGGGGCGCGGCAATTCATTGAATCGACATGCTGAATGCAGCGACTGTCACAACCCGCACAGAGTTATAAAAAACGCGTTGTTCAATGGCCTGGGCACGCCCGATGAAAGCGCGCATGAGCATAACGCGGGACACAGTAACCTGGCTTCGGGTGCTCTCGCCGGTGCCTGGGGCGTTGAGCCGTTTTACGGCGGTAATACCTTCTTGTCGTTGCCGATTTCGTACGAAATCAAGCAAGGCCTGGGTGCAAGCACTGCGGTCACTGCAGATCATGTGACGCGCGAATACCAGGTTTGTCTCAAGTGCCATTCCGATTATGGCTATGACGACGATGGTATTTATCCGCTCGGTACGCGGCCAAACCTTGGTGATTCGGGCGGCGGAACGCCCGCCGGCACGAACGATATGCAGCAATATACGAATCAGGCGATGGAGTTTCAGGCGCCCTTGGGCGATCAGGGCGAGCCGGGTGGCAATCATCGTTCGTGGCATCCGGTGATGGACGCGACGGGCCGGTCCGCCGGCGTAAGAAATATGAGTTCCTCGACAAATTTGTTTCTTGCACCGTGGAATGGAGCGTCCATTGGAACGCAAACAATGATTTGCTCGGATTGCCACGGCACACAGACTGCTACCGGCACGGTGGTCCCAACAGGCGACAATCCCTGGGGGCCGCATGGGTCGAACATCAATTTCTTACTGAAGGGCGCATGGTCGGCATCGACGGGCAACAATAATTCGGGACTTTGCTTTCGTTGTCACAGCCACACAAACTACGCGACCGAGCAAAATGACGGCGATCGAAGCAATTTTGAAAGCGGCTTTGGCGGTCCCAAGGACAGCAATTTGCATGCATTTCATGCGAAGCAAATAGGCAGAAATCTGCGCTGCAGCTGGTGCCATGCTGCGGTGCCGCACGGCTGGAAGAACAAAGCATTGCTGGTCAATCTGAACGATGTCGGGCCCGAAGCTGGTGTCGCGCCGGGTACCGAAGTGAATATCACCAGCAATAACCAGACCTACGACCAGGGTCCGTATTACATGAACGCCAAGTTAAAGGTTCGAACCTGGCGTCGCAGTGGCACCTGGCGAGAGCAGGACTGTGGTTCCGCCAGTGGGCAGTCGGGGTTTGGCAAAGACTGGATGGGCGACGTGTGCAGTAATCCGCCATGATGATGTTGATAAAAAAACTGGCATCGTTGCGACTCGCCCTGGTAGGCATGGCTGTATTGGCTTTGCTTGCATTTGCAGGTTCGCGCAGCCCATCCATTGATATCGGACTGACGGCGATACCGCTGAGTTTGCTGACCTGCAACTTGCTGGCTGCGATTCTGACCAACAGGAGCATGCGTGCGCAAAATGGTCTGCTGATATTCCATGTCGGTCTGCTGCTCGTATTTGTGCTGATCGGTGTTTCCGTTTTGACGCGTTTCGATGGCCATGTTGAGGTGGTCCAGGGTGTCGCATTTGATAGCGAAGCAGTTGAAGTAACCAAGCAAGGCTGGCTGCATCGTGGCAACTTGCGCCAGGTGCAATTCACGCAGGGCGATATTCAGGTCGATTATTTGCCGGGTCTGGTTCGACAGGCAACTCGCAGTACGATCACCTATCCGCTTGCTACAAACAGCGTGAGATCCATCACGATTGGTGACAAACGTGGCGCTGAGTTCAGTGGCTATCGGTTTCTGGCTACCTTCAACAAAGGATTCGCATTGGTTTTGCGCTGGCAGGACAATGCGGGGAACACGGAATATGGCTCGATACATTTTCCGTCATTTCCACTAAACGACTGGAGGCAGGTGACCGAGTGGCTTACACCCAATGGACAAAGTATCGAATTTGAAATTGATTTTGCCGAGCCGGTCGTACAAGCGGACAGTCGCTGGGTTCTGCAACAACCGGATATTCCGTATGTGGTTCGCATCAGTAGCAAAGGCCTGGCGCCGGTCACGGTGCGAAACGGTGACAAGCTCGAAGTGAGCGGTGGGTCAGTTCGTGTTGAGGACTTGCGTTTATGGATGGCCTATCGCGTGGATTATTATCCGTACCTGCCGTGGTTATTCGTCGCGGCTATGTTGGCCATCGGTGGTCTGGCGATGCACTTTGGTAGTCGTTACCTGCCGCAGCGGAAAACTGTTCCGGCATCAATAGTGGAGGTTACACGTGCATCTGTCGCTGGCAATTGAACAGCAGCTTGTCTCAATCGTGGTTGTGCTGCTGGCACTGGCGACGGTAGTACAAGCGCCACTACTTGGTGGTCGCCGTGCCCCGCAGTGGTTGACATTTGGTGTGCTTGGCGCGGTCGTCGTGTTTCTTGCCGTGGCAATAGCGGGGCGTTGGTTGCGAGAATCGCAAGGACCGTTCCTAACGCTTTACGACGTATTGCTTAGTAATGTCTTTAGTTTGACGTTGCTATTCCTACTGCTTATCTGGCGCGTGCCGGCGACACGGGTCGCCGCTCTATTGGCATGTCCGTTCTTATTGTTACTGGGACTGTGGTTAGCCAACGTATCTGCTATAGCAGTCCCCTTGCCGGCAACATTTGATAATTACTGGCTCTGGTTACATGTCCTGAGCGGCAAGCTTTTCCTTGGTATTTGCATGGCGAGTGCGAGTGCCGCCGGTGTGCTGCTCGTTTCCAGTCGCCGCAAGGGTAGCGGGATCAGCCAGGTAATTTCGGACACAACTGGTTTGGAAGAAGCAGTCTGGGCGCTGTTTTTCCTGGCATTCGTGTTTCACAGTTTCATGTTGCTGGCCGGAGCGGTCTGGGCGCACAGCGCGTGGGGCCGCTATTGGTCATGGGATCCATTGGAGACCTGGACGCTAATTACGTGGTTGATTCTTGGCGGCATCCTGCATGCCCGATCGACCTTTGCCAATTTTCCGAAGTGGCTTGGCCAGGCGTTGATCGTGATGGCATTTGCGATCGCATTCATGACATTTTTCGGCGTGCCGTTTATTAGCCAGGCTCCGCACAAGGGGGTCATGTGAACAAACGAAGGGATAAGCGAAGAGTTGTCATTCCCGTTGTGTTATTCGCGACCCTGTTGCTCGGAGCAGGGGTGCAGAACTTTAGCAGTGATGATTTTCACAGCGCTGTGGCAGGCGACCCGGAGCATCTGCTACAACAGCAATTCGAGTACGCAGTCAGCCTGTTGGAACAGCATGAATTCGAATCCGCGGTGCAGGGGTTCCAAGCGGTCATAAAGCTCGCTCCAGAGCTTCCCGAGGCGCATGTCAACATGGGATTTGCATTGCTTGGACTAGAGAGATTCGAAATGGCGCAAGATTACTTTGACAGTGCCTCATCGATTCGTCCGCTGCAAAGCAACGCTTATTACGGGCTTGCAGTTGCGTCCGAGGGACTTGGTGAATTCCAGCAAGCGATCGTGGCGATGCGGACGTTTGTTCATATTGCGGATTTTAACGATCCGTTTCGTCGCAAGGCGGAAGCGGCGATCTGGGAATGGGAGGCCACATTGTTGGCACAGAAAAATGAGCGGTAAGTGGGGGTTGGACCATGGGCTCTCGATTATTGTTCTGGCCTTATTCGGAGCGAATGTCGATGCGGCAGAATGTACTGATGAAGACACCAGCAAGTCGCCGCAGATTGCGCAGAAAATTGCCCTTTTAGCTCGACTAATGGAAGACTCGGAGCCATTGCGACGGGCTGAGCAAAGTGGCGATGCCGAGGCTTTGGAAGCTGTTGCAAACGCACGGCAGGCACTATCCGCCGCCGAAGAAGCGTTTGCGGACGGTTGTGTGTCGGATGCCTCCGCGATGTCATCGCAAGGGCTCAAATTCGCGACGGCAGCATTTAGGAACTCAGGACCGTCCAGTCGACAATCACGTCAAAAATACGATGCTGCAATGCAACAGGCGACATCATTCATGCTGGCGCTTGATTCACAGCCGGCAGAATTACAGGGACTGAGCAGTGAAGATCTGGTTGGCATGGAACGGCAAGTAGAACGCGCTGAGTCGCTGGCCTCCGACGGTGCATTTCAGGACGCATTGCAACTGCTTTTGCCGGTTAACGATCGGCTGCAACGCCGGTTGCTCGAGATCCTCAATAACAAGACCGTTTTCTACGCCAGAAATTTTGCGACCCTGGCTGACGAATACCGATACCTCGAAGAACAATACGATGGTTATCTGCTGCTTCTGCAGTCGGGTGAAAAAACGGCTTCCTACAGTGCGCGGAGTCGGGTGGCGTCTTTGCTCGCAAAAGCAGCGGCGCTTCACGTGGAAGCGGGCAATAGTGCAGAGGCAGGAAACTGGCAAGAGGCGATAACCAGCATGCAAGCCGCACTCAAGAATTGTGAACAAGCAATACGGGCGACCGGGTATGCCTACTAGACAAATTAACGATGAGAAGCTGAGAACTATGAATCAGGAAAAACAGGATATTTTACATCCGGACTTCAGGTCGCTATTGACCTGGCTGGTATCGGGTGTCTTGTGCTATCTGCTGATTTCAGGTGCATTGGTTTATTGGCTGTCATTCAGCGTGTACTCGCAGTACTCGATAATCGTACATTCGCTTACGGGCGTCCTGTCTCTTCTGCCCGCCAGTTTGATCGTCTTCCTGCATTGGCGACGCCGCGATGGCGCAGTAACCGGTCCGGTAGCAGTGCTGGCAAAATTCGCCGTTGCGCTTCTGGCCGCATCTGCGATTAGCGGGTTAATTATTGTTTTGCAGTCGGCGTTTGGTAGAACGGTAGAAGACTTATGGTGGTTATTGCACCAGCTTTCAGCGATCGCGTTTGGAATTGTGCTTTTCATACACCTGCTGCCGATATTGGTGCGCTACCGAAACACGCCTGCTACGCCGAGACGGTTCGCTCGGAGGTGGTTTTTTGCAGCCGCGATCGCGATTCTGGCAATACCGTTCGCTGCGACCCACTGGCTCGCCAATGGTGAAGAAACAGTAAGCAATTTTCAGGGATTTGCGGATGACTACGAATGGCGCTTTGGCGACGATCGGCCGTTCTGGCCCAGCCGGGCACAGGTAGACAACTATCCGTGGGATGAGGAGTTGCGCGACAATCTGCGTGAGTTACTGGATGACCAGGAACTCTCACAGTTGCTGGATGCTTTGGCCCTGTACGGTGAGAATGCTGGTGGGCCACTTACCCGATTGGAGAAGGCAAGCTCTGATATGGCACTGGATCCTGATCGCAAGAGTTCGCTGGACGCTTTCATTGCAACTGCGAAAGAGTCACTGCGTCAGACCGGGGCGATCAAAGCTGAGGCCCTGCTTGGATCTGAAACTTGTGGGTCAGGTGGTTGCCACGAACAGATTTATGATGAGTGGATTCCAAGCGCACACGGTTTCTCGGCAACGGATGTGTTGTTCCGCGACGTTCAGGAAGTCCTGGCGGAGGCCAGTGGCTCGGCCGACACACGTTCATGTGCTGGTTGCCACGATCCCGTCGCACTGTTGAGTGGTGCTCGCGATGGCGGCTCTATTCGCGGTAACGATCTTGTTATGCATGAGGGTAACTCCTGTCTCGTTTGCCACAGTGTTTCCGAAACCGACACGAACGGTAATGGTGGCTATGTATTGCAACTACCACAACGATATCTATTTTCAGGCGAGCACGATTCTGGTGAGTTCTGGAACAAATTTCTGATTCGAAGTTATCCGCAGCACCATGTGGCCAGTTACAAGCGGCCGTTGTACGAAGCAAGCGAATTCTGTGCGGCGTGCCACAAACAGACGAGTACACCAGGCGCAGATACAGAAATTGGGCTGGCCCAGGAGCAAAATGAATACGACAGCTGGCGACAAGGTCACTGGTATCATGACGATGATCCGGAAAAGACGATCAGCTGCCAGGGCTGTCACATGCCGCTTGTCGATAGTAACGATCCTGCAAACGATGGTGCGCATCGCAGTCATCGCACCCTGGGCGGCAACATGTATATACCCGTAGTCCAAAACCTGCCCGGCGGTGCCGAACAGGCATCCAAGACCATAGAGTGGCTGCGTGGTGAAATCGAGATTCCGGAAATTGCAGATAAATGGGCCGAAGGTCCCGTTGTCGCTATGACTATCATTGCGCCGGACGAGATCAGGCCCGGCGAACTCATCAACCTTGTCCTGGTTTTACATAACAACAAGACCGGGCATGATTTTCCGGCGGGACCACTGGATATCCTGGCCAGTTGGGTGGAAGTCAAAGTAGTAGATAACTTCGGACGAACCTTACTGCATCTCGGTGATCCCGAAGGTGACAAGCCCACCCTCGATGCCCCGATCGTTTACAAAGCTGATTGGTACGACAAACGTGGGCTCCCCGTTGAGCGACATAATATTTGGGAAGTTGTCGGCGCGAGTTACAAACGGTCGTTGCAAAGTAGCGATGCGGATGTTGTCGACATTCCATTTCGTTGCCCGGTTATTGCGCGACCAAAAATGTCGAATTCGGCTAGCGAGCAGGGGCCGGGTGAACGCAAATCGGATGTTGTTTTTTCTGTAGAAAATCAGTCAGTTAGCGAGCTAACCGTCACTGTGAGGTTGTTATACCGAAAAGCAGATCCGGAGTTTCTAGCGAACATCTATTCGCTGCAATCGGATATCATCGCCCCCGTTGTTGAACTCAACCGTACAACGCATATCATTAGCATTTCTGAAGATTAATCATACG
>Ga0255048_10000492_pt1 | contig 30560 bp, 32 predicted proteins | sample JV7_2_2_MG_FD_183619 | JGI IMG/M metagenome (GOLD analysis project Ga0255048, IMG submission 183619) | Seawater microbial communities from Jervis Inlet, British Columbia, Canada - JV7_2_2 | ecosystem: Environmental > Aquatic > Marine > Inlet | place: Canada: British Columbia | collected 2016-10-06
GGCGAGTGAGCGACCGTCTTTTCAGACTGTTGACTTTTGGAGCGTTTTGTGCTATAATTATGATGAGGCTAGTGACGGTTTTGCAGCCCGTCGCGAACCGCGAAACTCCTAATCGCGTGCCTCATCACTCTTATAGGAGCCCAACAAATGGAGGTTGGAATCATGCCGGTTAAGTACACCCACGAACAACGTAGAGCCAAATTCTGGGAAAAGGTATACATCCCAAGCCTGTTAGCTTGCTGGGTATGGCAAGGCTATAAGAACCCACAGGGTTATGGCCAACTACACGTTGCCGATAGACGCCAAGTACGCGCACATAGGATGGCATGGGAGATAGTCTACGGCCCTATTCCTAAAGGCTTGCATTGTCTACATAAATGCGACAACCCCTCTTGTGTTAATCCAAGTCATCTGTATATAGGGACAAACCTAGACAATGTACGCGACAGGATGAATCGGAATCGGCAGTCGTATACTAAAGGCGAGAAGAACGGAAAGTCTAAACTCACTGATGATAAAGTTAAAGAAATACGGGATCTTCTGAAGGCTGGGCATACACAACAGTCTGTTGCCAACCAGTTTAATGTATCCAGGCCTCTTATAGGCTACATCAAGCGTGGCGTTATCTGGAAGCATCTAAAGCAACATCAAACGGAAGGTAGATCATGCCAGATAGTCCAGTCACACTGACCAACGTAATGATAGGTGTTTATAAGCTCGACCTCATTAACGTATTATCTCCAATATGCTATACCTTTTTGGTGGGTCTTATCATGGAGCATAATGAACACTGGTTTGAGCAACCACTGACCATGACCACTAAACAAGCAATGAACGCTGGGGGAGGAGATAGCCGCCAAACTGTCTACGCAAGACGCAAGATTTTATCCACGATTCGAGTGAAAGGCGAGCCGCTCATCAAAATCACTCCCGGCAACCACGCCAAAAACACCGCAACTAAGTACGAAATTAACTATAATTTGCTGTGCTGCTACAATGGCTTACGACCTACTTCTACAGACATGATGTCAAATAATACTTACTCAGAGCCTACTCATAGCCTACTCAAACGCGACTCAGGCGTTTACTCAGACGTTACCATTCCTAGATCAGATCAGAAGAGAGAAGAGAAGACTTCTTTTTCTTCCGTATCTAATATAATTAACAACATGGATCTCGAAAACCTACCCGCGGAAAAAGAAAAAAAAGGTTGTGAATTTGAGGAAAGCAGAGTCGGATACGTCATCATGCTGGGTAGAGATATTTGGGGTGAATGGGTCCCGCAGGTGAATAGCATCCCTATGGATGAAGTTGAGCAGATTGCGGAGTACCCACAGGAGCGTATTGACGAAGCTTTCAAAGCAAACGCTTTGGCCATGAAGGATACTCACGCAACACACCGGCCGCGCCGAGGTAGTACGCGGTGGGTGTTGAACCGATTGCAGGATCCAGAACGCTTTGGGGCTCCCAGGGTTGTGACTGAAGAAGAGAAGGCTGCAAAGAGCGAACGCGATGAAGCAGACCGTTTGCACGAAGAAGAACAGGAAAGGCAGATTGCGGAAAGGAGGGAGATAGAAGAGGCAAAGGGAAGCCTGGATGAAGCGGAGAGGCAAGAATTGAGAGAGTTGGCGGAAGCGGAAGTGCAAAAGCAGGAAGGTATAGGCAAAGTAGGATACATGCTTACTACCTTGATTGCAGTCAAGGAAAACGAATTATTGCGTCGAAGAATTGATGCTAAGGTGGGAGGGTGATGTGAAACTGAAATCAAGAGAGCCGGAAATTGAAAGATTGCGGGAACATATTGACAAGGTGTTGGACAGAGTCGATGGAAGAATGCGGCGAAAGGTTTGTTATCTGCTGATGACCAAGGCGAATAAGTTGAAGAATCAGGAACGCCGGGACCGGGAATTTGAGGGAGGGTGATATGGGTGACAACAAAGTGCAGGATGTCTTTTCAGAATTGCAGCGCAATTACCCGAACTTCGCTATGATGCTTCATAATCTGCATCCAGGTATGTTTTTGGTATACTTGAACGCAAAAGACATGGAGCAACACGAGATTGCATGTTGTCTGTCTATCAATCTCGAACACCAACAAGGAGAATACAATGCCATTTGAAGATGATCGACTCAGGATGCAGCGAGAAAAGGACGGAACTTACACTGTGCAGTTACCGGGTATTTGGGTAGAGCGAGAATACGGAAGCCCCCAAACGGCTATGAAAGTTGCCGAAGCGCACCTTAACAGTCGCGAGAGTTCTGACAATCAATTACGGAAGGCCAAGCTTGCGGGTATGCAAAAAGAGAGAAGGGATCTTCTCGCGTTGTTGGACACTGTGAATGATAAAATCTTGGAAGCGCAACATAAGATGGAGAGTTATGCTTCGGATAGCGAGGCGCTGATCGATGCTGGCTTTGACGCTATTGAGGCTTTCGATTTTGATAATAGATTTACGAAAAAGTACGGAAAGCCTACATTGGTGTTTGTGACGCCCTGGGATACTGACCGCGACGGCGTAGTGGAGCATGGGGAGTTCGAGATCTGCTACGGTTGGGGGCGCTACAACATGCCAGAGAGCGAGGGTGAGTGATGAATAAGCCTGTAAAGACATATAACGTACTGGCGGCATTGGGGTATAAAAGGGTTAAGACTGTGCCGTCAGTCCTTCCTGGCGTGCGGATAGTGCGGCGTGAGGTTGAGAAGAAGCGAGAGGAAGCGGATGATGGGCAAACGGATGAACAAAAAATGGGAGAACTTGAAGCTGGATGTGGCTGTGTTTCTAAACCGTAATCCCGATTACTGCTGGGCCGAATTGGTACTTTGGGCCATGTTCCGTAAATGGTATCTCATTTGGACGGAGAACTGGGATTATACAAACAAGAAATGTACCTCAGAATCCTACTACTGCGGCAAGTGCCGTTACCAGTGGCAGAGGAAACACAGCTACAAGCAATACAATGATTACCTCAGGGGGCTCTGGAAGCGGGGTCGGGACGTCAAATACGGTGGAGGGGAGGTTGAGCAACCGTGAAATGGACTGCGGAAGAAGAGACTGAACTGAGGCGACGACATCCGACAGAGACGAGAGTAGAGACCGCCAGAGCGATGGGACGAACTCCGGATGCGATTAGCCACAAGGCGTTTGAGTTACGTCTGCCGCACAAAGATGGCAGGGGAAGGCCCAGAAGCAAAGACGCCGAACAAAAAACGCCGTGGGTAGACTCGTATGCTGAGATATATTCACAGGCTGTTCGGCTATACGAGGCAAACATTCCTTTTGAAGTCAGGTCTCGTTGGGCGGACCTAAACACTTCGCAAAGGCGAGAGCAGGTTGCTATCTTCAGGATATACCCTCGCAACCTTGTGAAATACATGAGAGAATATGGCAATGACGAACACGAGGCTTGACAACGCTCAAAAGTCTCTGTATAATACAGCACAACCGAAAAGTGCTGTTAGTCCCCCAAGCAATGCTCTACCCCCCTCAAGGCACACAAAGCAACGCTTGGGGGATTTTTTTTCCTTGACATGTTTTGACGCTCGTGATATAGTGTAGACAACGGCACAGCTCTAATTTGGGGAGGAGAATGTGCCCGAAACTACCACAAACCCACAATCAGCAATCAATACATCCGCTCTAAGTATCCTGAGACAAGGGACTGCTGTAGACCGTTTCACGCCAAATAGCGGCGGGCAGAACCGGTTCTTCAACACGAAAGCCCATGAGATTATTCTCTCTGGTGGAAACAGTGGTGGCAAGAGCTATTGCGGCGTAATGATGTGTGCTTGGCACATCGTTCCAGAACTTGACAAGCATGGCAAAGCTACTGGCAAAACGATACATCCCCACATAGAAATGCGAATTCCCCCCGCTGGCAGAGAAGGGTGGATTTCTTCCCACTCATCCGAAACGCAACGCGACACACTCCGACCAATCATAGACAAAATCCTTAAACCCTACATGACTAGATCCGAAGAAGACGGCGGCGTATATCTACGTATGTTCTTTAAGGGCGTGCAGGACGATAGCTGGATAAACACCAAATGGCAAACGCAGGGGCCTAGGAGCTATGCTGGACCGAAGAAAGTCTTTGTCTTCATGGATGAGCCGCACAGCAAGGCTATCTACCGAGAAATCAGGATGAGGATTATTCGCTCAGCAGGATACATGTGGATATGTATGACGCCGGTTATTGATGAAGAGAGCTATGCTCGGTCAGCAGACATACTTTGGATGCGTGATCACCTGGTTGAGCCGTGGCATCGCAATCCTGATGACTTTCCCTTGCGGGATATAATCTACATCAACGTGGAGGAAAACTATGATTACATCCCTGGCGAATTTGTGGATGCTACGTTGAACGCAATGAGTGAGCAGGAAAGAGCTGTCAGAGGAAGGGGGCTGTTTATCCTCTGGAGTGGGGCTAAAAAGTTTAACACAGATATGCTGGGGAAGATCCAAGCGTATTTAGAGGAGAACGAGGATGTAAGCACGCCCCAGTATGGAAGAATTGCATACAGCCAGAACGAAACGGACGATATGTGGAAAGCGGAGTTTGTCCCCAACGACGTACAGGATTTCCCCGACAAGCCACAGGGAGAGTGGGCTATCAAGATATGGGAAAAACATGTTGACGGCACGGGATTGCAACTCTGTCCTGGTTATCTCATAACTGTTGACCCAGCAGAGGGGAAGCCCGGCGGTGACTACACTTCAGTATACGTCTTCCGCAAGGATACGAAGGGCATTGTGGCAGCACTTCATGGCCATCTAACTGAAGAGGAACTTGCTAAACAGCTATGGCTACTGGGACACTACTACAACGAGGGGCTTCCTGACTATGACCCAGCTGAGTTGGCTATAGAAGCTGTGCGTGGCCCGGGCGGTATTGTCCAAAGGTATTTGATAGACGGCAACAGAGAGATGGGGATCCCGAAATATCCGTGGCACCGAATTTATCAGCGCCCAACGCCGGCAGATTTGGACCAGAAGCGGGAATATCCATCCGCTCCTGGTTGGGACACAAACGCCAGGACTAGAAAGCACGTCGTAGCGGGAGCAGTTCAAGCAGTTGTCCTAGCCTATCGTTCCATTCATGAGGGACTTCGTTGTAAAATTCCCGACATCTCCCTTATCAAGGAGGCTTTCGGGTTTGTCCGGGATCCCAAGAGCGGGAAATTTGAAGGGCATCCGGATGACAGAGTTATCTCTGTAGGCATAGGCCATGTAATTATGGGCGGCGGAGAGTTTGCTTATAACAGGATGACACAAACGCCAGACGTAGAAGAGACGAGCGATGACTATACCTGGTTCATGAAGGAAAACGAAGATACTGGACTTCTCCAAGTCCAGTTTAACTACGGTGCTATAATTGACAAGATTCAGAATCCACGGACTGCGGAAATCAACTTTTAAGGAGTAATCATGGAACAATTGGAAACTGTCGGAGGTCCGGGAACACATCCAAAAGCTTTTGATCCTAGCGGGGTCATCCAGAAAGAGGTTCAGGATAGAGTGGATCCGTCGGTAGCGTTGGAATCCCTGCTACTCCAAAAGCAATTGACCGACACTGAAAACCAGCAGTTGAAAGCAGAAGTCGAACAGATGAGACAGAAGGTTGCAGAGAGGGAGGCGTTTGCTGAGAAGTTCGAGCCATACGCTGATATATTCAACGATACGAGGGCGTACCTGCCTGTGTATATTCGGAGGCCCATTCTCTTCCAGCAACTGTTGGCTAAGCTGCGGGATATTTATGGGCCCCTGGCGGATGTAAACGCTCCAACCAAGAAAGGTCAGAAACTCGCGCACAGAACTGTAGATCATGCTATGGAAGTGATATTAGAGCGGGCGCTTGTCGTGTGGCATGAAGTGAAGCCACTCATAGAAGGAACTCAGTATGGCACCTCGTAAGTACCCAACGCCAAAATGGTTGACGCCGGAATTACTCAATTATCTCTTGGGGAAATCCAGGGATAATCCGAGCAGAAACCTCTACATCGCTAACGCCCGACGCTGGCGTGAATGGTATAGAGGCCACCTGTTTCTTGCGCCGACGAAAAGCCACGACGATATGACTGTCCCTGAAAACGATGCTACAGCCAGGCGCAACATCATTGGAGAGACTGTTGACGCAGCCAGTTCAATCTTCCTGAAGAACACGCCAATCATACGCAGGATCCCATTGCAGACAAGATGGGCGCCACTCTCGGATGACATAGATGCTATGTGGCTCTGGCAATGGACGGAAGCCTTTGGGCAGACAGTAACTCGTTCGATGCTGGAGGATGCGGAAATCACAGGGCTGGGCGCTGTTAAGCTGTATTGGGAGTTCCAGAGAAGTCGCAGACAGTTTCCAGGCGGAATAGTCATAAAGTCTGTTCCGGCGGAAGCAATATATGTGGACCCATCATGTTCGGCAGATCACAGAGCATGGAACGCTTCTTTCATATTTGAACACATGAAGCGCTTCCCCGAAGAGATTATTGCGAAGTATGGGGATGAAGCTGCAAAAATCTTAGGATGGAAAGCTGGCGACGCAGGATCGCAAAGACCGTCGATGCCCCGCAGCGTATATGAAAACCTGGGGATGTCTACCGAGGAGGTGCGTCGAAGGGTTGACGGGAAAAATACAGGAAGTCGAGGGTTCGCCCCCTTTGTCCAGTCAGACGACTACTCCAGCGACAAGGGGAAGGTGGATCTTTACGAAGCGTGGTTATTCCCCGATCAGCTATATGGTAGTGAGCTTGCTGGCGGAGATAAAGTTCCTGAGCAATACAGGTTTGGATTGATAGCCACAATGGTCAATGACCGGATCATCCGAACCCGTCCGAATCCCAATGCCAAACAGATGCGTGTTCAAATTAAGAATGAATTTGGGCAAGAGGAAAGACCCACCAATTGGGTAGGTCATGGTAGCCATCCGTATGTGTTTATGCACTGGAGGCGGGTGGCCGACAAGATGGGTAACAGGAAGTTCTACGACTGCATGGGGATGGTTGAATGGATGATCTCCATGCAATTCAACGTGAATGCCATCAGGAGAAACATGGCAAGGGTTGTACGATCAATGGGGAATCCCATGATTGCTTACAACGAAGACGCTTTGGCAACTCCCGCGAACCAAGTTGTTGGGGCTCCTGGCCAGATGCTCAAAATAAGAGGGCGGTTTCGACTGGATGAAGCAATCAGGATACTTGACGGTGCGCAAATGCCACCACAGGCAGAAATGATGGTGCGTTCAGACATAGAGGGAATGAAGGAGGCTGCTGGTGTCCAACGTGGAGTCACAGGGTTATTCCCGGCTCCCGGAGGAGGCACTTCACATACTTCTGGAGAGGTGATTGGACCGCTTCAGGAAGCATCTTTCGGACCGCTATGGAAGTACGTAGAGCATGTTGGGGACGCCCTTACAGATATGGCTACAAAGATGGAAGGGCTGATGCAACAGAACTTCAAAGCAGGTCACTATATCGCATCGAGTCGCCGCGGGCAAGCCGCTGAAGTAGAGTGGACTGGTGAACACAAGATAGCACAGTTCCGGCGCATCGTCATAGCTGGCGCCACGACACCGATATATGACATGCAAAGAGAGCAGAGAGAAGGGCTTGTGAAGCAGTACGCAGATCAAGCAATTCAATCTGGAGACCCGCGTATGATTCGCACTACGATGATATTCCTGGGGCACATGAATTTCCCATGGACTGCGGACTACGTGCAGTTGTTAGAGGAAGAGCTTGCAAGGTTGCAGGCTCAGCAAGAAGAAACTACGAGACTCGGCGCTATGGCTGCTTTGGGCCAATTTGGTGGCGGGGCAAATCAGTTGGCTCTCCCGGCGCGTTCGGGTGAAGGTGTTCCACAGGGGGCACCTGGCGAAAACCTGGATGGGTTGGCAGAAGCAATGGGTGTGTCCCCTGAGCAGTTAATGGCGGCGACTATCGGCAAGTAGCAGTGTCCCAACTGGATGAGGCACTGCAGGAAGGGAAGACATGTTATTCGGAGCGCTATCGGCTATAAAGCCAATTAGTATGCACATAATGTCAGAGATACCCACAGATCCAGCAGGAACAGGAAGTGCTGTCGGGAACGGTGTCCAAGGAGCGGGGCTAGACTTCCCAGGTCTGAAGAAACAGGACGACCAGACCGGGGATCCGAGTTCTGCTACTCCGGCACCGAAGAACGGGCAGCCCTCTCCACAGGGCGCTAACACAGTTATTGATGATGCTGCGTTTTATATCCTAAACAAGAACGACCCGAAGGGTAGTAGAACAGTGGGTCTACAGCTTCGTGAAGCCGTTCAACGCGGAAGGCAGGTTGACCAATTGCAGAGCGAGAGGCACACTTGGGAGAACGAGAACCAGGCTCTCAAGGAGCAACGGGTCGCTGACCAAGCACGAATCAGAGTGCTTGAGACGGAAGCGGCTGTCAGAGAGCAAATGGCTCAAGCAGGGGTGGGGGTTGCTCCTCAGAACCCAGCTCCTGTAGTTCCCCAGAATCAGCAGGGTGTTTTGACACCACAAGGCACTCCACAACCTGATGCTTGGGACTATGAGCAAGGCACTCCTGGCGCATACGGCTATACGCCGCCAGCGCCGGTGCCACAGCTTGGTGTGCAGCAACCTGTCCCACAACCTCAGAACACAGCATCACCTGACCCACAAGGTATAGCGCAGCAGTTGCGTAGCATACAAGACCAGCTTGCCGCGATCCCGAATATAGAAGAACTGGTAAGGCAGAGCACGCAAGCTGGATTCCAGCAACTACAACAGGAGCGAGCAGTTCAAGATCAAGTGAGCGGCACGTTACAGGCTAATCGTCAAGTACGCGCAGAAGCATTGCATCGCCTGAACGTTGACCCTGCTGAGGCTACGAACATTCTGGACCTGGAAGATATGGCGGCAGTCTTTGAGCGCGCAAGCGAAGACTTGTTGGCCGCAGGTGATCAGAACAGCTTAGCCGGGGCGCAAAAGAAGTTGCGTGATGCAGATTTAATGAGGACACAGGCGATTGAGAAACGAACGCAAGCTCAGATGGCTTTCCAGAGCGGTGAAGAACAAAGGCAGTTCGAGCAAAACTTCGAAACAGCACCTTTTGCTGCTGCCGGAGTGGAGGAACAGGAGGTTGATTACAACCTCACAAAGCCGCAGGATATTACCGCCGCCAATCGGGCGAACGCTCAAAACGCTGTAGACATGGCAGTAGCCAGGGCGCGCATAGAGAATACAACGGGTCACTAGGTCTTAGCATCGCTCCTTTTGGAGAGGTGAAGCTTAATGACTATTCAGAACGCCCTGATAGCAGCAGATGAGTGGAATACTAAGAACTCACTCGCAATCGAGCTGCTATACAGGCAGTTGATCTATCCGCATCGGTTCACGATGCCGACGGCACGCTTGCTGTTCCAGAACATGAAGCGTGATCGACTCGGCCCGGACATGAAGTTCGGGTGGAATGTAGTTACAAAGAACGCTTCTCCGAGCTTGGGCAACAAAGCACAAACCTGGGCCGCCCCGGGACTCGACAACTTGACACGCATGGAGTATACACCGAGCATAATGTATAACTCTATGGGTACGAACGATGTCGATATGGCTTTGATGGACTCCCCCCAGGCGCGGATGAATCACATAAACTTGATGGTAGACTCGATGCACCAGGGCTTCACAGATGTCTTTGCATACGAGCTTTTTTCGCGTCATGACGAAACCATCACTGATGACAACGCCGTGGATATTACCGCGGCCCTGTCCCTCAATCCTAACCCGCCACAGGAACTGACCCTGGGTAACGTCAGTTCTCACACTAGGCGTATGCTAAGTCTGCCAATGTTGATAAGGAACGCCCGCGCAGGCGGCGGGCATACTCTTGCCAACATTGTGACAACGACAACGCAGAACGTGTGGTGGCAGCCGAGTATCCAGGATAATGCTGTAGCCGTGATAACGCCTTCGGTTGCCGGCGACAACATTGATGTTGTAGAGACCATTGCCAATCCGCAACCTGCGGATCTGGATGATTTCAGTTCTTTCTTTGATCTCATCCAGGTTGGCCATGAATACGCGCTCTACAACGTTGTAGGGTCGGGACTGTACCGACAGCTCGTGGCCCTGCTTCTGGCCATCACGCGCAGAGACATAGGTTCGCCACTTGGAGAATTGGGAGTAAGAGCGTCTATAGGTTATCAAGACTATAACGCTATATTCTACAAGGATCCGATGATGACGTGGTTGCATCCGTACTCTGTGTTCGCGTGGGATCCGGAAGCTACTTTCCTTCTCACAGACTCCAGATTCGATCCGACCAGAGGGACAGGCATCTATCCTTGGGAGCGAATCAGTGGTGGTAACCTTCAAGCCACAGCCATGTATATGATCACCCAGTTGGTGACCAATGATCGTCGTTCCGGCGGCGCAATGCATGGCTATACGGGATCCTAGAGGAGGGATAACGAATGCCAAAATCACGAGTAGTAGGACACATAATTGACAAGGTGTACACCGACGAACTCGACTTTCAGCTCGGCGCGGAAGTAGAAGATGAACAAGGTCGAGTGTACGTCTTGATCCGGTATCAGAACCTGGGCGGCGGCGATGGCGTTGCTGGTCTCATGGTAGTTGCCTGTGACACCGCTTATGCCCACTTTGATGCCACCTGCGACAGCGAAAACGGCGATGCGGTGGAATCCATTCCGTTTGGCCAGTTGCAAGCGGCACCGGCAGATGGTGAAATGGCTTTTGCTCAGAAGCGTGGATATAATCGCTTGGACGCGACCACTGGTAACGCTGTTGCACATAGCGACGAGTTGGCCGTTTCTGGAGCTGTAAGAGGTATCTTGATCACGAAAGCCTCTCATCAGGGTAGTGTTGGCGCTGCTCTGGATGCCGATACAGGAACTACGTTGGCCGCAGGTGAAGTCTACTTCAATATAGCGTAGTAACGACTACGGTATATTGGAACAACAGGGCGTGGGGATTCAGAGGTGGATCCCTACTCCCTTTTTACAATGGAGGAGATCTTATGAAGCAGGGCTTTGAGTTTCCTGCTCTAGGTGTTTTGAACCAGTTCCTCTTGGGGGACACGGTTCTAATGGAGTCCATCTTGCGGGAGCTGGCTATAAACCAGCGCGCGTATGCAGTCAGCAACTACCCACAGCTTTTTGAAGGACATCCCACAATCCGGGGCGTGCGGTCTCTATCAGAACTACCCCGCAATACAAAACTGATAGATTTGACAGCCTCGATATCAGGGATTAGGGAAGATGGCTCAGACAAGGTTGTTGCGGCTGATAAATTCGGCAATATGTGTAGAGAAGCCGGATTCCAGAACAGATTGGACCATCCCAAGTTGTACTTAACGGCCAAAGAGTTGGGAATAGTTCAAGAGTTAAAACACTTCTTCCCGGACAAACCGAATATCGGCGTTGCCCTGGGGAGCGCACACGCGGGCAAAAACTGGCTTTATATGTTGACCGCGATACGGAAGCTGGTACGGCGCGGTTACAATGTTTTCATCTTCTCTGATAGGTTAAACGGGGGCGATTGGAAACTTCCGAAAGGCACGTATTCCGTCATTGGCAGATCCATCCGTGAGATGATGCAATATATCTCGATGATGGATATTATGCTTGGGGTAGACACGGGACCCATGCATGTTGCAGGAGCGTTGGGGATCCCCCTGGTCGTAATTAGCTTCAAAATCTTTGCTCACTTGTATGAAATGTATGACAATACAATCGTGTTGGAGAGCAACAACTTCACGATTTCTTCAGGTATTAAAGGCGTATCTATCAAGAAGGTGCTTGCTGCTGTTGGGGAATTGTCCGGAAGTAAGCGGAAGGCGCCAGTAATTGAAAGGTTGGATTCCACGGTCGCGGCGAAGTCTCATGCTTTTATCAGAATGCGAGGTCTTGGAGACTTGTTGCTTTCATTGCCGTCGATAGCAACGCTCAGAAGCCAGAACGGGAATGCGGATCACACGTATACATATATCACCAGTCCAGCGGGTAAACAACTTCTGGATTGTACTGCTTTGCTTGACCGTGTTGTTGGGGTGAATTATACGCATGGAACAGGAGGCTTTCCGCTTCCACCACCAGGCGTAGATTATTCTGCATTTGATACTTGCGCAAATATGATCAATGCGGTAGATTTCCTACCGCAATCTGATAGTGTTCCCCGCGCTGAACTGTTCGCTAAATTAGTGGGATTAGATGAATGCGATTTCAACGCACCTGGCTGGAAATTGACGATACCTGAAGCTTGGAAGGGCGAAGCGTGGAAGATACTTAAACAGCATAAAGTCAAGAAATCTGATCGTATTTTGGCATTCCAGGTTGATACAAAGGGGCTATCCCGGGGGTGGCCGAAAGAGCGGCAGGTGGAGTTTTGCGGTATGGCTTCAAAGCGTGGCTGGAAAATCATACTTCTCTCCGATGTCAAGCACAATAAGTATCCCAACGCTTGCATCAATTTAACGGGGAAGCTTTCGCTGGATAAGTTCGTAGGCATGATAGCGATTGCCAACGTGGGTCTTTGTACCGACTCAGCACTGATTCACATAGCGGGCGCCGCGGGCAAACCTGCGGTTGCTTTGTTTGGGGCAGTAGATCCTGAATTGCGCGTAGCTCACTACGATACAGTGTTCCCGATTGTAGGAAAAGCCAAGTGCGTCCCTTGTAACGACTGGCAGCACGCTTCATGTGGTGATAAGAAGCGGTATCCTATGTGTATGTGGAGCATAAGGGCCAACCAGGTCTACGACAGAATAGAGGAAGTGTTTCAGAGTCCAGAGAATGTACAACTAAGAGAGGTGGAAAATGAACTTACGGAATAAGAAGAGCAAAGGAAATCAGCTCACGGTGTTTTACAAAGTCTTCAACGAAGCGGATTTTATCGAAGCAAGTTTGAAAAGCGTCTACCCGTATGCTGACAAAATTGTTATCTTCGAGTATTGTCTTGAATCAATGCACCGAATAATCCGACCGGACAGAGTGACTGAACGGGGGTTATCTGTGGACGGCACAACGGAGATCATCCAGGACTTCCCGGATCCGGACAACAAAATAGAATACTGCCCGGCGGGCTTCCTGTACGGTGCAGAATCAATTCCATACCAGATGATTGTAGATACGGCAGTCGTGGGCGAATATATCTGGGTGGTGGATGGAGATATAGTCATCCCTGAAAAACTCGCCAAAAACATACGTCGATGGGTAGACAAAGGCGAGTATGATGTTCTTTGGGTTCCTGAGCGGGTATTTTACCATGACTTATACCATGAAAAGACACTGTTTCTCGCTCATCACCAAAGAGTTTTTCGCAAACCGCATCGGTTGTCTTTTTACATCCCTTCGTGTTTCGAGGTGCAGTGGTTCGAGAATGATGGGATAACGGACAAAAGTATGCGGTGGCTGAAGCGGGAACCAGAGTTCGAGTGGGATGGCCGTGTGTTCAAGAGCAAGACGCTGGACCCTGAAACGGATGGCTTCGGCTTTCACTACGCCTTGGCAAGAAGCACCCAGAAAGTGCTTGAAAAATTCTTATGGCAATACGAGATGATAGACAGGCGCTGGCGCAATGAACGGGAACAACGCACCTGTGCCGATTTTAAGGATGTTTTAGAATTCAAATTGAAAACACATGACTGGTTCCTCAATCATGAACCAAACGATAGAGCGCCATTTACCGGAAAGCATCCGAAGGCTACGAAAGGTAATCCCTGGCTTGACATTCGCTGGAATGAAAGGGGAGTACAGATAACCTACGATGAAGCACGCGCTCTCATCGGCAACCCAGGAGCTTGCGTATGATCGCCCTAATACACACACCAGTTCCAGAGTTGAACGATGATCGGTTGGATCCCCCGGTGGGGTTGCTATCTATTGCTACGGTTCTGAGAGAGAGGGGTGATTCAGTCCGCATAGTAGATCTCTCTGGTCTTCCTGAAGGCGATTGGAGATTTCCTGACGCCAAGTTTTATGGATTCTCTACGTACACCGCAAACTATCACCGAACGGTCGAGATCAAGAATAGATTGAGGGGAATATTCCCAAGAGCAGCGATGATTGCTGGAGGCCCTCATGCTACAGCGCTACCGGATGAGGTTATCAAAGATTTTGATTACGTTGTGGTAGGAGAAGGAGAGATGGTCGTCCCGCAGATTTTGAAAGGCCAGGTCGGCCGCGGAATTATTCAGGGAGAACCTGTTCAGGATCTTGATAAACTGCCATTTTTGGATTATGGTATGGTGGACATCGAGACTTATGACAGGGAGTTCTCCGGGAAATTCGCTTTCCCCATCTTCACATCGCGGGGCTGCCCATTCCGATGCGCATTCTGTTCTGTAGGTGCTTGGGAGCATGGCCATAGCGTTCGTCTCAGAAGCGTAGATAGCGTGATAGAGGAAATGAACGGGTTGGCCGCTATGTATGGGGATGTCTCTTTCCGGTTCAAGGACGACCTCTTCAGCATCAGGACGGACTGGCTCCGTGAGTATGCACGCAAATCGCCAGGCTATTCCTACAGTTGTAATGTACGCGGGAACTGTCCTTCGGAGACTATCCCATTGCTGACGCAAAGTGGTTGTGAGTGGATCTGCATTGGCGCCGAAAGCGGTTCAGACAAGATGCTCTCCAACATGAATAAGAGCCTGAGATCGTCTGCTACAATGGAAACGGTCCACAGGGCGCAGGATGCAGGTATGAAAGTCCTGGGATGGTTTATCGTGGGCTTCCCTGGGGAAGACTGGGAAACCGTGGAAGAAACTGCCCAGTTCATAAACAGAGCGGAATTCGATAAAGTTGTTGTTTATCCGCTTATCCCTTATCCCGGGACAGATGTATGGAACAATCGGGAAAAGTATGGCTTGAAGATCGTCGATGACGACTTCTCCCATTACTTCTATATCCACGGGAATTATGAAGCTGGCTTTGTTTATGAGACAAAACATCTCACGCCTTCTCTGATAAAGGAAATGCGTGCGTGGCTCATATCGCACACGGGAGGTGACTCATGAGCAAACTAGTATCCATAAACATCCCCTTCTATAACAGTCTCAGGTCTGAACTTGAGGACTGTATAGCGGCTGTTGAGAAGTACACCCACTACCCCTACGAGCTGGTGCTGGTTGACGACGGCTCAGAGGACATAGAAGTGTCCAAGTTTGCAGAGCAGAAGGCAACAACCTTCATCAGACATGAAGAGACCCAGGGGATAGCTCAAAGCCGTCATGATGCTGTGCTTGCATCTAAAGGGGATTATATTTGTACATTAGACAGCGACACGCTGGTAACCCCTTTCTGGCTATCACGGCTGGTAAAGAAACATAGCATGTACCAGGATGCGAGCTTTAGGGCATACATTGTTGGCGCGATGGTGTCCTGCTGGTTGGGGCGCTTTCTTGCAATGAGCGAGTTGTTTCACAGGGACAAGGGCTTGATAGAGTGTTCAGAGACAGGCAACGCCTGTATGCTCTTTCATAAAAGCCTTATTGATATAATTGGAAACTTTGACCCGGAACTATACAACTTGTTATCCGACTTGGACTTCTGCAGACGAGTCCATGCAATAAGAATCCCCGGGGTTACTCCAAAGGTCTGCATAACGCCGGAAGTCGTAGTATACCATCACGGATGGCTCGATCCAATCTCCGGCAATTGGGTCATAACAGAAGGCCAAACTTCAACGAGGACACAGAACAAGTTCCATAGTAGAGAGTGGAGAGAGAAACGCCTGCATGGGCTACAATTGTTACATGAACGCTACGGGATCCAACAGGAAAACTTAGATAGACTATGGAAGGAACTCAATACCGAAGATGAACAGCGCAGAGTTGCAGCAGGTTAGAGAAGAATATAACGCATGGTCTGTAGAGAATGAGCACAATATCATGTGTTCGTATCCCAGAAGCGGGAGAAACTACGTCAGCTCTTTGCTCCGCAGGCTTACAGGGCGCGTAATACAAGCAGGTATAGCGCCGCCTGATGGGATGACTTTCTCAGATGTGTTTTTGAATGTTGCTCATCTTAAAAAGTGGGACATCAGCGGAGATAAAGGTCGCTATGTTTTCTTGGTTAGAGATCCTAGGGATTGCATTCTTTCAGCTCAGTATCATCGAGCCAGCAGAACGGATGAAAATGTCCAAGAACTTATGGCAAACAGGGGCTTGATAAGGCATTCAGCCTGGCAGTGGACAGAATATATTGATGTGCTGATGCCCTATAAGCCACACATAGTTCAGTATGAAAAACTTATGTTGCGCCCCGTTGAGACGGTCGCGGGGCTTTTGGAGCACCTATCCATCGAGCCAATTGATGATATAGCCCGGATAGTCAAAGAGTACGACATAACCAAGCCGGACCCGATAGATCCAAGGACGGTCGAATCCATGACGTTCAACGACGGGCTGGAGCGGTATAGAGATCATTGCCTCAAATGGCAAAGGGACCAATTGATGGATGAGGAAAGCTTAAATATTATTTGGGACCAGGCCGGTGATAAAATGCTGTCCTTTGGATATACGCCTTCAGGCCATTCGGCAGATATAACGGGGAGAAAATCCGAAGTACCACTGATTAACAAACTTGCTGATTTGCAGGACTTCAACTTAGTCCCTTAACGTTCCAATACTCATGAGGTGATCATGAATACAGATCTGCAATACATCCATATTGAATCGTCTACCGCTTGCAATGCTAAGTGTCGAATGTGCCCGCATTCTGAACTCACAAGAAGGGGCATGATGGATGGCGACCTCTTCAGGAGTATCATTGACCAGGCGGTAGATCTTGGGTGTGGAGCGTTCACGCTTTTCAGGGTTGGGGAGCCGCTACTGTTCCCGCGCTTGTTTGATTGGATGGATTACCTGAAGGAGAAGCAAGTCAAAGTCTCTATCTACACCAATGGGTCACACTTAACGCCGACTATTTCTGAAAAGCTGAAAACGTATGCCGACATGTATTGTGACTTCACGATCAGTTTCCATGGGGTAGATAAGGACTCATACGAAGCGATGATGGGCTTGGATTTTGACCAGGTAAGGAGTAGGATCCAGGAGTTCATGGTGGACAATCCGATCAAAGTAAACATCTACAGCTTGGCCGACGATACCTACGATCCCCAGTATCACAACAACTTTTGCGCTCTATGGGAAGGGGTGGGATTCGCCGGCGTGGGCACGGCGCCTTTCATGGAGTGGGCAGGTAACATCGAAGGCGTTCGGACAAATAGGACGCTACGAGATGAAGGAACGGCTATGAGGGTTGTTCCCTGCCCGCGGGTTATGCATGAAATTGATGTCATGGTTGATGGAACGGTCTGTCTCTGTTGCGTAGATGCGCATGGAGATATAACTTTCGGGAACTTAAAGTACATGTCCTTGGAACAGGTTCTGGATCACAAATTGCGGCGGTACTATCAAGAAAAGCACGAGTCCAGCGAGTCAGAAGAACTCCCCTTGTGTAAACACTGCAGCACAAAAATGGAGAGGGTGCCAAATGGATGAGCAATTACTTGCAAAGCTGAAGGAAATCCCCGGGTGGATGGGGGATGCGGAACTGGAGTATCTTTACAATATGGTGAAAGATGGTCCGGCAGACGCTCTGTTTGTAGAAATCGGAGCCTGGAAAGGTCTCAGTACAGGGGCTATGTACAAAGCCATCCATGGCAATCAGGTGGTGTGTACTGTAGATTCATGGCTCGGCCAGGCGGATCTGCGTTTTACCAGTCATGGGGAAGTGACAACAAGCGATGTCTTCCTACGGTTTCTGGAGCACATGCACGATCTCAATATAAAGCCGCAGTGGTACGCGCCGTTCGTTACGGGTCCCACATATCTGAGAATGCTATCGGAAGACGCAGTCAACTTATTTGAGGGCAAGAGCATCTACCGGCTCATGGTTGACGGCGATCACCAGGCAGTCGGTAAAGATATAGACCTGTGGCGCTACAAGGTAAGACCCGATGGGAAGATATGCGGCCATGACTGGAACTGGACGGGCGTGATGGATCAGGTAGAAGCACGCTTGGTCATCCAGGAGGTCATAGGAGATCTCTGGGTAGCAGAGGGAGCAATAGTCAGTGCCTAGCGAAACGTCTCTAGCAAAATGGTATGAGTGGGCGGCCAGCAATCCGTATAATCTTCTTGTTTCCTATCCGCGAAGTGGGAGGAGCTGGGTTCAGAAGCTCTTAGAACACACAACAGGACGACCTTCTGTTTCACCAGAAGCAAGTTCTGGTAACTATGAAAGATATTTGCTGTTTCTTCATCATGGCGGGAGACAAAAAGAGGCACTGTTTAAGACGTTACACAATGCCAAAACCATCTTACTTATCAGGGATCCCAGGGATGCCGTCCTATCGGATATCTACAGATGTGTTTGGTACGACCAACATCCAGAGATAATACAATTGACGCGTGAGTTAATTGATTGGAGAATTTCGGAAATTTGCAAACTCTGGAATATCAGGATCCAGGATTACGAATCCCGGGCAGGCCTGATAATTCAATACGAGCGCCTTTGCTTAGAGCCAGAAGCTGAGCTACGGAAACTTCAAGAATATTTGGACGTTGAAGTTATCCGGCACCGCCTTGAGGCAATTAGCGCCAGCGATTGTATCTCGTGGATTGACCATTTAGAAAATGGCGCAGTAGAACAAAGGTTATACAAAGCAAGCTTTTCCTCTGGAGAAGAGCGCTACGAGAAGCACTGCTTAAAATGGTTAGCGGATCTTAATTTCAGAAAGGAGGATAACGAAAGGATCCTGGATGCGTTGGGTGAGAATATGTTGAAGTTTGGTTACACAGAGTCCGGACACGAGTTCATAACAAATGAGGTGGAGAAATGATAAGCGTAATTAGTGGGATAGCGACCATGCGCGACAATAAGGAATCGAACCAGAGAGTCATTGATAACTTCAGATGCTTCCAGGAGTGCTTTTTCAATCAGTCATTGGAAGATAAGGAATTGGTTCTGATTGAACAGCGGCGGGATGGCCAGACAGAGTCCCCGTTTGACGGCATCATCGACGAGAGAGCTAGGCACGCGATTGTGTATGGTTACCCTTTCGGCAGCGGTTGGCTGCTCAATGTCGGGGCGCAGATGGCCGACGGCGAGATCTTGGATTTCATAGATGCTGACGTGTGCTTTGACGAGACGTACTTGGCAGATGTCGCTGACGCTATGGAGCAACAGGAACATCCGTATTTGCATGGCTACAACCTTTCATACTGGCTAAATGAAGCGGGGCGCAAACGCTATATCGACGAAGGCGTTGGAGATGTGGTCAGCGTAGCCACCGGGGAATATGAGGATCTCCTGGATAGAGTCATACTACCGGACGTTATAGGCAATATCGGTCTTAGCGTTATATGCCGACGAGACTATTACTTCGATGTCGTTGGCGGCCATAACGAGAGCTTTATCGCTGGGGGTGGACGGGATAACGACTTTACTTTCAGGGTGGTCCGAGAAGCTGGCGGCTTCCCAATATTGCAACGCCCGTTAGTGCATCTTTACCATGGCGGGAAGATCATGGGAGGAAACTCGGCGTTGTGGGGTTTCACGCAGAAACACCCGGACTTGGTAACGCTGGAAATAAAGCAGTTGGGAGTAGGCCATCTCAGTGGGCCCCGAAGGCACACGCTTGAAGAGTGGGAGAAGCTTGCCACACAATACGAGGCATACAAGCAGGTAAAAGATGAAGTATCCGCTTCCCTTAACAACGCTTGATGAAATATGCATGATCTGCAAGTGCATGGCCTCTAGCAAAGGAATGTTCGTTGAGATTGGCACGCGCTTTGGGGGGACATCTAGTCTGATTGCCCGGACGTTTCCAGAGCGCGCCATTCTCACGCTGGATATCAAAAAACAGTATGAAGACGAGATCTTTGTAAATCACAAACAGTTTTTTTTCATCGAGGGGAATTCACAGAATGGTCCAGAAGCGCTCTGCATTCCTCTGGTGCCAATCGGCGTTCTATTTGAGGATGGAGAACATAACCCGCCGGCTGTTGAGAAGGATCTAGTCAAGTGGTCTCCTTACGTAGAGATTGGCGGCTTCGTCGTTGTTCACGATGCGATATTACAAGAGGAACTAAGTATCAGTGTTGGGGGAGTCCAGTTGTCGCACCTGAATGCCGATGGAATAGTCGAGAGTGGCTATCCGGAGATTGGGAAGATGGCGAAGCAGGTTTTGTGTGATGAATTCAGAATCGTTGCAGAAGCAGACTCGTGTTTAGTTTTTCAGAGGGAGCTTTGATCATGAAGATACTCGTTACAGGTGGAAGCGGATTTATTGGTGGGCATGTTGTCCAGGAACTGGAGTCGCGTTCTTTGGGTGAAATCTATATAGCTGATCTGAAGCCACCTAATTTCATAACTGATGCAAAATACTTCGACCAGGACATCCTGGATATATCTGCGGATGATGTGGACGGTCTTGACCTTGTGATTCATAGTGCTGGTATCTTAGGCACCAGTACTACTTTCGAGAAGATAGAGGAAACTTATGAGGTGAATATCCTCGGAATGCTGGAGTTAATGCGGGCGCTCGCAGGCGCTACTAAGCGGCCCAGAGTTGTACATACCGGGCTGATAAGGGATTGGTATTGTCCCTATATGATCACGAAGCATTGTGGAACTAAGACAGGGATTATGTTTGCTATAGAAGAAGGAATAGAGTTCTTGGACATTGGAATGACGGTGGTGTATGGACCGCGCCAGCACTGGGAAGAAGGCAAAGTGGTTCCTGTCTTTCTTACCAGAGCATTGGCCAACAAGCCACTGGAGATATTTGGTGACGGAACCTCTACAATAAACATGATGTATGTCAAGGATGTAGCTAGGCTGATCGTTGACCTCGCTCTGAATGATAAGATATTTGCTGACAAGTGCTACAGCCTGAACCTTGCTTCCGCGAATGACGATCTGTCTGTGATAGAGCTTGCTGAGCTTGTGATAAAAGCAACACACAGTAGCGCCGGTATGGAGTATGTGGAAATGCGAGAAGGCCAACCAAAAGAAGGAGATCCGGCGAAGTACGATACAGGCGTTGCGAGGGAATACATCCGTAATTATGACAAGCAATTTATTCCTACGATTGAAGGGATAGAGAGAAGTATAGAGTGGTATAGACATGTGCTCTAAAAACTGTTGGGAACGCCCTGAAGCCTCGTGACTGGGGCAATCTTTAATGAACGAACTTGGGTATATAAAATGCTTATACTAAATTCCGTACACGTATTCATGTCAAATGTCTTTTCCCGATTAGCCATCTTCAAGCGACCGGCTTGCGTGGCGGCCCTGACTTTGGGATATCCGTATGACATTGCCGACACTGATGAGTAGGAGACGATCATGCCTTTGACATTAGAGGAAGTTAAAGATTGGCTGAAGTCCAGCAGGGGGCTAACCCGGGGCCAGGAGGATGGGAATATAGACGACACCATCTTGGTGAATGCCATTCAGCTTGCGATCAAGCGGGTAGCCAAAGACTGCGATCTACTGCCAACGAAGAGCAAGCTTCCGCTGGTAGCTGGGCAGTGGATTTATCCTATTCCGGAGAACATCATTGCAGTCAGGGATATGTGGCGCGAAGACACGAACGGTACGAAATTGCCAATGTTCCAGATGACACAAGAACAGTTCGAGGCAGGAAGGGATCCAGAAACCGACCTTACCACGGATCCTACGCATTATGTGTACCCTATTTATGAAGGGCGGCGGATACAGTTTTATGCCAAAGCGCCCGATAACTATGACTATATTGAAGCCTCCAGGATTACTTCCAGTACTATCCGAACGGTGGTAGACACTGGTGCTAACTTCGGGCGAACCTGGTCGGGGCATAGGATCTCTCCAGGAGATGTAGTTCATAACACGACAGCGGATAGTCTGGGTTATGTAGAAGTTCTTGACCTCATCACCAACAAGGGTTCTGGAACTTGCGGTGCAGGCACGGATGCCGACGAGGTGGTGGTGGTTGGAACAGATTGGGAAGCGTTGGAAGTCCAGGAAGATGATATTATCTGTGCCCCATCCACCGGGATCCCGACGACTTATGCCTTTGTAACCGGCGTAAGTGGCGATACGTTGACCTACGAGGCCATACGTGGCTCCCTGTCGGCCTTTGCGGTGGGAACAACGATTAAGGTGGGACAGGCGCAGAAGATACGGCTGAGCACAGCTGCGCCGCATAGGGGTTTGAGATCAGGTACTTACAACTATTTCACCGTTGGGGCTGCGGCGCTTGCAACAATAGCAGGAACCACCTTTACCCCCACAAGTTGTACTGGGGGCGCAACGGCAGGTGCATCGGTTGGTAATGAAGCTATTGCATCGGGTGGATCTCATGGTTATATTGAAGCAGTAGAAGACAACACGCTTACAGTGACATGCTGGATAGGTGGGATCCCGGCCGCTGGCGAAGTTGTGACGGTCTGGGCATCTGATGGTTATACTGTTGAAACGCGACCTATGATACAACCAGTGATGTGGTTGGCGCCCACTCCAAGCAGCTCTGATACTGAAGGAACTGAGCGGCTTTGGATAAGCTATGATATCGAGCCGTATTTGCCGACACTGGATTGGCACTACTTAGATATTCCGCAGAGATACACAGATTGCTTCTACGCCTGTTGTGAATGGCAGGTTTCCAGGCAGACAGGCACACATAAGCCGCCGGCTGTAGCGCAGTATAAGAAGCTCTACGACGATGAAGTGGCGCTCTTTGGTGGAGATATCCATGAGATTGCCCGGGGTGAGATTATAACAGTTTGGAACAATCGCTTTCCGGGAAACTACGGACACGCGAATCAGGGTGTAGTTTCAGGAAACATCTATGATGTGGCTGCAATGTTAGAAGAACAGAATTCATGATTAACCTCATTACTCCCAACTTAGGGAGTAGTACGATGAAGCAGTGATGTTTCATCATGTTACACGGATTCCAGGAACGCATATAGCCTGGATTAGCTAGGACGGAGGAACAAGTTATGCGACGAATGAAAGGTTCTGAACGACACAATGCCGGAGACTGGGTGCTCGGAAAGGGCAATCTCCAAAGGTATGCTGGCGATGTGGTGGGCTTCCGCTACTTTGGTGGCGATGAACAGGAGGAGGGTTTTCATAACCAAAGGCAAGTCCCATCATTTCCGATCCTGGGTCATGCACCCATAATCTGGATGTTCCGGAACACCACTGATGTTGATGCCAATGCGTGGACCATCACAGAGGTCGGCGCCGGCACACAGTTGGCGCTGCAAGACGAGATGGGCGGTATAGCAAAGGCTATAACGGGAGCTGTAGATGACAACTACCAACGGTACTTCTCGCTGTCTGAATGTGCGCAGATTTCCGCTGAGGGCGTTATCACCTTGCACACGAAGGTTCGGATCCTAGAGCCTATCCAGTGCGACGCTTTCATAGGGTTGTGCGAGAGAGGTGTAGATCCTATCGCCGGACGGCAGAACGCCGTGGGGTTCTACCTGAGCGATGGCAGCGCTCTCATCAGAGTGGAAAGCAACAGCGGTGGATCCTCCGAACAGGAGTCATCCGGCGTCTCTGCGGTTGCGGATACTTGGGTGGAACTCACGATCAACATCGTGTGTAACCCCGATGAAGGAACTCAGAACATAAACTTCTTCATCGACCACGTCTTCATTGCTGCGCACGTCACAAACATTCCGAGTGCAGCAATGGCCTTTTGCTTCGCCATCCAGAATGGCGAGGGTTCAGCGAATGAGCTGAGCCTTGGTACGACCTATCTTATCAAGGACATTGCATAAGAAGGGAGGTGTAGTTAATGCCCAAAAAGAGCCAAGGACCAAGCGTGTTTCCTACTGGTCAGAGGATGCCGACAGACATAGACCAAGGCGTTGGTCAGCGCCAGTTTTTCCCAGGTGGACCAGGAGCCTCAAGTGGGCCTGACACGTTTGACCAGGGGCATAGGTTTGGGAAGATGGATCCTGTGGATAAGCAGAAAGCTCATCACCCTGTGAAGATAACGGGGAAGGGGCCCCAGACTCACAAGTCTTCACGCTTTGGTAATCTGGATAACCAGAACCAGGATCCGTCAAGGCCGTTTAACCCCTAACGGTAGTGTGGATATGCCACACACCATAAAGAAACGGGACGGCAGCATCCGTTACACTGCTTGCCGTCCCTAGCGGAAGAAATAATGGCAGAGCTTATTCTGAACAATTTCAAGTTAGGACAAAGAGCGGATGGAGGCTTACGGGAGGATGCTCTCTTAGGTCTTCTCCGCCTTGTCAATTATGATCTCGTATATGGTGGAGAGACTGTAGATCTACAGATGCGTCCTGGGTACGCTAGGTGGAATGCTACTGAGTTTTCAGACCCAGGAGATCAGCTTGAGATATTTGTAGATATGCAGGAAAACAAGGCATTGCTTGTCTTGATAGATGGGCTATGGTATGAAGCTCAAAGCGCAGCAGCTCATACACTGCTATCGGCTTTCACAGCGACAGCGCCGGAGCCCTTCGCGCAGTTTGGTACCCGGGCATTCCTGGGTACAGATGGCTCCCATGCCGACGATCCAGGCATGATCTGGATAAGCGATACCAGTCTTGGAGCGGCTACAAAATCATATAGGTTGGGAATCAAGAAGCCGGCGGAGCCACCAACGCTGGAAGCCAGAGACAAGGAAGGCCATACTGATGCTGCTAATGTTACATATTGGATGAAGACCGTCAGTCAGCGTAAGTTCGCCATAGAATTTACGCCAATAGTAAACCAGTCGTTTAAAGAGCTTGCGGTATATGTTCAGAGGTTTGGAACTCAACATGCTTCTGGGTCCTGGAAAATGTCAGTTTACACCGACAACGCAGGAGAGCCAAGTACAACCTTAGTAGACACATTGGCTTACAGCGGCTGGCGCCCGGTAAACAAATTCCAACTCGGTTCCTTTGCGGCCAAGATCTTTACGATAAAAACCACGATTGAATTGACTGCAGGAACAAAATACTGGTTTGAGTTTGAAGGCGACGACTCTTACTACTCTAACTATGATGATGTAGGCCCCGTGACCTTCTATGGGGCGTTGGGAACCGAAGGTACAGCTCCTGGGCACGACTACGGCCCTACTTTGGAGTATAATACCGGAACAGGAAACTGGACAGCACTTGCTAACGAAGCTCAATTCTACATTGGTAACATGGAGTCAGACGGAACGATAGCATATCAGTACGTTTACACGTATTACAACGAAACTCATGGAAGCGAGTCGCGCCCTTCGGATCCATCCAGAGTAGAACCTGGCGCTGATCAGTGCGTCTTTATAAGCAATTACACGACGCCCACGGACGCACAGGTAGAAAAAATCAGGATATATCGCCGTGAAATGGTTGACATCGACGTAGAAGATGAAGATGTTACAGACACCTACAAGCATGTAGTAGATTTGGATATAAACGCGGCTTCTTTCGACTCCAAAGCAACTTCTGAGCTTGGCGGCATACTCCAGACCCTAGATCACTTCTGCTTGGACGATGTCCAGGAAGACGATACCGAGGATAACATCAGGACGTATGAGCTTATTCCAACATGCGCTGCTATGTGGAAAGGCCGGTTGTGGATAGGCGCTCAGGACAGAAATCATCTCAGTTATAGCAAGGTCTTCGAAGAAGATGGGCCTACAGGGATGTTGGGCTTGGAGAGTCCGGATTACTTCCCATTGGATAACACGATCATTATGTCAGAACCTGCATTCCCTGTGAACATATATCCAATATCGAACAACGTCCTGATTGTCCACCTGTCCAATGACACATCGTACTTCATCTACGGTGGCGACCAAAGCTTGAATCCCCCTGCCGACTTCACTGTAGTAAAGTACCTGCACAGCAACGCGTCCTTCGGGATCAAATGCGGAACTCTATGGAGTCATAAGCATGTATTTCTTTCAAGAGCAGGGCTTTATATGAGCAGTGGGATCGGACTTGGCTTGCCGGAGTACCTCACTGAAGAGAACCAGTCTATCCTGGACTTGGTGACGAACACCAACTTGGACGATAGCGTTGTAATTGCCGTGGGGCACGAACTCTGGATGCTTATAGACTTCGACAATGACGGCACTCTGGACACAGTCCTCGTACTCGATATGCAGAGAGACGTTCCCTCGAGGGAATTTAGCGACCGAGCTTTCAAGATGTATCAGTACGATGTTGGATTAAACGACATCGCTGTTGTCACTGCTGGTGATGATTTCCAAACAGTTTATGCGCTGGATGCGGAGAATGGATATATCTTGGAACTAAGGACAGGGACTCTGGACGAGGCAACGGCAATTACAGCATATCTCGAATCCCACGATCTTACAGCACCAAGTCAAGCCATGATCTATCAGCTTGACCTGGATGGATATTATCCGGATGAGTCGGCAATTCCAACATACACATGGCTTCTGACAGATCATGCAGGGAACACACAGTCTGGAACTATGACTCCCACTGCTAATGATGATGTGAGGGGGCATAGGTCTGGTACTCGCTTGAAGGGTGCTGTCAGCGTCCGGGCGAAGGTAACACAAGTATCTACAAAAGCAGATAAGTTACGCAGTATTGTAATATCACATACAGGAGAGTAACATGCGCGCCATTACACGCAGAGTAGATGATGGCCGGCGTACTGCCGAATTAGACCAAAGAGACGTTCAAGCTAAATTCGACACTACGCCGGCACTTAAACATCTGAAAGATGGGCAGGTTGCCGTCATTAAAGGAACAGGGCAACTCTTACACCGTGATGGCGATGAGCTGTATCTCCATACAGGCGTTTTAGTAACATAGGAGGTAGAAATATGGGATCCAACTTTGCCAACCAGTTTACTACAGGTAAAAGTAGCGTTGATACCGCTTTGGGCATTGGTGTTCCCATAGCTGCGAATGCATTGGCTCCAGGCGCTGGCGGCATCATTGCTCAACTTATGAAGCATCCACTGTGGGGCTCCATAATGGGCAACATAGGGACAGGCTTCCTCCGAAGGATGCTTGGCTCCGAACTTCCCTACGGGGATTTTGCTCAGGAGCAACTTGGTGCTATCAGTGGAATGATTCCAGAGCTTCAAGCTGGCGCTAGAGGAGAACCAACAGCGGCTTCACGAGCGATCAAGGACCAAGTTAGAACCGAAGGCCAGAGGATGCAACAGTCGTTTGCTACTGGAGCACGACAAAGAGGACTGGTTGGCGGCCTTCCTGGGGGCACAGCGCCATTTGCCGCTCAGCAGGGCAGAGTACAGGCGGCAACGCAGGCTGCGATGACACAGCGCCTGGGAGCACACCAGGACGCGTCACAGGCCGCATTGTTGGGCCTAGCTCCTACTGCTTTCCAACATGCTGGCATTCAACAGACGGCAGACAGAGCGGCAGAGGGCGACCTGATGGGCAGCTTGGGTCGGTTCAACAGGGAGTTTGTCCAGAATAAATTTGATCCTCAGTTCCAGGAGATGTTGGCTTTCATCAAAGCACAGTTTGGTTTGTAGTCAATAATAACCCTTAACGCAGGAAGTGCAATTATGGGTGTGGGCGGAATAGCGAAATATTTGAACGCGTTTATGGATGCTGATGTAAACGAGAAGGATCGTATCCTCAAGCTCATGAAGGAAACTGCGAGTATAGGGGAGGCTACAGCCAGGCGGTCGGAGACCTTGCAGCAGATAGAACTCCGGGGAGCTGCTGGAGAGCGTGAGCGACAGCTTCATCCGTCAAGATTAGAGGCGTCAGTGGGGGCAGGTAGTTTAGCGACTACGAGTGCGGAGACAGCGCGGCGGGTTGAAGATAAGGAGGTTAATGTCGATGCGCTAATCCTGAAAGAGTTAGGGAAAAGCAGGGAAGGCTTCCAAGCTCTTCTTGAAGCGCGACTAGCACAGGAAGGTGTAGCTGTTTCGGAGGCTAGAGAGGGGCTGGACATCGCTCCTGAAATCGCACGCAAAGATGTAGCAGAGACTAGGTTGGCAGCCGACACGGCGGAAGGGCAATTGGAGATACTGCCGGCTCAACAGAGAGTAGAGAGGCAGTTGCTTGAGATGCAACCGACAAGCGCCGCCCTTGACATACAAATAAAGTCGCAGCAGATTCAGACGGTGCTTTCCGAACGGGATCCCAAGCTGAAACTGTACGCTTCGCAGATAAAATTAAACGAGGCGCAAGCCGCAAAAGCTACTACCGTAAAAGAGGAAGACAAGTTCAGAAAGCTGAAGGCTTTCTATGAGCTTCTTTGGACGGTACAAGCCAACGAGTATGCTAAGAAGGTTCACGGGAAAACAATTGAGCAACTGAAGGTAGATGAAATGATGAAAGAGGGCGAGCTTAGCCCCTATCAGACAGCAAGCTTATATCTGAGTGCTCTTGACAAGTCTGCCCGAATGTCCGATCCGATGATGCTTTTAATTATGAAAGAATATGACATAGATCCAAAGAGCGTTGAAGGCGCGGCTACGGATCTAAAAGCATTCGCAGACAACCTAAAGCCATTGGTTAGCGCGGCCGTAAAGGACTTGGAAGAACCGGCGGGCGCTGTTCCGGCTCCTGGCGCTGTCGAGGAGCCCTTTGCTCAGCAATTCACTCTAGGTGATGGAGCTATCGTTCCGCCTGTTGGGCCAGTAGAGGTTGGACCGAAGCGGCCTTCACCTGAGCGTGCGCGGGAGATAATAGAAGCAGGACGCAAGATATTGCCTGGAGGAGGGACTCCATAATGCAAGCGAGGGTTGTACATTACGAAGCAAGCGACTATTGGAAGAATGTAATGGGTGAGTTTGACAGTACGACTATGCTTGATCTGTACGGGCAAGCATACCCAGAACAAAAAAGCCATTATGATAGCCTTGCTTCGGAATACGATCCCGACGTAGCTGCTGGCCTTTTGTTCAAGACCCTGGAAAGGCCGGAGGAGGTAGGGTTAGGTGCGCCATCCCCCTTCGAAACTGACGTTAGCAAGTTCCCACCACTGCAAAAACCAGCTTTCCCGATCCCGGGTAAGGAAAAGCCAAAGCCTTTTGATGTGCCTGCCAAATTAGAGGACGCTGTACGGCAATTCCCTGAACGTTGGCGACGGCCTGTGGTGGACGCCTATAAGTCCGTTATGACCAGCCCCAAACAAGCAAGAGACCTAATTGAAAAAGGTGATTGGCAAACAGTAACAGCCTTGGCGAACGGTGGACAGTTCCCTGGGATAGATGAAGTAGGGACTGCATGGTATCTAAAGAAGCAGGGCGACTTCAAGAAGTTGGACAACACAAGAGCCAAGTCTTCCATGAATCTCCTGGATAATGCGCTCTTGAATCCGCAATCAAGTGCTCGACGGAAAGCCATGTTTGCAGGACAGTTGCCTGATTTTGAATTGGTGTCGGCGGATTGGGCTATACGTAATCCAGGGAAGGCGATCTTGCCAGTACTGCTTGGCGGCGTATTGAACGAAGTAATGAAGTTGCCGACAACGCCGGAGAAGTGGCCTGAATGGGTAGCATACATAGCGGCAGACAGGTTGCTGATAGCGCCAGCCATGAAGGGCTTTGTCGCAAGTCTTCAGGCCAACGGAAGCATATTGGGAATGCCTGCCCGGCGAGGTATTGGAGAGCTGTTTGCATCCAAAACGCCGGTCACAAGACAGACGCTGCGAGACATAACGGGCTTGCCGGGGACGGTCGCTGATGATTTGATGGATGCTTGGAAGGCAGTTCCTGGCCCAGAGAAGGCCCGTATGGCACGAATGGTACAGCGCGGCGCTAAGGTGCATTTCGTCAAGCCACGTTTCCAGAAAGGCATGGCGGGCAGAATTGAGATGCCGGTGAGAGAGCACATCAACTTCACAACAGTAAGCGGGCAACCTGATTTATCATTTGGCCAGGCTTCTGTATTCCCTTCGACACAGCCAGACCCACTGTTGTTGCCAGCTCCGCCTGGAACGCCGGCAGCACAACAAGCTCTAACGCAAGTACCGCCAATACCGATAAGGACGAAGCCTCTTCCTCCCGAAGCATTTCAAGCGGGCGCAAGCAGGTTGGCCGTGCGAACGGGACTACCTGAAGAGCATATCATCATGATGCGCCAAATAGGTGCCACTGATATACAGATTGCTCAACATGCTAGAGACATGCTGGATCCATTCGTAGTATCTGGAAGAGCGCCGGCAGCGTTGGCAGTGGGGGATGCAATAGGCATTCCAAAATGGAAGACGTCTGGGAAGATCATATCGGAAGGCGCTGGGGAATTGACGGTTCAATTGCCAACAGGCGTTAAGGTGAAGGTTCCCAAAACAGACGTAGTTCCTGAATCAGCAATCAGTGTTCCGCAGGGTGTTGAGATCTCTGGACAACCGATCTTGAAGGTAGAGAAAGCGCCGCTGAGCAATGCTGATGTTGCGGCCATAACTGATGGACTGGACGAAGTTGGCGAAGGCATGATAATGGAGGCCAGGAAGGATCCCGGAATTACAGATGAGGCGCTTGCAGATACTCTGGCTACAACAAGCAAGGAGCCGGAAGTTGTCCGGGCAATAGTAAAGGAGCGGGGAGCCACGGCAGTTGTTGACCAGGTAGAGCGTGCGATCAG
>Ga0255048_10000493_pt1 | contig 30549 bp, 11 predicted proteins | sample JV7_2_2_MG_FD_183619 | JGI IMG/M metagenome (GOLD analysis project Ga0255048, IMG submission 183619) | Seawater microbial communities from Jervis Inlet, British Columbia, Canada - JV7_2_2 | ecosystem: Environmental > Aquatic > Marine > Inlet | place: Canada: British Columbia | collected 2016-10-06
TTCTACTATTAATTGTTGTAGTACAGAATTTTCTGCTACTATTACAGAATTTGACGATGCTGGTGTTTGCTGGTATCAAAAGATAATAGAGTTAGAAGGAGAGGCTTTTCCTATTAATGAGATTAGTACCTTTACTGTAGTTACTGATAATGGTCTTACTACTGTAGAATTAATTACTGCACCTACCACATTTACAATACTAGATGGGGCAAGAGCGCCTACTGCAGATATGACTGCATTAGCACTTATAGTTAACAACTGGTTAACAAGTAATAGTATTAACTGTACTTTCACTATTACCTTTACAACTGGTATAGCTTTAAATTCAGTAATGACTTTACAATTCGTAGGAATAGCTCCAGGATTTGTACCACAAACAGTAGTAATAGAAGACGGTGTTCCTAACACTGTTTCTTTTTCCTTTGATTCTTGTATAGGCGTAACCGTAGCAGACTCTTCAAAACTGCTGCTAGATGGAAATCTAACAATATTACCAGCACTATATGGATCTACAAATACTTCTATATTAGACGGAGTATATGCTGTTGAAGTTATTGCTACTTATTCAGATGATACTATTATTAGAGAAACAGCCTGTACTTTAGTAGACGCTGTTATAAAATGTACCATACCTACACTTATACAGGCAGGAGATTTTGAATCACATATTTTATATGATGGAATATTACAAAGCAATGCTTGTATTACTTGGGATTGCGACTGTTCAACTGCCTGTGGTTTATACAAATTATTAGCTGATAAATTAACTGAAAACTTACTATTAGATGCCAACACTATTACCTGCGGCTGTTCTTAAATACAATTCTACCTTTGTATGTGCTATTGCTAAGTATAGTATAGATGTAAATTTGTCTAAGCAATACGGTATACACTGTCTAGATAAAGTAACAGAACTAAAGAAAATATCTGCCTATCTGTGGCTTGCAAATAGTTCTTGTGATCTATCTAACCAATTAATATGCAACCTAGAATCATTATATACACAACTAATTACTGATGCATATAGTTGTTTACAAGCAGCCAATTCTTGTGACGACTCGTCACTATATGATTGTACTAACATTAATATAGCAGACATAACTGGCAATACAACTCCTTGTATAATCCCTATTGGTGGAATTACTATTATAATATAATACAAAATGATAACATTACAAAAAAGTGTACAAATAACAGGCGGAGTAGCTCCCTATGAATATGTTTGGATTAGTGAGGTTGTTGGCTGCGCAGTATCTTTTACTAATCAGTCAGGTACTTCTTTAGATGGTATAGTAACTACAGAGATTACCTTTAATACATCTGATTGTATTTCTCAGGTTAAGTTGTATGTTAAGGATTCTATTGGTTGTGAAAATATTTATCCTATAACAATTACTAGTCCTTGCGCCAATTATTCTATTGATAGTGTTTCAGAAAGTCTTTCAGGAACACAGTTAACTATAACAGCTCTTGATACTGGCGGGGACTTATCTTATAATTGGGTATGGGATCATGATTTCTTTGAAGAAATCTCTATCATTAATAATGTATTAGTATTAAATGTTAAAACAGATAGACCAGATGATTCTAGTAGTCTTATATACATATATGCCACTAGTCCAGAAGGTTGTCCATTATCCTACAATCATTTACACACTTTTTGTACTCCACAAGCAGGTAATATTACAGTGCAAATGTGCAGACAAATTATTGGGGGTTCTGGAGAAATGCCTGTTTGCTTAGAAGCAAAAGAATGTAGAAACGCTATAGACTATTCTACATTATCATTAACCTTTTTACTTACTGGTTCAACATATTTCACTTGGACTAATGATGGTTCGGGATGTATAACATTATTAGCAGGAGCTAATACACCAGTAGGAAACTATACTGCAGTATGGCAAGCAGAGGATTTACAGGGAAATCTCAGCACATTAGGCAACATCTTTATAGAGTTTACAATTTGCAAAGAACGTAGTAGCTGTATTAATGCACCACAAGCTATTCGTAGATTCCTTTGTCCTGAACTTGTGGGATTGCCGCAAAGTATAGAAATAGTTGATTTAGATGATTATGTAAATGTTAATAATGATTGTGTTATAGAATGGGAGTCCTTCCTATTTATAGCCATGACTGGACAAGTCGCTGCAGGTGTAGGAGAAACAGCTTCATTAACCACACCTTTTGGTGTAGTTAATTTTAATTCCGATCATGAAATAATATACACTGTAAATGCTCCACCAACAGGAACAGAAACAATACAGTATACAGTACTATCTGTTAGTGGAGAGTCTACCGGAATTGTAGAAATAGTTGTTATAAATGAATGTATAGCTGGCCCTGTTGCTGTAGCTGATGCTTATTGCCAATCTTGTGTAGCGCCTTATGCATATCAGACAGTTCTTTCTAATGATACAGGAACTGGAATAGTTCCGAGTAGTATAATCATAACAAGTTTCCCCACAGACGGTTTCGTAAACATTAATTATGTAGCAGGAACTATTCAGTATGTTCCCGATGTAGGGTTTTCTGGTGTAGATACTTACGATTATAAAGTAGCTAATACTTCTGGAATTTATTCCAATACCATAACAGTAACAATGACAATAGATTGTCCTGATTCTGGATTAGATACTTTACTATCTTATTGTAACTCTTCTGGTGTAGCCTTTAACTTAAAAGATACTATTAACTCTGGGGATGCTGGGGGCGCTTGGACACTTACAGGAACACCCACAGGAGGTGCACAAACTTTCAATGTTGGAGGTGCTCCGCTATTATATAATATAGGAGACCCTGTAGGAGCTACAGATAATCCTGCTGTAACATTAGTAGATACAGTAAGTGATGCTGGTATATATGAATTTACATATACAGTAACAGGTGCTTGCTCTACTTCTACAACAACCCTTACAGTAACAGCGTATGAAGTTAATATAGTACAAGTAAATCAAACTTGTAATTATGCAGTAGCAGCAGAAAATCCTGATACCGGTACAAATCTATGGCACGCAGTAGTTACTGCTGATAGTGAAATAATTACTGAGACGGTTAGAATTATAGTTACTACTGATTGTCCTATTGCGGGTACAGAACTTGTAAATTTTATAGCTACAGATACACGAACTTATACTACACGAAAATACCAACAAGGTGTTGTAGGTAACAGGTTTGTTGTAGGAGGACACTTTTCTACTGTCAGAGTATATCACACTAACGGTACAGTTAATACTTTATTTGATATAGACATTAGTCCCACTACAACATATACAACTGGATGCGCAGGAGCAGTTAATACTGCTAATTTAACCTTTGATGGTAGTAATTATAACTTAATGGCTCTTGCTGTTAAACAAGTTATACAAAATGCTGTATGCACTACCTTTGCAGGTACAACTATGAATTCTATGTCACTGGATGCATCAATAACATCCGTAGGTGACTTTACTTTAGCCTTTCATAATAAACACGCGCCAACAACTCATTGGGTAGGTATTGAAGTTACTGACCCGTCAATAACATGGGATACTAATGGCGCTACACCAAAAGCCAGCGTTACTGCTAATCATTCCACAACAGTATTGCCAGGTAGTTCGGCACTAAGAGTTGAGTATATAACAGATGCTTGCAGTGCTATTTCTGGAGTAGCTTTTAAGGTAGGATTGTTAGTAAATAGTCCTACTACTTCCTTTGATAATATAATTTTATTGGGTACAGCAACAATAGCGGTAGGAGCAGACGGCTCCCCAACATCTGTTGCTTGTGCTGAAGCAGAATTAACTGCAGCGATTAATCCAGTATGCACCACTACCACTTACGCATGGAGTTCAGGCTCTACATCTAATCCTGTAATACTCTTACAGGGTTCAGGTTTGTACACAGTAACAGCTACTTGTACTTCGTTAGCCTGTACACCAACAAGAAATATAACAATATAAAAGACTTAGTTTTGGTACTTCTTGGTTTGTAGGGCTGAATCTTTCTAGATTTGGCCTTACTTTTAATGTAAATTTTTTTATGTATAATCCGTAAATTAAATAGTTTATTTCGTATCTTTGTAAGATCACTAAACATTACCAAACGATTTGAACAAAAAAGAACAACTAATTACTTACCTTTTAAGTAATAACGGAAAACCCGAAGGGGTTACTTGGCTACAAGTTGCAGACATTTTTGGCATCAAAACATCTGACACAGATGACGCAAAAAGAGCTAAAGCTGCAAATGATCTTTGGAGAGGGTATTTAAAAAGAAAAGACAAAGACTCTCCAGATGAAAAGTTCCTACCCACTAATGTAAAAGTAAAAAAGATTTGGGGAAAACCAGGACAGTTTCAATACAGTTATGAAGCTATAGAAGAAGACGTAGATGAGACAAGGGCTAAGCTAATTGAGGATATGTCTAAGTTTAGTCCAAATGTTACTAAGTATCAAAGAAAAGAGTCTAAAAAGATTAGGATTGCTTACGAAATTGCTTTACCAGATTTTCATATTGGCAGAGCCTCTATATCAGAAGAGAGGCATTTGTTTCAATCTTGTGTTTCTGACTTAATTGGCAGAGTTTCTAACTATGACTTAGATAGAATTATATTACCTATTGGTAATGACTTCTTTAATACGGACAATATTCAATATACAACTACGAAAGGTACCCAACAATTTGATAAAAGTACTTGGCAGGAATCTTTTAGAGCTGGTTGGCAAATGCTTGTAGAAGCAATTACTTACTTATCTACCCTAGCACCTGTGTATGTTATTCATGTAGCTGGAAATCATGATAAGCAGCGAAGTTTTTATTTAGCAGACATTATCTATAGTTGGTTTAGAAATGATGATAATGTAATAGTTAATAATAGTAATGAATCATTTAAGTTTCATCAGTATGGCCAAAGTTTAATTATGTATGATCACGGTGAAATTAAAAAAGCGGACTACCCATTAATTATGGCTACAGAACAACCTATATTATTTTCAGAATCTAAATATAAAGAGGTTCATACAGGACATTTTCATAAGGAAATGTTAGATGAATTTCGAGGAATTAAAGTTAGGTTCTTACCATCAATAGCAGTAAGTTCTCAATGGGAAAAAGAGTCTGGTTATAAACACCAACGCTGTACACAAGGTTTAAAATGGCATAGTGTGTCAGGTCTAATTGGTATAGAGCAAATTAATTATGAATAACTAAAACTAAGATGGAAGTATTACTAAAACTAAAAGAAGCTTTTAAACATATAACTTATTATGATTTCAACCACACTTATATTTCTGACGATCAACTACTAACTTCCTGTACTGCAGTCTTAAAAGAATTATTAAAGTATAAAGACTGGGATTTACAAGCAGAAAAATCTGCAAAAAAAGCAGGAGTTACTAAACAGGAGATGAAACATGAGTGGTATGTTACAGGCTTAGTAGGTAGAAGTAGGGGAAGTTACGTACATAAATATATAGAGGATAAAATTGCTAATAAAGTATTTCCTACTAAGTACGACCCTAACTTATTAAAGGTATTAGATACAGAGACTATTATAGGGTACCATAAAAGTGTACAAGTTTTAAAGACACAAGCAGATAACTTTTTAAGAGACAGCGCTTATTTAGTACCAATAATGTCTGAAGTTGTAGTAGGTGATTATGATATAGGAATTGCTGGAACTTTTGATCAATTGTTTTACAATACTAGACTAGAGCAATTACAACTGTTTGATTGGAAAACAGATAAAAAGTTTGAACGCTTTAATGAATATAACAACAAGTTTAAGGTACCTTTAGATTATATGCATGTTTGTGAATTTAATAAATATGCTCTACAACTTAGTATCTATAGATATATATTAGAAAAGTATGTACCAGAAATTAATTTAGCAGTAAACACTGTTGTTTGGTTCTGCATTAACCAAGAAAACTATCAACTAATAGAACTACCTTATTTAAAAGAAGAAGTAGAACTACTTCTGAAAAATAGACAATAATGACTGTTAATACTATTATAAATCTTATAAGAAGTACAGCAAAAGAAAGAGATGCTTCCTTGGGTATTTACACTGATAAATATCTTTGGGAGCTTTTTCTTTTAGCTAAAGCTACTGTGTTAAAAAATAAACTTGCCTCCTTCAACGTAGTAAACTCTCAAAACTATCATACTTTCTGTATTGAATTAGTAGAAGCCTACTCTCATGAATGTGGTTGTTCTATACCAGGATGCAAAGTATTAAAATCAAAGTATCCACTACCTAGATTCATTTGTGGTAGAAATACCTGCTCACTCACAGTAATGAGTTTAGATTATTCTGAAACAATAGACTTAGTAGTAGAGGAATATCTATTAGAAGCACTTCTTGACGACATGAAGAAGGGTAATAAACTACACTCTGTAGTTAATAATAATCTAGTAATTTGGAACTCTCCCCCATTACAGGGAGTACAGTTAAGAGCTTTGTGGGAGGATGTAACTAACTGGGATGATATTCAACTTTGTGAGAAAACTACAGACTGTATAGATGTATATTCCCTTGATCTAGGCTTAGATAGAAATTTAATAGACATGGCTATAGACTTACTTTTTAAAAGACTTTCTTTACCAAAAGGTATTCCTGATGATTTAACTAATGACTCTTCAGATACTATACGACAATAACCAAAAACTATATTAAAATGAAAGATAAAAAATACACACAAAATGAGTGTAGAGCAGCAGTAAGCAAAGCTTATGATTTAGAAATAGAGTTAAAAGCTCTTAAAAAGTTAATTCAAAACACCCTTAAAATTAATTACAAAGAAGCTGTAACAAGAAGGAAAGCTAATGATATTAGCAACATGCATGGAATTCCTGTAATGTTAGAATGGGTAGCCTATTTTGAATCTGTTGGACAAATACATTTAATTAAAGAACTTGACGCAGTGTTACAAAAACCAGAACCTATTGGAGATGTCGAAACGCAATAAATGTATTAATAGTGATTTTATTAAAATAAATGATTTCTTCAAAGATTACCCATATCCTTGTAGAGATCTCCTATCTAATACTATACCCAATAATCCATATATACCTAAAGATAAATTGGTTTGTGATCATAAGTATAGCTTAGACAAAGATCAGTGGCGAACTATCATTATAAAGTATTTAGATAATTTAAAAGAGGAAATACTTACAGGCAATCCTTTTAAGATGCCTAATAGAATGGGGGACTTGCAAGCCTACAAATACAAAGGGGGAGGAATAGATTGGGTTAAATCAAAGAAGTTGGGTAAACGTATTAAGTATAATAATTTCTTTACTGGTGGATTTAAACCTTTAATTAAATGGAACAGGATTCCTGCAAAACTATATAATAAATGGTATTGGGTTATTAAATTAGTACCCGGCTTCTCTAATAAGATCGGAAGTATGCTTTTAAAAAACCCTTCTATAATTAATAACTATAACGAGACATAATGAATTATATATCCATATCCTCTATATTAAACTATATCCCTGCAGCTATCAAAAGAGAAGAAGATAAGTCAACCCTGTTGTCTTATGCTTTGGATGCGTATAGGGATCTAGGAGTAAGGAGAAGTAGTATCTCAGATATTAAAGTAGTACCTATTGTAAATCATACTGTGGCATTACCTAGTGGCACTAAGTTAATTAACTTTGTATACTATACAGCGGTTTTAGATGCTGACGATAAACTAGAGTTATGTACTTGTGCTGTCTGTCCTACAGATACTACTTGTACTAATTGTGCGACACAAATAAGCTGTGGTACTCCAGGCATTTACTTTACTGATGATCAGAATGCTTACTGTAGTTCTTGCTTTGGCTGCCTTACAGAATCATTAGATGACCCTTCTAGTACTATAAATATTTGTAGACACACACTAAACTATCAGTTAGCTCTCAACACTACATATTTACGAGAAAAAGCCATGCCTATGAAATTCGTAGGTAACGCAAATAGTTCTTTAATTAACAAGAACATGTCTAAAATTAACATGGCGTACACTAATACTTGGTCTGTTAATCCTTTAACTAATCAAATATTAACATCTATAAAAGATGGGTACTTAGTTATAGATAGACAACAAGAACTTATAGACGCAGCAGGAAATTATTTAATAATAGATTTACCAATAGTTAAAAAAGCTTTGGCTGCGTATGCTAAAGCTATGCACTGGGAAGGTAGAGATGATGCTAAGGAACAAGGTGCAGGTAATCATTTTGAAAGAGCTTTAATAAAAGCAGAGCTACTATTACAACGCGCTAGAGGTAGTATAATGTTGCGAGGTGTTGATGATAATCTGATTAGAGAAATAGATGGCCCTGATAATTATAATCAGAGACTAATGCGCTCTCCTTTTGACATTATTAATAAAATATAATGCTAGAATCCAGTACAAATTCTGTAAATAAAGGTATCAACAGAGATGTAGACCCTAATCTGCTCTCTAAAGAGAACCCTACCTTTGTTCTGAATGCTGTAAGAGGCAGTTCTAAAGGAGATGCTAATTCTTACCAGTCTGAACCGGGTACTACTATTTGCTACTCTTTGCCCAAAGGTTACAAAGTAATAGGAAATGTAAACGGACAAGGCAATGAGTCCTTTATATTAATTAGTAACAACCAGTTTAGTGAAATAGGTATAGTAAAAGACTGTGTCTATACAACAGTAGTAACAACAGAATGCTTGGGCTTTAAAACTAATCAGCCTATTACGGGAATAGAGTTCAGGATAATTAGAGGCTGTGAAAGAAAAATATATTGGGGAGACGGTGTAAATCCAGATTATCAGTTTAATTTTGATCAAATAGAAGCATACAGAACTAACAATGCTTGGGATTGTGATAAGTTCAAAGATGATCAAGAAGCTACTATACCTAACATTAACTTAGTTAGTGTTAATGATTTCGGCGGTAATATAGATAGTGGTCTGTATTACTTTTCAATAGATATATTAGACGCTAGTCTTAACATAGTTAATACCTCTTATGTATCACCAGGAACACCAATATACCGAAAAGCTGTAAGTGGCTTATATACTGATATACACGGCTCCTCTCATATAGATCATATCTCTGCTGAAAATGGCGGAGTTCCTACAACTAATAAAAGTATAACACTGTCTATAGAGAACGTAGACACCAGGTATGACTACGTCAGAATTAATGTGATCTCTGCTAGTACATCTGATGGAGACACTATTCAGGCACATAGAGTAGGAACCTTGCTGCCTATAGGCGGAGAGGATTCTTTAAAATACACTTATACTGGTTTTGATGTATCCGCTGGAGACTTTCTCATAGATGCTTCTGAGTTACTTATAAAGAATATTAATTATAGATCAGAGGTTAATGAGCAAGTTCAAAATAGATTAGTAAAGGGGAATCTTATAGAAGAAGTAAGAGACTTCTCTGACTATCAAAAGTTTGCTTCTAAAATAGGCGGAATATATACTACTAAAAAAGTAGGAAAAGATATTGTAGCAAACGGTAATCCTAAGAGTCCAGAGACTTTTTGGGATATGTCAGCAATGCCTGACGAAGTTGCGGCTATGGGCATTGTGTATGTACACGCAGATGGTAAAGAATCTCCAGTATGTCATATACCTGGAACTAGTAAAACTAAAAATCCTTTAACCTGTAATGAATTACCTATTACAGGCAATGGTGCAGAAACCTACAGTTGCATCAAAATAACGTATAACTTTAACAATAATCCAAATATTAATAATCCTCCAACCTCGTATGTATTAAATTACACAGTTGACGGAGTGCCCAAAACATACTCAGGCACTGTAACACCTAATCTTTCTATACCAACAACTAATTTTACTATTGAATGTGAAAACGGTGTTACATTACAAGTTATTGAGCTACTAGTTAGTCATACAGGCGCTACTGGATTTGTATATGCAGAAGTAGTAACTACTACTAGTGGCGGTGGTTCTCCTACTATACCGCCAGCAACAACTGGATGGCACTCTTCTTTAATCTCAGGATGTGATATAGACGCTGCACACTTATTAGTAGACTCAACTAATTGTGCAGCAGAGTTCTTTGAAAGACATCGTGTATTTAATACAGCTATTAGGTTAGACGATACTACAGGATTGTTTGCTTACTATGAATGTCAAAATAGTGACTACACTAATAATAGTTGTTTAGTTGATTTTTGGGGAGTAGATATTTGTGGAGACGCTTTAACAGGAACTCCTATAAGACACTTTAAATATCCAGATAGAACTTTAGAGCCTGCAGATGACGGCACATTCTTAAATCTCTTAGGAATTCAGTTCTTTAATGTGGAGTACCCAAACGCCGATGTAATAGGGCATTACTTTGTAAAAGCTGAACGTACTGAACAAAATAAAACAGTTTTAGATACGGGTATTCTAGGAAATATGTATGAGGACGATGATTATCTTGCTTTTACATATTTTCAGAAAGATACCTCCGATATAGTAAATACAGATAAATACTTTTTAATTACTCCAAAAATATTATATGAAAGGCATTCTCTACAAGGTTGTTATCTAAAAGTAGATAATGAAAAGGTACTTACCTCTTTAATACGAGAAGGTAAAGAAATAGACGGAGCTGGTGCTGCCTGGGCAGAAACAGATACAGATATACTTGTTAGAACTATATTTTATGAAAATGGTAGTATTAATGCCTCAATTAATAATATTAAAATAGAAGATTCTATATACCTAAAACCGCTTACTAAAGATCAATATAATAATAAAACTTTAATAAATCTTTCACAGACTAATCCTGTTAATTTTATAACAGGTAATAGAGTATTAGCCATAAATGGTCAAAATATATATAGAGTTTCTGTTAAGATATGTAAAGATGTTTATTGTGATCTTTATAATCTGACCTATATAAGAACACACACTGGAGTATTAACTAATACTCAAGATAATATAGTATATGGAGGAGATACTTTTGTTACTTCTTTTAATATAGCTAATACCTTATTATATAGGATTAGTGATGGTTTTGCAGATAATCTATTTAATATAGTTATTATAGCTGTTACCGCAGCCGCAACAATAGCTACTGCTGGTCTCTTTCTTGCAGCAGGATCAGCAATACTTGCGGCTGTAACAATTGCAGCCGCCTCTGCTGCTGCTGTTGGAATACAAGCAGAAGCTGTAGCTGGAATATTAGAAAGCACTAAAGAAGGAAGATTTGATGATATATTAAATGATACCTCTTTTAACGGTTCATTAAATGCTTTAGAAGGCCCTCCAGATAACTCAGATTTTATAGCCTATGCTAATGTATATATGCATGGTATATACATAGATTCTGAAATTGACACAGCTCTTAGAAATGTAGGAAGTGGAGAATGTAATAATATCTTAGTGTATAAAGGAGAAGGAGTAAGAGATTATTTCATAAATAAGATAGTTGTTTATGATGAAGAAACTGGTGCTTTTTCTCCAAAACCTATTTTATGTCCTGAGTTCTACTTTTACAACAAGGATTATAGTAGAGGCAACAGAGATAATAAGTACTTCCCATTACCAATAACTCATGATTATTGTTCTGATTGTATTAACTATTTCCCAAATAGAATTGCTTGGAGCAATGTTTCTTTAGAAAATGATCTTGCAGATAGTTACTTAATCTTTCAAGGTAATAACTTTATTGATTTGCCCGCGCATAGAGGAGCTATTACTGGCATCAAATATAAAAATAATCAAGTATTTGTACATACAGAAGAAACTACCTTTAGATTACAGCCTAATCCACAAATAATTAAAACAGACCAAAATACAGCGTATCTTGGTACAGGAGCGTTCTTAGGAGTGCCTCCTAATGAAATTATACAAACGGACTTAGGACATGCTGGATCACAATCTAAATTAGCTTATTCTAATACAGAATATGGTTATATATGGGTAGATCAAAAACGAGGTAAAATATTTAATTATACACAAAGCCTAGATAATATTGCAATTACTGGTTTAGGCACATGGTTTGTAGAAAACTTACCTGCTGTATTAGATTCTTTCATTCCAGATGATATAAATATACTAGAAGATCATGGAGTTAGAACTACATATGATCCCTACTACGAAAGACTAATAGTTACTAAAAAAGATTTCAAACCTTTAAAACGCATTAGTACTGACTTTAGTCTTAATACTATTACTTTTAAAGAGGATGGACTTATTGTATTTAATAAACCCGGTACTGCAGAAGTAATTAAACTCACTGATAGTGAACACTTTGAAAACAAGTCTTGGACATTAAGTTACTCATTTAAAAACAAATCTTGGACATCATGGCACTCTTATTTACCATACTACTTATATAATGATAATGATGCGTTTTATACTACTTGTGGTAGCATAGTACATAAGCATTTAACAGAAGGGGATTACCATACTTTTTATGGTGGAAAATATCCTTTTATTATAGAATTTGTAGAAAATGGTTTACGTACTAAAGATTTACATAATATATATTGGGTAGGAGATCCTAGAGAATACGATGCTGTGCATAAATCCTGGATACTACACACAGAAGAAACTTTTAATAAAGTTTTAGTGTATAATCATGACGAAACATCTGGGCCAGTGAAAGCTATATTTCACAATCCCTATACAAACCCGTATGATAATATTGTTATGAACGCAGAAGACGCTAGTATTTCCTATGTAAATGATACTTATAAATTAAGTGGAGTACAAGATTTCGCTACAGCTAATCCCGTGTCCTCTTCTAGTTGGGAAAATATTAAAGACTTTTTTAATACAGAATGCTCTGGATATATGGATTTAGTTCCAATAAATTATAATCAACAAAAGAGTTGGGAGCTTATAAAAGAAATAAACAGCACCTATTATAAAGTAAGACTTACTTATGAACCTTCTACAAAGGATGTTAAACAAATAGTAAATCTAAGTCTAACTAGTAATTTTAATTCAATAAGATAATGGCTAAGAAAAGAAAAGATCCTCCTACTAAAGAGCAAAAACATTTCAATACACTTGCTAAGTTTATAGGAACAGATGGGAAGAACTTCTATAAGATGTCTAAAGAGAACCAGAAATGGTATAGACAAAATTTTAAACGATTGTCTGAAAAGAGGCTGACTAGTGGAACTGCTGTAATTCCAGAATTTACAGTTGTAGCTGCTAAAAAGAATTCCAAACATAAAGAAGCTTTAAGTACTTTAGCAAAGATGCAGGAGTACTGGGCATCGCCATTTAATATAAAGACAGGACTAGAAAGTAGATATACAGACCAAAGAAATAAAACAACACACAAATCTCCGAATGAAGTAGAGAAAGAATTTAGTGATAGTTATAATATTAATTCTGAAGAAACTATTCCTAATCTATACGACATTTGGAGCCGTTCTGGAAAACCCAAGATAAATACTATTGAAGAGGGGGGAAGAGCTTTTTATACTTCATATTCAGGCCTAGCTAAGAATGCAATTAATATATCAGTGGATGATAAAAAATTTCCTAAGGCAGATGAGTTTATGGCAGAGGCCGCACATGGAATACAGCACGTGGCAGAAGATAAAAGAGTCAATAAAGCAAGACAAGAAGCACTTAAGAAAAGACCGGAGTTACGAAAAAATCCGTTAGATGACCTGAAAACTCGGATAAACAAAGACCTTGCACTTGGAATTCATGAGCAGTTATCAGAACAGACTGCTAGAGAAAGACTAGCTGTTATGGATAAGGGGTATGACACAGATGAAGTTTACAATGTAAAAGGAACTTTAGAAAATACTGCTCACTTCTCTATAGAACCACCCTTATTAAAGGAAGCTTTAACAAAGGGAAACAGAGTTAAAATAGACGAGCCTTATTACCATAATAATACTGATCTTCCTTACTTAAATACCACTTTGGAACAATTCAATAAGGGGGGGCAAATAGATAACAACATGGCAAAGAAAAAAGGATTACCAAGATACCAAGGAGGGGGGCAACTAGGTGCTGATATACCTCTTCAATTATTAGGTAGCACTATTAATCAAGCTTTTAGTAGTGTAGCAGATATATTTAAAACTCTAAATCTAGATAAACCTTATACAGAATTAAAACCTAATACTCAGCCTTTTGCTAAAGGTGGCGAAGTAAACGGGTTTAAACAATATAACACAGGTGGGCATGGTACTGGTAATGACCAAAATGTAAGCAACATCGGAGTTCCTACTTCAGATGCAAATGCTACCGGTACAGTACAAAATAAGGAGAATCTATATAATGGTTATGTGTTTTCTGATATATTAACAAATCCTGATACAGGTAATAAATTTAATGTTGATATGAAAAAGTTAGTAAAGAAATTTAAAAAAGCTGATACAGACTTTGGTGACAAAGAAGCACTTAACTTTAGTGCTGCAAGATTAGCTAAAATTAATGATATAGAAAGAAGCTTTTCAGAACTAGGGTTAGGTGGTAAAGTATCTTTAAATCTAGAAAATAAGAAAAGAATCTTAGAATTAGTAAGAGGCAACTCTGAAAATGCTGAAACTTCTAATGAATTAGGAACTGGTGGCTTTGCAAATTTCTTTGGAGATCCTACTAAAAAGCTTAAAACGTTTTCTACATTAGCAGATAGACCCACAGGTGACTACATGAATCCAACTTATGATTTTGATGATGCAGCAGGTATAGATGCTGGTACAGATGTTGATACGGGAGCAGCTAGAGATCCTTTAACAGACACAGGACTAACTGCTGGTGGTATATCAGATATTATTAAAGGCGCTGTTACAGGTTCTGATTTAATAACAGGACTTACAGCTACTCCTGAGAAAGTAGATCCTAGACTAGCAGACTATACACCAGCTAGAACAAACTTTAATGCTATGTCTTCTGACATGGATCAAGCTAGACAGGATGCTGCAGGAGTTACTAATCAGTTTAGAGCTGATATAGATAACACTACCAGAAGCAGTGGAGTACGTAACGCTAGATTAGGTGCAGCTTATACAAACTTACAAGATGTATTAGGCAGAATAGGTAGTGTAGAAAAAGATAAAGAAAATAAAATACTAGCACAAAGAGGACAGTTTGAAACTGTAGCTGCTCAAGACGATGCAAATAGATTAAAATTAGCTGATACAGAATTCTCTCAGAATAAAGCTACTGCTGATATGGCAATGGAAAGAGCTACAGATACATTCTCTAAATTAGGGGATGACTATTCTAAGAAACAGTTTGCTAAAGATATGTTTGAGAATAGAAAGGATATGGCTGCTTTTAATTCTGCAGAAGGTTTTATGTTTCTAAACACCTTAGCTACTGACTTTGGTATTGCGGGTTCAAAAGAACATTTAGAATATCTAGAAAACCCAACAGATCCTGCAAAACGAAAAGCCTTTTTTAAAAAATTCGAGTATCATTATAAAAATTAATAATGGAAACTGTAAACAGATTTAATAAGTTCTTACCTAGACAATTCAATAGTCAATACTTCGTTCCTGAAGTATTTACACCTAATTTTGAATTGCTTGCTAAAGGATTACAAGCTCAACAAGGAAGATTAGATAGTGCTAAAATGTTAGCAGATTTGCCTGTACAAGGGCTTCCTGGAGAGGACACCTTATTAGCGGACGAGCTTAGGAAGAAGCAATACGAAGACATAGACAATGTAGTAGATCTTTACCAAAAGAAAGGTATACAAGCTGGTAATAAAGAGTTGTCTAACTTGTCTAGAAGTATAAGAAGATCTCATCTTCCTGGTGGAGATGCATATGCTATTAAGACACGATTAACAAACTTTCAGGAATTTGTAAAAGCAGAAAAAGTAAGACTATCAGAAAATAAGCTATGGCAAGCACAATTTTGGGCTAGTACTGCTGATAGACTTGCAGAGTACAATAAAGCCGGGGGATTTGCTAAAGATGCTGTTCTCAACTTAACACCTAGAACAGAAAAAGTAGATAGACACAAACTATTCAATGAATATATTACAAAATATCATCCAGATTTAATAGAGAGTGAACATCCTTGGCGGGAGGATGGTAGGCTTCTTCTTACTAAGAAAGGAGAAAAGTTTATAGCTAGAGAAGAAGTACAAAGAGATTTAGAAGAGTTATATAGAAGTGCTGCGGCTAAGACAGGAGAATTACAAGATTTATTTAAATATAGAACTCAGGGGGAAGATTTCACTATAGATCCTTTTGTAACTGAGAGTAATAATTTTATTAATGAGGTTAGAGGTATTTTGGGTAAGATAACTTTAGGAAAGAAGGCCACTGAAGAAGAGATTAGAGCTGCACAAGAAGAATTAAATGCTATAGGTTATAAACTAGCTGAGGATGGTATCTTAGGTAAAGGCACTCAAAGAGCTATAGATACAGAGAAAAAGGCTGGTCTAGAAGTACTACAGAATGCCGAAGCTTCTCTAAAAGCACTGGAAACTGCTGATCCAAGAGATCTTGCCTTTAGTAAATTTGCTGAAGAAGAAATTCGTTCTGCAGTAAATCCTTATGCTTCTAAAGCAGCACATATGGAGAAGACTATTAAAACTACGGGACATGGAATTGGTTTGGCCGGTATTAGATATAAACACCAACTGGATAATAAGGCAGAAGAGCGTGAGACACAATTTGGTATACCTTTAGGAAATCCTTATATGGGTGAGAACTTTTTTCCTGATGTTAAAGTAACTGATGGTGGTCTTAAATTAGAAGATCCACAAGGGGTTTTAAGAAAAGCTGTAGATTGGTTGGGGATATTAATAAATGCACCACTATTAACTCCTAGGGAATTAAGTGAAGATTTGAGAGAATATGCAGAAGAGCGTGGGTCTATAGAAGCAGGTAGAACAAGAGGTAATGAGTTATTAGACAATATAAAGAAAACAGCTAAAGAGAAAGGATGGAAAAATAATGATGGTACACCTTGGGGAGATCATCAAATAAAGGAGTATTACGATAATGTACGTACTTCCGTAAAAAATATATCTCCTTTGTATTCCGCATATACTACAAAAAAATCTGCCTCAGAATCTAAATACTATGGTGGTCACACTGTGGGTCAGCCCGGAGCTTTGGCAGATGTACCAGCTATAATACTAAGTTCTTCTGGAAGTACTGGAAAAATAGCGGGAGCAAAGGCAGTAAGTAAAATACAACCAGGAAGTTTACAAATACTTGGGGAAATAGAAGCTAACTCACAAATACCCGATGTAGTTAGCGGTAAGTATGGTGTTGCTATAGACGCAAAGACAAAAGAGCCTGTTGTAGTTATTATATCTCCTACAAGTGTAGAGGAAGACATGCGGGCTGTTCATGTTAAAAATGCTGCGGAACCCTCTGCTAGTTTGAAAGAAAAAGCTTACGAAAGTAATGGACAAAAGTTTATATCTGTGCCAGATTTACATAAAGATGGTACAGTTACTGCTATAGTATACCCATTAGATGCTGATGGTAATAAAATATTAGAATCGGGAGTAGACGCAAGAGCTATTCATGAAGCATACAAAAAAAGTCAAAACAAATAATAAAAGATGGCTAATACTGATCCGTTAAAAATACAAACTGCTACAGAAGCAATGCTTGCTGCTGTTCAAAATGTTAGTGCAACTCAATTGCCATTAATGGCTATGGGTGAGTTGGGTGAATATGACTGGGGGTTACGTCCTGGGATGGATAAAGAGCATTTACGTGCTTCTAATCAGGGGAGTTATACTGCGATGGTGAATGGTTTAAGACAAATGGTTACTGGTGCATTAGGTACTGTAGTAGCCTCTCCTGGTTTGATGGGTGCTATGTTGGAACCTATAGATGAAATGGAAGAGGGACTCTCTAGCTTGTTTATAGAAACTGGTAATGCTATAGAAGAATGGGGACAAGACTTTGCTCCTATACATAGAACAAGATCTGAAGAGCATGCTGTAATTGACCCATTTAATGGCAAATGGTGGGCAAACTCTGCTGCGCAATTTGGGCCTACAGTAGCTTTAGTTGCGGTTTCTTTTCTTACAGAAGGATTAGCCACTCCTGCTTTACTAAGAGGTTTGTCATTGTTCGATAAAGTCTCTAAACCAATGAGAGCTTTAAATAAGACATTAATACCAGGATCTAAAGGTTATAAAAAGTTTAGGGCAGGAGTAGCCACAGTAGGTAGTAGATTAGCTGAGGGAGGCATGGAAGCATACGGTGCATTTGAACAAATGTATGGCGGTGAAGAATTACAAGCTAAAATACGCTCCGGGGAATTAACAGACCAAGAAGCTAGAGAAATAGCTGGTGAAGAAGCTGCTAAGGTGTATTGGAATAACTGGGCTATGGCTGTAGTAGATTTTGTACAGTTTGATACAGTTATTAGCGGTATGGGTAAGTTTAAACCTTTTGGTAAATTTACTGGTATATTAGGACAAATGGGTTCTGAAGCTTTGGAAGAGGGTTGGCAAAGCGCAATAGGTGCAGAAGCTAGTACTAATCTTAGAAGAAGACTAGGGGGTAAAGAATCGGATTCTTCAGTATTAGGAGAGTTTATTACAGGTTTAGGAGATCGTGAACAATGGAGGGCTATGGTACAGGGTGCTTTAGGTGGTGCTGTATTTGCAGGAACTGCTGCAGGCATGAATAAGATTGCCAAAAGAATACAAAGTAATTACAGAAGGTCTGCCTTAAAACAAGCATCAGCAATAAACAATGCTGCAGAAGTGGAGTATAATGACGCTGTTAAAGAGTATCTTCATGACGTATTTGCAGAAGGTAGGCAAGAAATTACGAAGATGGCTATGCAATACACGCAGGAGGATTCTACTGGTAAGTATAGTGACGAGAAAAAAGCTCAGGCTAAACAAACTTATGAGGATATATTATTTTATGAAGAAACCCAAAAAGCCTTAGCTAATGAGTCCCAAGCAGTACAGACCGCTAAACTAGATGTTGCATTAGATCAACGTTTTACTGCTATAGGTAAAGAAAGAAGTACTGCTAGATTAGAAGTATTAAAAGGTAAGGCTGTTAAAGAAGTAAGCTCAGAATTGTTTGATATTAAAGTTAAAAAAGCGCAACTAGCTCATTTGAAATCTTTAAAAACAAAAAATCCTGAAATAAGAAAAGAAATTACTGCTTTAGAAATACAAATTAAAGAAGAGCTTGAAACTAAAAAGAAAAAATATAGAGAAGATAATAAAGTAAAAAGTGTTAGAGTTCCTAGTACTTCAGTAGATAACACAGTTAATCAGGTAGCATCAGAATTAGTACAACAGGAACTTGAAACTGTTTTGGTCAACGCAAAGGCAGATAGGTATAATACTGCTGAAGGTAAGAAAGAAATAGAAGCTATAGCGGTTTCATCAGCTAAAGATGAGTATGTTAAAAAAGAAACAGAAAGACTAGAAACAGCCGAAGCATCTGAACAAGATACTAATCTTATAGACAAAGTCTATGAGTTTGCTTCTGTTAAGATTATATCTGAAGGGTATTTAAAAGAAGTAGAGGCTTTGGAAGCTCCTACAGATACTGTTGAAAGTAAAAGAAAATATCTTGAGGAGTTAAATAAGATACGAAATAAATATAAGATAACCGCAGGTAGCAGTATTATTAAAGGTTCTAAATCAGAACAAGAGTATACAGACTTTGTTGCTGATTTGGATAGAAAAATATTAGCTACTAAAGGACTAATTGAAGAAATTTCAGAACCGCCCCCACCTACTCCGGGTACAAGTAATGCAGGAACTAATGCAGGTGCTCAACAAGTAGTATTTGAGGCTGATTATCTTATGCGGGTATTTATTAAATTTACAAATGAAAAAACAAAAGCTTGGTACGATTCTTTATCTCATGAAGAAGTTAGGGACGGTATTACTATAGAAGTAGTAGATTTTGAAGAAGCTGGTACTATAGTAGATACAAAAAATCCTAATGTTAAAATTAGAAAAGGGATACATAATATAGATGGTAAAGGAGTACAAGTTAAAGTTAATGGAAAAGTTGTGGGCGGCTTACAAGACCCTAATGCTTTCTTATTTAACGGCAAAGCTCTTAATCCGCTAGAACCTTCCCATTTAGCACAACTTAATCCAGGATTCGTAAAGAATGGAAAAGTTACTAAAGAAGGTAGGGAATATCAAGCTACCTGGAAAGCTTTAAATGGAATATGGCAAGATATTTACTTAGGTAAAAAAACTAAGTTTACTACTGAAGAAGTAAATGACTTATTCAAAATATGGACAAAGGCGAGACTACAGTACCATGATAGCTTACCATTAGAGGCACGTCCTACTTTTGAAGATACTTTTACAGAGCCTAAATATAGTTTATCAGAACTTACTGATGGCGAAATAGATGGAGTTATAATAGTTAGACTTGAATCTGGTAATCCTGTAGAATATTATTTAAGAAAACCTGACGGTACTGTAGAACCTATAGCTGATCAAGAAGGTATTAAAAACGAAAAAATATTTAAACTTATTGATGGTGATCCCGATACTGGAACTAAAGGATTACTAGCAGATGCTGTTGATTTTAAAAATAAAGGAAACTACTTAATCCTAGTTTCTGATGGAGACAAATCTGTAAAACTTTCTACAGCCGCACCAGATTTTTCTGGAAAGGATGTGTCTGGTCTGGACTATGTTTATGACGTAGTAGAAAGAGAGTTATTAGCATTAATAGAAGAAGTAGAAAAATTTAATAACGGAGAAATTGATAAAGTACAAGGTGGTACTATAATAGATAAAGGTAAGTATTCTAAAGTTCCAGGAGCACATATCACTACTATTAAGAATGACGATAACGGTAAGAAATTAGAAGGATCTTCAGGAATATACGCTTCTCTTGTTACTTCAGTAACAGATATATTTGAAGGCCCAAAGGATGCTAGAACAAAAACAGGTAAAAAACGAGCTAAGTTATCATTCAAAGTAGGCAGAGGTGGTAATAAAGAATATCTAGAGATTGCTTATGAAATAAAGGACGGCAAGGTACGCATCTTCCCGTATGGTACTAAAAAGGCCTCTACAGCACTTAGTTGGAATAGTTTAGTTACTAGAGCTAACTTTGTTATGGACGGTAAAGGTAATCCATACGCTAAATCTATTAACGCCCCCTTCTTAAAGAATATCAAAATTGTAGGACTTAAAGAGGATATAACTCCACCACCTGCTGAGGTAGTACTTCAACTTAAAATGAATGCTACATTAAGCTTTGGATTGGCATTAAAGCCTAAAAATATAGAAAAGGTTAATGATGATACAGCAAATAAGAAAAAGCCTGGTAAAAAAGAAACTATTAAACCTTCCTTAGAGGTGTTATTACGAAGCTTAGAAAAAAGAACTGTTACACAAAAAGAACTTGATGGTATAATAAAAGATATAAAAGAAGGGCCATTAAAGTATTTAACAGCCGCTGAAAAAGCTACATTAATTTCTGCTGCTAAAGCTAAAATGGGTAAAGGTAAAGGTGCTACAGCGGTTACTAAAGCTGATATAGAAAGAAGAAGACAAGAAGATTTAAAATATTGGCAATACGGAGATAGACAAAAAAGAATAAAAGAAGGCAGAGAAACAACTAAGAAAGTTATAACTAATTTAAAGAAGAAATATCCTTCTACAACACTGCAAGGTATTGTTATTAGGCTTTTAGAAAAAATAATAGATTTTAATTCTTATGCTATAATAAACCTAGAAGGACTTAATCTTCCAGGAAATCCAAATAAAAATAAAATAGGTGCTTTAGCTATTGAGGAAGGAATGGCTATGAAGCAAGATAAAATAAATGCTTTATTAAAAGGAGAAGAAGGGGCTGTTAAAACATTTATACATGAATTAGTTCATGCTTTTACTAAAAAGAAAACAGGGGAATATTTAACTGAAAAAGGAGGATCATTACCTGGATTCAAAGCAAATCTTACAGAAAAGGAAAGGGCTGCTATTAAACAATTAGAGAGAATATTTGAAAAAGTTAAAAAAGCTTTTCCTAATTCTACTCAGTACGGACTTACAAATTTGGATGAGTTTTTAGCAGAAGCCTTTAGTAATAAATCTTTTCAAGCAGATTTAAAAGAGATTACGTCAGAAGGAAAAACAACCTCTTTATTTAAAGATTGGTTAGATGCGGTTAGAGATTTATTATATTCAGGCTTAGAAATTTGGTCTAAAAAGTTTAATAAACCAACCCCATCTAAACAAGAAGTAGCTGGTATTTTAGAAGATATAATGGGGTGGACAGAAGATTTAATATCAGAAGGATTAATTACCAATAGTGTTTCCATAAATGAAATCAATGCTAAATATGATGCCGAGTTAGCTGCTTTAGAGAAGACTTCTGCTGACATCTGGACAGATGCTGAAGAAGTTAGGTTAAATGTACTAGCTCAAAGTGTTAAAACATTAAATGAATCTAAAAGAGTTGCTTCTGCTTTAGGTAATACCTTTAGTAAAGAAGATGATGCAGCATTATTAGCGCAAAGTACAGAATTAGAAGAGCTTAGACTCAAGAAGAAGAAGCTTAATCCAGATGTTAAAGGAAATGACATACCTTTCTCTCTTGGAGAAAAGCCTAGTGACAACCCCTTAGACTTCGCACAAGCTAGTAAAGAAGTAGCTAGGATGCTACCTGATACTATTTCAGTTAGAGAAGTAGATACTGTACTACAAAACATGGCTACTAAAGGTATAGTCTTTGGTGCGTTTATAAATAATGTTATTTATTTAAACAAACAAGGTGAGTTTGGTACAGAATATCACGAAGCTTTTCATGGCGTATTTAGAACATTACTTACTGATACACAGATAGATAGGTACTACAAACGGGCTAGTGCTAAATGGAATAGACCTACAGCACAGCAAATAAGAGAACTTAGAGCAAACAGTCCTAATTATGCCAATTTAACAGATGCAGAACTTAGTCAGCTATGGCTTGAGGAAAAGATGGCTAATGAGTTTCAAAAGTATGCTCTTAAGAGTAAGAGGAGCTTAGTACCTGAATGGCTTAGAGGTTTATTTATTAAGATTAAGAAATGGTTTAGAGGAACTAAAGCTAATGATGCAGAATTAGAATTACTTTTCCATAATATATATTCAGGAGGATTTGCTAGAGCAGAAGCTAAATACAATGTATTTACTAAACGTGGTATCAATGACCCTGCATTTTCTTTAATTATAGTACAAGATACTACTCCTCTTGGAGAACCTTTTGATACTTATCTAACTAGTGAGCAGTCAAATAGAATAATTAATAGTGTAACTTTTAAGATACATGAATTACAAGAAGAATATGGACACACACTAGAAACAGCTAAGGAATTAGCTTTTGAAGCTGTACAAAAGAGATACGATATATCTAATTGGTCTAATGAATTACAGGAACTTAAAGAAACTGACCCAGAAAAGGCTGCTGAGATTGCTAAATCTATACTTAGAATACAAGATGGTTTAGAACTGTTACGTCGTGATAGTGACAATAACTTTTATAACCCTAATAAGGTTATGATTCTGGAAGAAGCTACTAAGAGGCTTAAAGTATATAATGCTATAGACTTAGAAACAGAAGCTTTTGAAGATTTCCAAGAAGATGAAACTACTACAGAAGGATGGCGTAAAAGTACTGCTGAGATAGGTGGTATGAAATCTGCATCACAACAGATACGTACATACTTTGGATTTACACCAATGTTTGTAGATGAGTTTGGTTTTGGAGATTCTATAGATATAACAGAAAGTGAGAAGTACTTTCAAGACAAATATAGAGAGAACCCACCACCAAGAGATGAAGCAAAAGAAAAGTTTATATTAACAGCTAATGGACAAACAGCTTTTAATGGTATAGAGAGAGCTTTAGCAGATACTGCTAAAAGTGATATGCTTAAGAAGCTGTATTACTACACACAGGATAATGCTAATAGTAGTGCTGTGTTTGAAAGGTTAATTATAGACATTAGAAAGCAATTACCTGAAAAATATCATAAGTATACTATAGAAGAAATAATAAAACTACCTTATACAGTACTTAGTGAATCTAACTGGTTTCATAGAATAGCATCACAATTTTTTAAGAGTAAAATTATACAGGAGACAGTATTATTTGATACTAAAAAAAGAAACTCAAGAGTATTTAATGCTAATGTTAGAGATGTAAAACAAACTCAATTTGATGAATGGGCTAAGAACTTTGAAGCTGCTGGGTTAAGTAAATCAGATCTAACTAGTGCTTTCACACAACTTAGACTTTTATTATCAGATAAAGCGGCTTTTCAGAATGAAAAAGATCTTAATACTGCCATTAATAAGATGCAAGGTATCTTTGCTAGTATGGGTATTAACCTGAGCAAAGGATACATTAAGTATTCTATAATAGCGCAGAATTTAGATCCAGATTTAAAAACTAAAGAGCCGTCTATTACTAGAGAGATGGAAACTAATCCATCAGATTACTTAGCAAAATTAATTGCTTACCATAATATATATAGTAGTACGGCAGAACCATTTGATTTAAATATATCTGCATGGAATAAGGCTATAAGTAAGTCTACTACTCCTAGGGGTTTCTTTGAAGATAAAGATGAGGAGGGTAAAACAGATGAAACTAGAGGGGCTATAGGAAGACTTAAACGTATGGCAGAATCTAATGCTATCTTTGATGAATCAGTGGCTTCTTCTACATTCCAAAATGGGGAAGGTAAAACTCAGTTTGATAAGCTATTCTCTAGTTATTACATAGACGGCATTAAAGCTTGGAGAGATACTAGTAGACGAGACTTCTTAAAAGCAGATTCAGAAGAAAAAGCTTTAGAAGAACTAGGCAAAGCATTTCCTAAAATGAATACATATGATTTAGGAATGTTATATCAATGCATTAAGCATAATCCATTACTGTTGGGTATGACTACTACTAGAGATAATAATGGTGTAGAGATTAATAGCGAAGTAGTACTCAATGATGATTTAATTAACTTTACACTATCTAATCTTAGGGCACATCTAACTGATGCTATTAGAGAAGAAAACATAGATGAAAAAGGAGAAGTAGAAGCCTTTGGAAGTGTGATTGCTCCCGAAGCTGTAGCTTTTAAAAGCATGAGTGCCAGAGAAAAAGCACTTCTTCCTCTTATTATGTTTGGTAATTCTGGACAATCTGTTAATATGAAAACAGATGCAGCGGGAAATAAGATACCATTCAGATTAGTTAACACTGGTGTACTTGCTGAAAAATCTACTAGTTACTTAGTAGAATTGCCTATACATGAGTTCTTTACCAATGGTAAACTTACAGGCTTAGGACAGAGTTGGTTTAGACAGTTTTTACTACAAGAATATGAACGTATTCAAAAGATACAGAAAGAAATAGGTGATGATAATGTAGATAAGATTAATGATTATAATACCTCAGAGAATGATAGAGGTTTAAAATTATTCCAGTTTGCTAATATGCCTGAAGCAGCCCAGTTAGAGGCTATGGCTAAACAAAAAGACGCTAATGGTAAATCTATACCTTTACCAGGACTTAATGAGGTTATACAAGGAGCTGATATAACTTTAGAAGTAGCGTTACAGAATTTTGCAGAAGCACAACTAGAAGCTTATAAAGAATATCTTGCTTCTGGCGCTGTTAAAATTTTAAATAAAGGGTATATTTCTACCAGTATACGTAGTATGAGTGAGATTATTAATCATTCAGGAGGGGCTTTAGGAAGTGATAGTTTTTGGGATATTGCTGGAAAGCTCTATGGAATGATTAATAATAAACATTATTATTATAAAACTAAAACTCCAAGGGGGAATACAGAGATAAGTATTGCTGCTTTTAAGGAGGGTATACAAAAAGCTAATTTAGCAGCTAAGGCTACATATGGTTTTCAATATTCTTTTAAAGATAATAAAGTAGGAGGGCTTTTATCTAGAAATTGGCAACAAGTAAAAAATTCTGATGCTATCTTTGCAATCGGTAATATAATAGAAAAAGGAGAGGCTCCTTTTAAAGATAAAAGAGTAGCTTTAAAACAAATGGTTGCTGGAGGTACGGGATATGCTGTAGAAATGGCGATACAAGAAAATAAACCAGTCTATGTATTTGATCAAAATAAAAATAGTTGGTTTATATGGAAGGATTCTAGATTTGTAAAAATAGATACGCCTATATTAACTAAAAATTTTGCTGGTATTGGTACAAGAAATATTAATGAGGTTGGTAAAACAGCTATAAAAGCAGTTTATCAAAAAACAAAAGAGTCTTTGAGTTTAACTACTGACGAAGTCAAATATACTAGTAACTTACTACCTAGTCAATATGTAGAAAAAACTGGTGATAGTGATACTGTTAAAGGCGATATGCTAGGTAATTACTTCTTTAATGACTACTTTAATACCTATGGTATCACACAACTATTAGATGGTGATAGTGCTATGATGTACAAGAGTCCAGTAGACGTTGTTAAACGTAATTCTGGTAAAGTAGCTTCTGGCCCTAATATGGGAGAAGGACAAAGTAACGTAGCTGTTATAGCTTCTGATGTACATAAAATTTTAGAAAAGGAGAGTGAAAGACATGGAGTTTATTCTGCTAATCCTGATGGTATAGATAGTACAGATGGGCAAACTTTTGGTAGTGTTAAGTGGTATGTTCAGAAATATCTAAAACATACTGGTAAACATTCTAAGGCAGTTGCGGCAATTTATAAGAAGATAAATAGAGGCATTCCTATAAGTCCTGAAGAGGCTATCCTACTTGTACAACTAGACGCTGATATGCGTCCTAGAAAGATTGTACAACGTGATATGGTGAACTATGTGAAGACTTCTCTACACACCTTGAGCAGAGAGTTAGTTTCTGAGACAAGAGCCAGTACAACGAAGATAAATGCAGTCTACGACGCTTATGAAAGAGGAGAAGTTGGTATAGAAGCCGTTCATAATTTATGGACAGCGCTACCAGGAAAGCAGAAGCTACATGACCTATTAAATCAGATGGAATCTAAAGAAGTAGAATTAATTATATTTGATTCTGCGTCTAAGATGGCTACTAGAAATGTAGGCACATTTGAAGGGGGTCAATGGAAATTAAATCCATACTTATTAGACGATAGTACTATTAGAGAACAGGTTAAAACAGATAACGATAAGAGAGACGTTACTGATCCTACTCAGAAAATACAGTTACTTGGGTTTGAGCACAATAACCCCAAGTTTAAAACTACTATAAATGGTAATTCTACTACTATAGGCAAATTGCAAGCCGCTTATGATTCATTATTAGCGCATAGAGTTAAAGATGGTTTTGAAAGAAAAAGGGCTGATATATTTAAATTAGATTCTAAAGGTAATATTATAGAACCTAACTACTTTAAGCTGTATGATCAATTTAAAAAGTCATTAGAAACTTCAGGATCAGATCCTTGGTTAATGGAGTTGTTTAGTGTTACTAAGAATGGGCCTGTTTATAGTTGGAACTTACCTGCAATTGAGCAGAAGTTTCAGTCTATGTATCTGGCATATGTATCTAAAGGTACTCTTAAGCACAAGAGGTCTGGTACTAAGTATACTTTAGTAACAGATTATGGATATGATGTTATAGAGGTGAATGGTGAACCTATGAGTACTGAGAAGTACAAAATAACCAGACCTAAAAAATATAAAACTAGAAAACTAAAGCACAGAGTAGATAATGGTGATGGTACATTCCATACTGAAGCTGTAGTAAGTAGGTCTATACTAAAACTCTTAAATGTAAACGTAGGAAGTTTAGTAAATATTCCAGCTAATGTTGCTAAACAATTGGGAGTACGTATTCCAACACAGGATATGCACTCTATGGTAACTTTAAAAATTATAGATACTACTCCAGATTATTATGGTAACATGATAATGCTTGCAGAAGAAGCGGTATTTATTGCTGGCGCAGATTTTGATATTGATGCGTTATATGCTAGTGCTTATGCTAATACAAAAGGCTTGTATTATGGTTCTTATTTAGGGATGGACAATAAATCAAAAAGGTTGGCTAGGGCTTCAACGGAATGGTTAGAGGGGCAAAAGTTAGCTAATAAAGATGCTTTTAATAAGGCTTTGTCTAAACTACTTGCTGATAATAAGAAACTTCAAATATATAAAGACATACTTGCTAAAAACTTAGCAAATGTTGATCACAGCATGGAGGAGCTTGTATATATGATTATACGAGATGATTTCAGTATATATGATGGTTTTAAACTAGATAATGCAGAACTTAAAAAAGCTATAAGAACTTGGACTAAGGAATTAGAGAAGGCTGCTTTAAAGCAAGTAGGAATAATTCCTAGTGTAGATACTGATATACCTGAATACTTTGAAAGTAAGCATGGTAAACAAGCAGAAAATAACTATACTAATTATAAAGCAGGTAATTTAAATAAACTTAAGCCATTATCTACTGAGGAAACAAACAATCACTTATTAGATATTGAGTATGCGTTAATACATAATGAACCTAATAAAGAGATTGCAGGAACACCTGCAAATGTAGATCCTTTTGATGAACTTAAACAAGAGCTTATAGGCTTAGGATTAATTGACGAAAATACTCTAATAGGTACAAACTCTCCTTTAGATAAGGCAGTAGCTTCTAATTCTATTGATATTGGTGATAAGGGTATTGGCCCAACAGCTTTGTTTAATGTAATATTTCAGAGATTAGTTCATAGTGGAGTCATGATAAATGATTCAGTTGACGAAGCTGGTAATAGAGTATTTCCACCACTATTAGATCAATATGATGGCTTTGAATCATACACTTCTAAATCAGGTAGAATAAATAATTTAATCTCTACTGTACTTACCGCTATGACTGATAATGGTAGATTGCAATTAGCTGCTATCTTTAATCTTAATAATGAAACACTTGCTCCAGGACTTACTATGATGGGTATGGGTATACCATTTGATACAGTAATGTTAATGATGAAGCAGGATGTTATGGCTGATATTAGTAATCAGATGCTTCTAAAAAAAGGAGCTATATTTACTAAAGAAGAAAGAAAAGGTTTAAAACGGAAGTCTTTTGATGAATTAGTGCTAGGTGTTATAAAAACATTAGGAGATCAAAAATTACCAGATGTACCAGTAAACAAAGCTACTCTATTAGAGGCTCTTAAAAGAGATAAAGGGCAAACTTCTGAATTATCAGAGATAGAATATAAAGGACTACAACTTAAAGTGTTGCGAGAATTTGCAAAAGCTAAAGAGTACTCAGACTACATCCGTAAAGGTGCTAAGATATTACAATTAGTTAAGGGAACTAAAGCTACTTGGGTAGAAAATGAGGATATTACTAGAGCAATGGAAGCAGTATTTGATCCTGGTACTCCACCACCATTTAATCTAAAGCCTATATTCAATGATAGTAAGTTTCTAACAGCTAATATAGAAACCTTTAATCAGATTCAAGAAGATTCTTTACAGTTATTTATCTTAAACTCCAAGCCTGCACAAGAGATGATGCAGGATGTTGTAGATAGCGCTAGATTAAATGCTTTTGACTACCATAAGAATAGAACTACTCTTAGAAGACACCTGTTAGCTTTCCTTCAAATGAAGGCATATACTAATATGTTTAGGAAAAGCAATCCACTTAGTTTAGAAAGCCTGTTTAGTGGAAGATCCCATCAACTACTGATGAATTTACTAAAAAGCAAAGAATTTAAAAACAATAGACTTCTTAATTTCATTAAGACTGATAACACTTCTAAAATAGAATATAAAAGGGAGTCTTTAAAAGATAAAACTGGTAAAGGTAGGATACTATATGATCTGATTGGTAACACTAGAACTCAAAAAGATCCTGCTTTAGTTACTAGTTTAATGGATGCTTATAAAGAATTATATTTTGCTCCAGGAACTATAGCAGATATAGCATTAGCTGAGAAGGCTACTGAATTTGCAGCTATATTATTTGATCATGTAGTAATTAAAGATAACTTACTACTTCGTAATAATAGCTTGGTTAGACAAATACAACCATTCTTCTTGAAAAAAGCTTCTGAAGCACTAAGAGCTGCTAAAGATAGTTTTGCAACTGGAAAAAACCTAAAGGAAGTGTTTGGTGTAACTAGTATAGAAGAACTCAGAGCAGAATTTACTGAAGAGTTCTTAAGATATACTGAGAATGCCTTTATGATGTCTAGTAATAAGACTGGTGCTGTATTAGCTAATAGTATTAAGGATAACCCAGTATGGTTAGATAATAAAACTGGTATATTTACAGTAGACCTTTTTGCAGGAAGAGATCAAATACCTGAGAATGGTAATATTATTATGCAATCTGGTATTTTTAGATGGGCTGGAGATTTAATAGAATTTCCTAGTGTTATTAGAATGGATAAGAACTACTATAAATTAGTAGAATATAATACTAAAGATGATAAGAAGTTTTATAATAAACTCAAACCATCTGGAACTGCAAGAGGAATACAAGCTACATATAAACAAGTATATGAAATAGGTAGTAAGCAGATTATGCCTTATGCAGTAGATATAGATTCTTGGAATACTTTAGTAGATGATCCACAAACTAAAAAGAAAGAGGCTGCTGAAGCAAGAGAAGCAGATAGACTACTTAGCGGTACTTCAGAAGAAACAGCAGATTCTA
>Ga0255048_10000494_pt1 | contig 30515 bp, 34 predicted proteins | sample JV7_2_2_MG_FD_183619 | JGI IMG/M metagenome (GOLD analysis project Ga0255048, IMG submission 183619) | Seawater microbial communities from Jervis Inlet, British Columbia, Canada - JV7_2_2 | ecosystem: Environmental > Aquatic > Marine > Inlet | place: Canada: British Columbia | collected 2016-10-06
GCAGACTCTCTGTATAAATTTAATATACGCTCACAGTCACTCTTTGGCATTTCTGCTGCCAGTGCGTACCACCAACTATTCATATAACTTTCTTATTAAAATAAAAGGACTTATCAATACAAATATAATTGCACAGCATAATCCTAGCATTAAAAATAAAGCTATCTCCCACCACCTAGTAAATATAGGTACTTCCATTTAAAAGTCTCCATCATCAAGGTACAAAATACACCAAGTTACTGCAGCTAGAATTGCGACTATTGCAAATTTGGTGAGTGCGTATAGAAATGTTTCCATAATTACATCTCCGCGTTGTCGTCATCAAAGAAATATATAGCATAAGCAGGTGCAGCAAAGCAGACAAAAATAGCAATGATACGCAGTATTTCTATTAGTGTTTCCATTATCCTATAATCCAACCATCAGCAGATTGAATCCAACCTTTAGTTTCTAGGTTCTCTCTCACTTGATTCAATTCAGTTTCAAGTTCACTAACTAAGGCATTAAGCTCGTCTGATCTTTTGACCAGCTCCTTCTCTCTTTGCATTAACCCTATGCTTTCAGAGCCATCTTTTTTTACAGGCTTCTGTTTTATTACAGCTTCTTCCACTATAGGTTCTTCTTTTTTAATTTTAGTCATTTCTCTTTTCTCCTTTTTAATAAATATTGGTTTATCGCTAAGTGGTTTGCCGTCAAACCAACCCAGCCTGTTTTTTGTAAATAGCATTGTCACTCCTGCTATAATTCCAGCAGCACCGAGAGTAACTGCTATAGATGTTGACATAGCTACGAAACTGCTAGCTGCACCGCCTATCTCAAACTGCCATACGCCTAGTGAAAACGATGGAATTGATACTAACAATATCCCCAGTGCTTGTTTATTTCTTTTAGTCATTTAATTATCTCCCTTTGGTTTAGTTCAACAACAACCCTTTTTCTTTTCTTCTTTCATATTGTTCGTCATGAAACAGGTCTACTAATAAGCGAAGTTGTTCATCTAATTCCTTTATTTTTTCATCCATAGAACTAATTTGATTTTGTTGTTCTATTATTCTGTTCAACATGAATTCTAATTTCTGTGTGTAGATATCATTCATTAGAAACTCCCATCATTATTACTCTCCTTCTTCAGTAGCCAACCACAATAGATATAGTTCTTTCATTCTTTCGTGTTCCATAACCTCTCCTTTTTGTTTTCAAAAAACTCCACCAAATACTTCCCCAAGTAATAAGGCAGAAATAAAACCATAACAGTTAAAAATATAGATAAAAATAACAACCCAACAAAGGTATATATAAATACGTTTAAAATTTCTTTATACATTCCTTTTGTCTTTCCATAATTCTTTCATAATTTGTCTGATTTCCTCTACATCATATACAGGGTTGTTAGGACTTGTAAATGATCGCACAGCTTCACTTATGATATCCCTTTGATTGTATGTGAAGTTACACAGTATCGTTTCGTAGGAGTCGTTTATTAAAGGTCTGCCGTGTTGGTCATGCGGTTCATTTGGTTCGTGCATATTATTCTCCTTAGTAAGTCTTAAGTTTGTTTTCCCCAATGTAGTGACCTAACTCTTCCATTGAATTAAATTGTTTTGTACTCCACCCACGTTCTGCACCATGAGGTAAGCAGAAAAAGGTTTCTGTTCCTGTTTTATTGTCTGCTTCTTGCCATGCAACATACCCATAAATTGAGCCTTCTAATAATTTGGTTGTGACTCCTGTGTCTTCTTTCCAGAAGGACTTATCAATCCAGTTGGAAGGTTTCCCGCAATTATTACATTTACTTATTAATTTCATTGTTTAATACCTCTCTTGTTAAATCATTAATTCTTCTATCGGGAGTTAGTATAAGAACTTCTTCTTCTTCTCTGCAATTAAAATAAGAAGCAATTTTCCCAACCTATTAAAACCCCACTTGGACAAACCCATTAGGTTTGACTATTGCTAACTGAGCATTCTTCCAACCGATAAGATACCAATTTCCCTCTTTATCTTTACCGCTTAGTTCTTTATCTGGATATTGTGCTCCTCCTATACCCTGACCATAACTGTCTTGTAAATATCCTGCGTATTTACCTACTGCCATTTCAAATGTCATTATGCCACCTCTTTTTTTAAGTTTAATTGTAAATTTTCAAGATAATCAACTGCTTTCTGTGCTTGTGAAAAGGCGGTTATCATTGCCTTAGAATCATCTTTGATTGCCTTAATCCAACTGTTAAGATATTGAGCGTGGTCTTTCCTGACAGTTTTTTCTACGTTAAGAATTTGGCACATGAAAGCTGAACCGATTTCAGCCACCAATTCTTCTTTAGCGTATTCTTCTTTGTTGTGCATTCCAGTTAACTCTCTTTCGCATCTTGATTTATGACCAGTCCAATGAGTAAGTTCATGCAATAAAGTTGAGTAGTAAGTTACATCTGTAATAAAGTTCTCCTTCTTAGGCATTCCTATTGTGTCTTGTATAGGAGAGTAAAAAGCACTATCGCGAGAATCGTCTATTATTGCTTTCGTATTAGATATATAACTTTCTATTAATTTAAGTTGTTCTGAACTTAATTCAGTTTCATGTTTGTGATCTACTTTTTCAGTTACAAAATCTTCTATCTGTTCTGCGTTAAATACATTGTATGTTCTCCACATGAAGTAAGTTGGCAGTTGACCAGTTGACCTGTAGTTGGCAAGTTCGCCGTCTGTTAACCAAGATTCTTTTTTAGGTTTTACGCTAGCGAATACTACTTGGGTTGCTTTAGAGCCTTTCTTGATTTTATAATCTTTCTCGCTCCATTGTTTAAAAGTTCCCCATTCATTAGAGTTGTAATCTTGGCAAGAAAGCCAAAAATAATTCATACCCCTGTATGCTTTCTTTGTTACATGATTTATAGGTGCGCCTTTACCAATCCAAGACTTTGTCCAATCAGAACCTTCTGTTTCCATAAGTTCCAAAATCTTAGTCTGAATCTTTTCAAATATTTCATTTTTCTTTTTCATTTTATTTTTCTCAATTTAATCAAGCCTTAATTAACTTAATGTTCAACACTATAAACCTTTTCAATTAATAAATAAACCTTTTTTGGAATAATAATCATTCTTTTTTAACCAACTTATTTACCATTTCCAGTAATTCATATTCAGTTCCGTATGCTTGAACAAATCTTGCTTTGTATGGATGCCTACTTATTGGTTCCATATCACTACCCATTCTGTGATGCTCAAAACATAAAGGCAAGACTTTGAAATGGGTGTCTAACTTAGTCTTACCTTCAATGTGATGTATCTCGCTAGGCACTCCATAAAACCCCTGTAAGCGACAAACGATACAGCCTAGTTGACTTACACTATCCATGTGCCTTTTCTCTTTAGCGGTGGGGTTTCTACTTTTCATCTAATTTATTTATATCTATGTTTTGTATGTCGTTGTTTATTAATCCTTCCCTTAAATCAATTAACATTCTTTGTGCTATGAATTTGGCAATTTCATTTCTTAAAGGTAATGTATCTTTATGCACTTTAGAGTTTGGATAACTGAAGCTGTTGCCTAGTGTGCCTAACATATCATTTATTGAACCCTCTATGCCTTTCTTTAAAAAGTTTGATTGTGCCTCTTTGTATAGGTCACTATTAAAAATAATATCATCTAGTGTTTTATGCTCCATATCTTTTCCTTTCTTCCCTAGCATTAACCATTTTAGTTCGCCATTCTTCAAAGCCTACATCTAATGATTTAAGTTCAATCTTTAATGCCGATAGTTGACCTTTTGCTACACCTACTTTTAATCTAAATTGATATAACGAATCATCATTATCAGCGTATGTTTTTTGAGCAGATACAGTCTTAACACCTTTAGCAGTAGCCATGAGTTCTAACTGTGCTTGTAATCTTTTAACGTCAGCTTCACATTTTAGCACCTCATATTCTGCTTTAGAAACACGAGGTGCTAAAGACCTTATCTTATCTTGCCAAGATTCTACTTGTTCATTCATGCTTAAAAAGGTATGTCGTCAGATGATTTATCTTCTACTTCAGTCTGAACAACTTTATTTTCAATTATTAAATTACCCTCTGAATCATAAGGTGTCAATTTAACGCTTGTATAGTCTGTGCCTTTATCGGACATATTCGCCCAACCTCCAAATTTATATACAGTTCCTTCGTGGGTTATTTTTCCTCCTATATCTGGTGTGCCTTTGCTTTTTTTATCTTCAGGCTTGTTGTAATGTAAAAGACCCAAAGAAACTACCAATTCATATTTATCTGGATAATTGCCGTCTCCACTGTACTTTAAGATACCGCAGTATTTATCTTCTCCATTTATATTAATTTTACCTTTTCTTGGTACTGTTACATTATTCTCAAGGAACATATTCCCTGTGTTATTTTTAATTACATATTTTTCAGACATTATTTTCTCCTGTTATTAGTCTATATTGATAACCCTTACCTTCGGTTATTCTTTTTTTTATTACAATATCTCCATTCAAAGGCAATCCGTATTTGACCCTTGAAGGATATTTTCTCAATTCTCTTATTGAAGCAGACAATGAAGGCTCTCCGTAGAACCTTCCTGTCATATCTTGTATATTTTTTTGCAGACTCCAAAAAGTCCACCATTGTCCATTTCTCATGGATAAATATACAAAGTCATTAATAGAATTAGGTTTGCTCATATACTGCTATGAGTCTTTCATATCCTTCTATGAATTTTTTAACCCTAGTGTCAGCTTTTGCTTGTTTGATAATTGTTTTATTAACTTCATATAATCCTATGGAATCTGTATCAGGATTTTCAGAAGGTAAAACTTTACCTATAGATGATAAAAACTTGGTTGGGTCAGTATCTTCAAATAAAGTTTCCCCTTCGGCATTAGCAAATGCATATTTAACTTGCCTTCGCATTGCTTTCTCGGCGTCATCATCTTCGTCTGCAGTAGCAATACCGCAAGCCATCTGTAAAGAATATCTTTTTGCATAAGATAGAGCCGAACCGAATGCTTGTGGGTCATTCTTAGAAGCAGGTATATACACTTGCCCTGACGTTATAGAAGCACCGTGACCCATAAATACAGTTTCAATAGAAACACCATTCTCTGATAAATGGCTTATCTGTTGTAGATATATGCCTTCATCATTTAATGGTTTTTTAATGGTATCTAGTACTTGCTTTAACGACGCATAACTACTCTTAAAGAAAGGGTTTTTAGCATCATTTACGACATGGTCAATTTTTTCTTGTGCTTTGACCAAAGCAGTAATCAATGTTTGATTATTCATTTTATACTCCATATTGTTTTAGCAAACTTAATTTCTTCCGCACCCCATTTCCAGTCATCTAGGTTTGGATAAAAAAGATTTGCTATCTCATGTTTATCATTTGAATAGGACAAGAGGTTCATTATCTTTAATGCTACTTGTTCTACAGTGTGAATGTGCTTATCTACTTGATGTACTGTTTCAGATACTACCTGTTCATCTTTGGCAGTAACTACTATGTAATCAAGAATAGGCACACAATCTTCTGCCTTTGCGTAAACAGAAACCTGTCTAGCGTGAGCATCAGAAACTTTGTAGGGTCGCCTTGCGGTGGTTTTTATATCCCTAATAGTATCGTTGTACTTTAAATCTATGAACCCAATTATAGGAACAGGGATAGATTCAAGGTTAAGTTCAATTCTTTTTTGGTATTCAGTAGGTTGCCCTAAATCTTCATAAAAATCTATTGCAGTTTTTATGTATCTAGGAATCCTGTCTGCTTCTTCTAAAAACTTTTTATGATTTATCTCTTGTGTTGGGTATTCACTTTTACAATTATCATAAGTAACTTGGTATTCAAAAAGTGCAGACTGTATTGTTTCTCCTAAATCTATGGGTTTTTCTGTGAAGCCAAAATATTTACCAACTCCATGATCGGTTACAGTGCCTCGCCACATTGCGGGACCGCCACCGTTTCTGAATTTGAATAGATATCTCATTATCCAAATACAAGGGTCGTCTATGTAACTGTTGATAGAGGAAGGGGAAAGGTGTTCTATATCATGTATAGAAAATACATCATTATTATTTTTCATTTTATTTCCTGTTCAATTTATTGATTGACTCTGTAACTGGTTTCATTATAATTCATTTCTGGAATAATTAAAACTAATTTATGAAATTAAAAAAATACTTAAAAACAAATAACTATACCCAAATGTCTTTTATTAAAGAGATAGAAGAAAGAGAAGGATTGCGAATTCCTCAAGGCACTTTAGCTAAATGGATAACTGGAACTAGAATACCTAGAAAAAAAGAGATGCTATTATTAATTCGCATGACAGACGGCTTGGTGACCCCTAATGATTTTTATATATAAAAGGAGAGAAAATGTCTTATAAAGTTGAGATGATTGATATAGCTGAACTAATTCCATATGAAAACAATCCAAGAGATAACAAAAATTCAATAGAAAAAGTTGCTGAAAGCATTCGTAATTATGGATTTAAAGTTCCTGTTGTTGTAGATGAAAATAATATAATTTTAGCAGGTCATACAAGGGTTCTTGCAGCCAAATTGCTCGGTCTAAAAAAAGTGCCTACACACACGGCCACTGGTCTTTCAAAGCAGCAAAAAACTGCTTTCCGCATAATGGATAATAAGGTGCACGAATTTTCAGAGTGGGATATGGGTTTGTTGGCTAAAGAATTTGAAAATTTAGCTGAACAAGACTTTGATTTAGGTTTGACTGGTTTTGAATTCTCAGAAATTGGAAAAATCACTAAGGGTGCGATGCTAGAGTTTGACGCTCCTGATTTAGAGCTATCAGACACTGACTGGTCTGCAGAAGGCGTATATATCCCCGAAACAAATATTAAACAATTTATGCTTTTATATGACATATCAACAATAGAAGAAATGAAAACGATGATAGAGGCTCTACGAGAGGAATATAAAATAGAAAGTCCTTCAGACATTATCTTTGAGGCAGTAACGCGTGAATACAAAAAAAATACCAATCTATAATCTTAAGCCTGTTTGTAGTTACGAAGAATCTCATAAATACGCAAGCAATTACGCAACAGACAAAGACTATTCAGTCTTAATCAATAGCGACTGCGACGCATATAAAGAGGACGGGCAGCCTTTATTTTTCTATCGTAAGAATCGCATACCTGCGAGCATTTGTAAAACAGCTTATAAGAATTTAAGGAAGGCAGCGCAGCCCACTGAGAATCGCGGCATGGCGGCTGGAATTTTAGACAACGAAGAACATTTAAAACACAAGCAATCTAGTGTCACAAGATTCCAAAGAATTAAGAAAGACGGTACATTGAGTCGGGTTCATAGAGCGAAGAAAGTTTGTTCAGGGATAGCAGGTTATTTTGATAGGAATGCAAGGAGACCTTATTGTAGGCAAACAGCTTTCACAGAACATAACCGTAAAGAGTTTACTGCTTCTATACCCTACCTCAAGAGTATAAATTCTCTCTTTGCTGAAGCTTGCCCAGAACGGTATAACGCACAAGCAGAATATGCGGGGAAAACCAATAAAGATTTTATTATCTCTGGTACTGTTTTTACTACCGTTACGGTTAATCTTAACTTTCAGACAGCCTACCATTTAGATGCAGGTGATTTGAAAGCAGGGTTAGGAAACATAGCCGTTCTCAAGGCAGGGAAGTATGAAGGTGGATATACGGTGATGCCAAGATATGATTGCGCCTTTGATTTGGGGAGCGGTGATGTTTGTTTTTTTGATGTGCATGAATATCACGGCAATACTAAAATTAAGGCTAAGGCTCCGTATGAGCGTATCTCCGTTGTTTGCTACTATCGTGAAAAAATGACTGACTGCGGAAGTATGTTAGAAGAATTAGACAAAGTAAAGAATAGAAAAGAGGGGGATTCTATTGGAAAGTAAACGTAATTTTCTGAACAAAGATACTGAAGACAGCATCGTACCTTTTGGAGCTAATCGTTGGTCTGATTATCTTTTCAGACTAACCCCAGTAGAACAAAAGTCAGATGGCGTTTGGTATAAAAGGGAAGACAAGTTTGCTCTCTTTGGAATTAACACTCTCAATGGTTCTAAATGCCGACAATTACTTTACCTTTTTGAATCTAGACCGCAAGGAGCTGATACCGTTATACACGGAACCAATGTCAATGCTTCTCCACAAACACCAATGACAGCCGCGATGGCTGAGCATTATGGTCTAAGGTGCATACAAGTCGCAGGAGGAACAAATTTTAATTCTATTTCAAAGAAAGATTTACCGCGATTTGCCACTATGTTTGGGGCAGAGTATGACCTTTCTTGCCGTAGTGGTTTTAATGTGGGGGTTCAAAAGCGCGTAAGAACGATAATGAAAGATTTTGATAATTGCTTCACCATAGAAAGAGACATTACTTTAGACCACGCAAGAGCTGAAAACACAGCATCAAAAATTCTCTCCTTTCACGAGGTAGGGGCAAGACAAGTAAAAAATATACCTGACCATATAGAAGATTTGATCATACCTTTTGGTTCAGCCAATTCAGCAACCTCTATCATGTTGGGTTTATCTATGTATAAGCCGAAAAATGTCTGCCGCGTCCACTTAATTAATGTGGGAGTAGACAAGAGAGATTACATGTTTGAGAGGTTAGGTCTTATGGGCGCTGATGTTTCTGCGTATGACTACTTCTGGTATGACACTAAAATACCCTATAGCAAGCTCTTTAAGGGGGTACAGATAGATGATATGACGTTTCACCCAAGATATGAGGCAAAGGTGATTAACTATATGAGAGACAACTTGCCTGAGTTGATGAAAGACACGACCTTGTTTTGGAATATTGGCTCATACCCTGATATTAATACTGTAGCTAAGAACCTCAATCTGAATGTCCCTAAAAAAGTTAAAGAATATACAGAGAAAACAAGCGCGTTAATCGGTTCATACAGCAAGCTCCACAATGATAAAGAAATTAAACTCCTAAAATACGGTATGGATTTCCGAGAGCCGAAGTATCGCAGAGAAGTATTTTTGCGTCTTTATGAATTTCACCTAAAACACAAGAGCCATCCTGGAGGCGTTTATTTTGCGTTCCCTTGGCTTACGAAAGAGTACGAATTGAACATAGACCAGAAACTTTGGCTAGCATTCATTAATGGCTGCTCACAAAATATTATAACCAGTTGGCATATATTCAATAAATTTCCAGAGCCAAAAGGCTTAAACTTGGATTTGGTAGATGATTGGTGGAATAAAACGCAGCACAAATTTAAGTCTGGTTCTGGATGGGACGCTGACAGGAGATATTTCAAAGTAGGGAAAACAGGCATGCCCAATTGTATGCGCTCGTATATAAAGCAAGTCAATAAATATGGTTCGCAAGAGAAGATGTTCAATGCTTTATGTGAAAAAAACGATCCTTATTTAAACTTTGGTGTTGTCTGGGACTTTGTTAGAGATAATTTCCTTTCCTTTGGGAGATTATCCACGTTTTCATATTTGGAGTATTTAAAGATTCAAGGCGTAAACATAGATTGTAATAATCTTTTCATAGAGGATATTAATGGCTCGCGTTCTCACCGCAATGGGATTTGCAAGGTGTTAGGTAGAGATGATTTAGATTGGTGGAAAACAAAGGTGGCCTATTCCCCAGAAATAATACGTTGGTTGAAAGGGGAGGCTGTTAAGTTGTTAGATGAGGCAAAGGAGCGTTACCCGCACGAAGACGCAGGTTATTTCACCCTAGAATCTGCTCTGTGTAATTACAAATCATGGCACAGACCTAATCGCCGATACCCAAATGTTTATATGGATATGTTTCACAACAGGATTAAATACGCTGAGAAAGAATGGGGACTTAAAGAGGGAGAAATATTTTGGAAAATGAGGACAGACTGTTTGCCCAAAGCGTTATTACTTGAGGAAAACCCAAAAGATTTAGGCTTGTGCCCAGAAAAGCAAAATCATTATTTATACACAGGTCAACCCGTCATGATGGATGGTGATTGGGAATGTTTTAATAATGACTATAATCGTTTGGTTAACTCATGAAATGTTTAGCGATAGGGGGTGAGCCCGCTACTGGGAAAACTACACTGATGCGAGAAGTGTTAAAAATGGTTAAACCCAGTAAAAAGTTTAAATATGGCTTGTTGAGAGGGTACATTGAACCTTTTGCAAATGTCAGCGTATTAGGTATTTATGAACACCAAGAGGTGTTTGCAGGAACTGATAAATTGTCAATGGCAGTTCAAAAAGACTTTGATAAATTTGTTCAACTTAAAACTAAAAATATTATTTTTGAGGGGGATAGGTTGTTTACAAAAAAAAACCTTTTATATTTAACAAAAAATTACGAGACTAGAATAATCATTCTTAAAAATGAAAAGAAAATTATTGCTAGTAGGCACATAAACAGAGGGGACAATCAATCAGAGACGTTTAAAAAATCTAGGCACACTAAAATATCTAATATAATTTCTGAGCCAAATTTGAAACATATAGAATTTTATAAATTGAACGATATATCTGAATCAGAATCTTTGGCAGCGGAGATATACAATTGGTTTTTTATATAAAATATTCCAATAAAGGTTTATTTTTATTTATAAACAAGTTATAGTTTTAATATTAAGAATAATCTTAATCCAATTTTTAAATCACCAAAAGGAGGATAAATGTCTATAGAATGTTTAAATCAAGCCTTAAAGATAAAAGGCTTCACGCCAACCAAAAAGTTTATTTTAGTTTTGTTAGGGAATTATTGTGATGAAAGGGGAAGTTGTTACCCTTCATATAGGCATATCGCTGATATAGTAGGTCTAAAGGACACAAAAGGCGTACAAAGGGCTATCAAAGAATTTGAAGAATTAGGATATCTCAAAATACAAAGAAGGAGAACCCCAGACGGGAGTAATACAAGTAATAGATACCACTTATCTATCAGTGATGGCTCTCAAACCCCGAGGGGTCTAGAAACCCCTCAGCTAACCGCCTCAGCACCCCTTAATACTAAAGAGAATACAAAAGAATATATATGTAAGGAATTTAAAACCTTTTGGTCAGTCTATCCAAGAAAAATTGGAAAGAAGATGGCTATGAAGATTTTTAATAAATTTGATGAAAAACACCACTCAAAAATATTATATGGTGCACAAAGATTTGCAGAACAAAATATCCAAACAGATGAGAAGTTTATACCCCATGCTCAAACTTGGTTAAACCAAGAGAGATGGATGGATCATTTTGAAACTGATGAGAATGGGTATGCAATAAAACCTAAAGAAGTAAAAACAATTAATAATTTAGCGGGGTAATCAATGGAAAATAAAACACCACAAGAACACGGAATAAAATTAAGAACCACAGAACATGGCTCACAAAAAATTAAGTGCCCTGAATGTCAACCGCCACACAAGCAATTAGATAATCCTTTAACTGTTACCATTAACGCAGAAGGCACAGTCTGGTATTGTCATCATTGTGATTGGAGAGGGTCTTATTTTGATAACCCTAAATCTAGTTTTCCATTACCTAAAAAGACTTATACAAAACCGCCACCACCTAAACAAAACAACACAGATGATATGTATTCCTTCTTTAAAGGTAGGGGGATAGAAAAAAAGGTAGTTGATAAGTTCAAAATATTTGATGAAAACAAATGGTTTGGTTTTCAGTACTTTAATGAAAATAACGAATTAGAAAATATAAAATACAGAACAGTAGATAAAGGCTTTAGGCAAACATCAGGAGCAAAATCAATACTTTATAACTACAACAATGTTCACAATAAAGAAACTGTTGTATTTGTAGAGGGAGAAATGGATGTATTAAGTTGCGAAATGGTTGGCTATCCTGCAACTACATTACCAAATGGAGCACCCAAAGAAGCCAAGTTCAACAAGAATGATGCAAGATTTACTGCTCTAACTAATTGTCCGCTCAAAGCAAAAAAGATTATTATATTTACTGATACAGATACTTCTGGCAGAGCCTTACATAAAGAGTTGTTGCATAGATTTGGTAAAGACGTAGCTTGGTTTGTGAGACTTCCTGAAGATTGCAAAGATGCTAATGATGTTTTAATGAAACACGGGAAGGTAGAATTACAAAATATAATTAACAAAGCAGAACCTTACCCTATAGATGGTTTATATACTGCTAACGACTACCACGGACAGTTACATGATTTATATGAGGGTAACTATGAAAAGCCTTTAGACGTCGGTATACAAGGGTTAGATGATATCTACAAGATAATGCCTTCCACCTTTCATACAATCACAGGTATACCTAATCATGGGAAGTCATTGTTCCTTGACCAAATACTTTTAACTTTAGCAAAAAACCACGATTGGAAGTTTGCGGTGTTTTCTCCCGAACACAGCACACAGTTCCATATAAGAAGAATGGCACAGATGTATATTCACAAAGGATTTGATGAAGGGTTAAATAACAGAATGTCCGTTACAGAATTAAACGAAGCAATAGAGTTTATACACAACCATTTCTACTTTATAGAAACAAGGGAAAGTGTGCCTTCTATAGATTTAATACATAGCATAGTTAAATCAAGCATCTTTAAGCATGGAATAAATGGCTTTGTTATAGACCCCTTTAATGAAGTAAGTGCTAAACGTGCAGGTAACGCTAGAGAAGATGAACATATAAGAGACTTCATATCCTTATGTAAACGATTCAGCCGTATATACGAGATTGTTACATGGGTGGTTGCACATCCTACAAAACTTCAAAAGGGAACGGATGGCTCTTACGCACCACCTACTGCTTATGATATTAGTGGGGCAGCTCATTGGCACAACATGTCAGACGTGGTTATAACAGTGCACAGAGACTTTGACACCAACACTACAAGAGTAATAACAAGGAAAATAAGGGAACAAGACTTATACGGAAAGATAGGGGAAGCTAAGTTTGTATATAATTTTAATGACCATTGTTTTAAGCCAGAAATCATATCAACAATAAGTGATTGGAATGATATAGCTTTCAATAAATAAGTCTTAATTGTTCCTTTTTGGAATCTTATGTATTATCATCTTGGGAAAGATTGAGAATATATGAGTAAAAAATCTACAACAAACAAACTTACCACAGATTTAAAACTGGAAATACGCAACCTTTATGTGCAAGGAATAAGTAATGAAGAAGGCACAAGAAAAACATATACACTTGATGAACTGTATAAAAAGCACAACGTAGCTAAATCAACACTTTACAGGGTTTCACAAAAAGAAAATTGGAAGGTTGAAAGAGAACAATTCCAACAAAGATATTTAGCAGATTTAGATGTAGAAAGGACAAGGAATCTAACAGAAGAATCAAAGAAGTTTGACTTAAACAGTCTCAATTTAGCCAAAGCACTTATGGCAACAGTAGGTCAGAATATTAGAACGAATACTGAAAACATAAATAATGGAGCAAAGAATTTCCTTCCTCATCAATTAAACGCCCTTGCAGGTGCAGCTTTATCATCACAAAGATTGGCTAAACTAGCATTAGGCGAAAACACTGAGAACGTAAACATAAATGCAAACATACACGACGAAGCCTTCAGAGAAGCTATGGAATTGCTTGACACAGTTGCAGACGGACGCAGAGAAAGCAACAATAAGCCTATACACTGATTGGCTCAAGACAGCTAGACTTAAACAGCTACAGCCAAAAGAAAGCCATTACATCTGGTTAATTCTTGCAGGCAGAGGTTGGGGCAAGACAAGAACTGGCGCACAAGATATTGCCCTGTATGCTTTACGAAATCCTAATACAATTTGTGCAGTTGTAGCACCAACGTCTGGAGATTTAAGGAGAGTTTGTTTTGGCGGACCTAGCGGTTTAGTAGAGATAATACCTAAAGAATGTTTGTCAGAGCAAAAGGATATGAAAGGCTATTCATCAAGTATGTCTGAAATACGATTACATAATGGTTCTAAAATAATAGGTTATTCAGCATCAGAACCAGAAAGATTAAGAGGACCTCAGTTTCATAGAGCATGGGCTGATGAGTTGGCAGCTTGGAGATACCCTGAAACGTTTGATCAGTTAATGTTTTCATTAAGATTAGGAGATAACCCTCAATGTGTGATAACCACCACACCCAAGCCAACAAAGATAATTAAAGAACTGGTATTGAGAAAAGATGTACAGGTAACATCAGGCAGCACGTTTGAGAATGAAGAAAACTTAGCAGACACCGCATTGGCTATGCTTAGAGAAAGATACGAAGGCACGGCTATGGGTAGGCAAGAGTTGTATGCAGAAATTATAGAGGATATAGAAGGTGCTTTGTGGACAAATAAAATGATTGAAGGCATGAGAATCACTGATGATACGGAAACAACCTTAAAACAAATAATAGTAGCGATAGACCCTGCTGTAACCGCTAACGAGAATTCAGATGAAACAGGAATTGTTGTAGTAGGCAAAGATTACAACGAAAGATATTATGTTTTAGAAGATGTATCTGGCAAGTATTCTCCCGACCAATGGGGAAGAAAAGCTATAGATTGCTATTATGAATGGCAAGCTGATAGAATAGTAGCAGAAGTAAATAATGGTGGTGACTTAGTAGAAAGATTGTTGAGAAGTATAGATAACAATGTTCCTTACAGGTCAGTGAGGGCAACAAGAGGTAAGCTCACAAGAGCAGAACCTATATCTGCCCTTTATGAACAGAAGCGAGTTCACCATGTTGGATATTTTGCTGAATTAGAATCGCAGATGTGTTCTTATACTGGCGAAACGAGACCTTCCCCTGACAGATTGGATGCTTTAGTATGGGGTCTAACCGAACTAAGCAGATCAAGAGGAGAAGTTAACTGGAGAATAAGCTAATGGCAATGAGAGACAACATAAAAAATCTTTTTAACGGCAGACCTAAAACGCAATCAAAGGCTATAGGGAACATGGTCAGTTATTTTGGTGTCAACACAAGCGGTAAGCAGTACGACTATAAAGACTTAGCTGAAGAAGGCTATATGAAGAACAGTATTGTTTATAGGTGTGTTAATGAGATATCACATGGAGCAAGTGCAGTTCCATATATGCTCAAGTCAGGCGATACAGTAATAGAGCAACATCCACTTCTGTCATTAATAGACAGACCCAATCCTTTGCAATCACATAGTGAGTTTTTTAATGCGTTGTTTGGTTATCTATTATTAAGCGGTAACGCATACATTTTGAAAGTGGGTTCTGATTTAGGCAAACCCAAAGAGCTGCATTTGTTAAGACCAGACAGAATGGTAGTCAAAGGGGGGAGTAAGCCAATACCCGATAGATACGATTACGTTATTAATGGCAAAGTACAAGCAAGTTACGATGTTGATGACACAACTGGCTATAGTGAAGTCAAACACATTAAGCTATGGAATCCATTAGATGATTACTGTGGATTATCTCCAATGGCTGCTGCTGCCCTTGAGATAGACCAACACAACATGGCAAGCAAACACAATGTTAATCTGCTAGAGAACGGAGCAAGACCAAGTGGTGCTGTGGTGTATAAGCCTAAAGATGATGGTGGTTTTGCGGTCAACCTAAGTGAATCACAAAGACAACAACTCATTACAGACCTCAATAACAGATTTACTGGTACTGCTAATGCAGGTAGACCCATGTTACTAGAAGGAGACTTTGACTGGAAAGAAATGGGATTGTCTCCTAAAGACATGGATTTTTTAAACCTCAAGCACATGGCAACAACCGATATAGCATTATGTTTTGGAGTTCCCAGTCAGTTAGTGGGTGTACCCGATGCACAGACTTATGCCAATGTAGCTGAAGCTAGACTGGCTTTATATGAAGAAACAATTATTCCTCATCTTAGAAAGATAGAGTCTGATATTAATGAGTGGTTAGTTCCCATGTTTGGAGAGAACTTAACCTTTGAATATGACATAGACAAGATACCTGCCTTATCTGAGCGCAGAAGAAAGATATACGAGAATGTCACAAGTGCAGTAAGGGAAGGCATCATGACTCGCAATGAAGCAAGAGAGTTAATAGGTCTGTCCCCTATAGACGGTGCAGATGAATTGTATATATCTGCTAACCTATTCCCAATAGGTGAGGAGCCAACACCCGTACCTAATAATCCTATTTCAGATGATGAGCTAGATGACTTTGATATAGAGGAAGAATTACCAGAAGGAGATGAAGCTGTAGATGCCCCTACTTAGAAAAGAGTTCAGGAATATAAGGCGTGGCAGAGTAAGTGCTAGAGCAGAGATACGGAAACAACAAGTCTTAAGAAACAATCTAGAAAAATTAGCTTATAGAAGGTTAAACACTTTATTTAGAAAGTTTGTAAGGACAAGAGCTTATCTATACAAAGAGTTTGGTGTGTATGATGCAAACCAATCAAGAATAGATTTAGATGAAGAATTAATCCCTACAATGACAAGACATTACAGGAGAGTGTTCAAAGCTATTTTTGCTAATGCCAATGAACTTTATGATAAAGGCACTAAAGATGATGAAATCTTTATCATGGGCAGAAGCGTGGACTTTGAAAGATTGGTAGAAAGTTATTTTGCAGGCAGGGCATTAACACTTAGTGGTATATCAACTCGTATGGCGAACCGAATAGATAGAATTATAAGAGATGGGCGAGCAGACAATTTAACATTGGCACAAATATCTAAGTCCATATCAGATAAAGTAATGCCAATAACCAGAGCAAGGGCAGCCACCATAGCAAGAACTGAAACTCACAACGCTGCAAGTTTTGCCAATCATTCTTATCATGGAACAGTTGCAGATGACTTGGGAATGGAGATGGTTAAGCAGTGGGTATCTACAAACGACCTAAGAACAAGGTCGGCTCATTCATCTGCTAATGGACAACAAAGACCGATGAATGAAGATTTTTTAATAGGGGGTACTCCTATGGGTTACGCAGGTGATCCTAAAGGTGGTGCTAAGAATGTAATAAATTGTAGGTGTGTGATTATTTACACTGATGCACAAGATGTTGTGTCTAATTAAATATTCAGATACTATATATTGAGTAAATTAGGAGATAGCACTATGAGCAGTGAATTAACATCTAATAATCCTGACGTAGCTGTCCGTACAGACGAGTACGATTCCCACGAAGATTCTAAACAGAATGACGAAAAGCATATAAGAGCAGTCCAAGAGACTGACGATTCTTATATTGTTGAGTTTGGAAAAGACATGGCAGAACCTTCTGAGGAATCTGACTATGAGGAAGAAAAAGAAGAAAAGAGTTACATTGAAGTCAAGTCTGAAATCAAAGCGGAATCTGATGATGGCACTTTTGAAGGTTACGGCAGTGTATTTAATAATACTGATCTTGGTAATGATATAATTAAAGGTGGTGCATTCACTAAGAGTCTCAACGAAAGAGGACATGGTGGAGTTAAACTTTTGTATCAACACAAATCCGATATGCCTATTGGAGTCTTTGACGAAATAAGAGAAGATTCACATGGTCTATATGTAAAGGGCAGACTTGCTCTTAAAACACAAGCAGGCAAAGAAGCCTACGAATTATTGAAGATGGGTGCTTTAGATGGTCTAAGTATAGGCTTTAGAGTGAACCCTAAAGAAGTTTCTTATGATAAGCGTAAAAATCAACGCATTATCAAAGAGGTAGATTTAATGGAGATTAGTCTCGTAACTTTTCCGATGAACCCTAAAGCTACGGTTCGGCAGGTAAAGGGAGAGGAAATCTCTATTAGAGAATGGGAAAACGGAATGCGTGATGCTTTCAACTTATCTCGTTCAGAATCCAAGATTGCAGCAAAAGCTGTTAATCTGGCATTTACGCAACGAGATGTTGATGCTAATGCTGAAGTGGTAGAAGCCATGAAACAATTAACATTAACTATTAACCAACTCTAAGGAGCAATTATGTCTGAAGATATAAAGCAAGTTGTTTCAGAATTTGGTCAGGCTTTTGAAGAATTTAAAAAAGCTAATGACCTGAAACTAGAAACATTAGAAAAAGGGCAAAGTGCGGATAGTTCAGTAGAAGCTAAACTCAATAGTATTGAGGAAAAGCTAAACGGACTTGAAGATATTAATCAGGAGATTACACAAGCCAAACTTGCACAAGACGGAATCAAAGAGCAGGTAGAACAACTAGAGACAGTCATGAAAAGACCGAACTCTGGTTATGAAGCCAAGCAAATTGATGAAACCTGTGCAGCTTTTGACTCATACTGCAGAAAAGGACTGGAAGGTCTACAAGATGCAGAGAAGAAAGCATTAACGGTCAGCAATGACTCAACAGGTGGGTATCTAGCACCACCAGAATACGTGAGGGAGTTACTGAAAACAGTAACAGAAATCTCGCCTATTCGTTCAATCGCTAGAGTGAGAAGCACTGGACAAAGATCAATCCAAGTGCCTAAACGTGATGGTCAATTCTCTGCCTCTTGGGTAGCAGAAAGTGCAACTCGTTCAGAAACCACTGGTTACACAGTTGGATTAGAAGAACTACCTGCACATGAGCTTTACGCTTTAGTAGATATCTCTGAGCAAAACTTAGAAGATACTGTCTTTGATCTAGAATCAGAAATGCAATCAGAATTCGCGGAGCAATTTGCGAAAGCTGAAGGAACAGCATTTGTTAGCGGTAACTCCGTTGGTAAGCCTGAAGGTTTATTAACTAATGGTGACGTTAGTGAAACTGTATCAGGACATGCTAGTACATTATTAGCAGACGGACTGATTTCACTAGTTCATTCTATTAAGTCTGACTATGGAAGAAATGGTACTTTTGTTTTTAACAGAAGCACTTTAGCTGCCATAAGAAAACTTAAGGACACTGCAGGACAGTATGTGTTCCAAACAGGTATGTCTCTACAGTCAGGAGTTCCTAATACTATATTAGGCTCGCCTTACGTTGAAGCTACCGATATGCCAGATGTAGGTGCTAACACTTACCCTGTTATATTCGGAGACTTCAGAAGAGCATACATGATTGTAGACAGGGTTGCTTTATCAGTAACGAGAGACCCCTTTACACAAGCCACTTCAGGTAATGTTAGATACATTGCTAGAAGAAGGGTTGGTGGACAGGTTCTCCAAGCTGAAGCAGTTGTTAAACAAAAAGTATCAGCTTAATTAGGAGTAATTTATGCAAGACTTATCAAATAATATTAATCCTGCTGTTTCCATTCTTAACGCAGTTAAAACTGCTGCAGGTAATGGTACTGGTGTTGACTTACAAGGCTATGAGAGAGCAACAGTTCTTGTTGACGTAGGCGCAGAAGGCGACACTTTATCTAGCTCGGTATATTTTGAAGTTTCATTAGAGGAATCTGATGATAACTCAACTTTTACTGACGTTGCCCAAGCAGGCATTACTGATGGAACTATTGCTGCAGGGGGTATCTTCTTGAAATTAGATGGTACTGCTAACGGCAATCCTGACACAGCAGGCGGTATTTTCCGTGTTGAATATGTCGGTAACAGTAGATATATAAGAGTTGTACTAGCTAAGACTGGAACACACTCAAGCGGAACACCTATTGGTGCTATCGTTGTGAGAAGTGGTTCAAGACATAGTAGCGACAACGCTTTTACAGCACATAACGCTTAAATAAGCATAAGACTGTGGGGGTTTACGCCCCCACTATCTTTAAACTTGGAGATATGAATGGCGAATAAAACGTACAAAATGATAGTACCAAAAGCAGGTGCAGCCAATAAAGACGGCACTGACACTATGCTCTATTCCGTAGATGGAATCTACGAAGCAAAAGAAAGTTTCCAAAAAGACTTAATGGAAGTATTCGTGGCTAATGGTCACGCTATGGAAGTTAAAGTAGAAGCTACAGCAGAAGAAGAAGGCGAACCTGTTAGAGCTAGAAACGAAAAAGGACAATTAAAGGGAGATGACCCTGACACGCCAGATGTAAATGAAGCGTGGGAAGGTGGAGAAGCACCAAAGGTAAAAACCAAGAAAAAGAGAACCACTAAGAAGAAGGCTTCTTAACTTGTACCCTTAATCATTTTTTAATGGTCAATACATTACAAAGTGATATTATTAATAAAGCAGATGCTAATGATGGTAGAGACCATGCAAATTAAAGGGAATATATATGAGTGCAGGTTATCATCATTTTATCATAGAGCAGGGAGCGACCTTCGGGCAGACCCTTACACTTAAAGATTCAAGCGATACTTTAATAAATCTTACAGGCTACGCTTCCGCAGAAATGGACTTGAGGGAAACACCTGAAAGTTCTTCAGAAGTTTTAACACTCACAACAGCTAATAGCAGAATTGCATTAGGTGGTACAGCAGGCACAGTCACACTCACAATATCCGCATCAGATACAGCTAACCTAACCGCAGGAGATGGTGTCTTTGATTTAGAAGTTGTGGATGGCTCAAGCAATATCTACCGAATACTGGAAGGCACATATTCAGTGAGAAGGAACATAAGTAGATAATGGCTATATCAAAAGTAACCACTTCCAATACGAACACGATAAACAAGGTTACAGTAACCGATGGAGATGCCGTAAGCATCATAACAGTTGGAACTCAAGGTCTTGCGGGTCCCGCTACCATATTAGGAAGAACCATAGCAGGTTCTACAGTAAGCACTGATGACATTGGCGCAACTTTAATATACGACCACGCAAACACCAGATGGTTAGCAACTACTGATAGCAATGCCGCTTCTCTCAACTTAAAGATAGCCAATCTTAACTTTACTGCAGGTGGGGCAACTGCAACTGGAATATTAGATGAAGATAATCTAGGCACTAATAGCAATACAAAACTTGCTACCCAACAATCAATAAAAGCGTATGTAGACGCACAATTAACAGCACAAGACCTAGACTTTCAAGGAGACTCAGGCGGTGCGTTATCAATAGATTTAGATAGTGAAACCCTAAGTATCTTAGGTGGTACGGGATTGGCAACTGTAGGAAGTGGCAATGGGGTCACTGTCAATATAGATAGCACTGTCACAACGCTTACTGGCTCACAAACCTTAACCAACAAAACCCTGACGGCTCCTGTGCTAAACACAGTAGATATCAATGGTGGAGATATTAGTTCTGGAACTACTATCAACAAGTCACCACAGATAACTCTGGCAGGAGACTTGAGTGGGTCAGTAACACTATCAAACTTAGCAAATGGCACTCTTACTGCAACCATAGTAGCCAATAGTGTGGCTCTAGGTACTGATACAACAGGCAACTACTTAGCCACATTGGTAGCTTCAAATGCAGGTATAGACTTAGCCAATAGTGGTTCTGAATCAGCAGCAGTAACAGCAGGTCTTAATACCGAGTATGTTCAAGACCTTGTTGGGGCAATGTTTAGTTCTAATACCGAAACAGGAATATCAGTAACGTATCAAGACGGAGATGGAACTATAGACCTAGTAATAGGTGCAGGGGTTATAACAAGTGCTATGTTGGCAGGTTCAGTAGCCAATGCAAAGCTAGCCAATTCAACCATAACAGTTTCAGACGGCAGTAATACCACAGCTATAGCATTAGGCAGTACGATCACTTACGCAGCAGGAGAAGGACTGGATGTAGCCGAATCAAGTGGAACAGTTACCTTTAGTGCCGAAGATGCCACTGCTAGTAATAAAGGTGTAGCTTCTTTTGACAGTACAGACTTTGCAGTTAGTTCTGGTGCAGTAACGCTAGTAGTAGAAAGAATATCAGACATAGTTGGCTCTATGGTCACTTCTAATACAGAAAGTGGCATAGCAGTAACCTATCAAGATTCAGATAACACAATAGACTTTGATGTAGGAGATTTTGACATAGCCTTAACAGGAGATGTAACGGGGTCAGGAACAGTTACCAATTTAGGCAATGTTTCTTTTGCAGCAACTATTCAAGCCAATTCAGTAGCATTAGGTACAGACACAACAGGTAATTATGTAGGAACTATTACTGGCGGAACAGGAATAGATTCCACTGCAGCCACAAGCGGAGAGGGAACAACCCATACTCTAAGCCTAAACCTTAATGAACTAACAACAGAAACCACTATTGCCGATGCTGACTTTATTGCAATGGTTGATGCCACAGATGATGGTTCAGGAAAAATAACATTTGAGAATTTAGAAGATGCCATATTCTCCTCAATTAGTGGCGATGTAACCATAGCTGAAGATGGAGTTGCCACTATACAAGCTAACAGTGTGGCTTTGGGTACAGATACTACTGGTAGCTATCTGCTTGAAATAGCAGTAGGCGAGGGATTGGATGTTTCTCATACACAAGGCGAAGGCTCAACTGCTACCCTTTCTGCAGAACTTGCCACTGAAACTAATGCAGGAGTAGCCACCTTTGATGGCACAGACTTCACAGTCAGCAGTGGAGATGTAACAGTCAATGTAGAAAGAGTCCAAGATATAGTGGGAGCAATGGTAGGCTCAAACACTGAGTCAGGTATAGCGGTTACTTATGAAGATGGCGATGGTACTTTAGACTTTAACGTCAATGACCCAACCATAACCATTAGTGGAGATATAGATGGTTCTGCCACTATGACCAATCTTGGCAATACCACAATAAGCACAACACTAGACACAGTTAATTCAAACGTAGGTTCATTTGGTAGTGCTACAGCCATACCTGCATTAACAGTCAACGCTAAAGGTTTAATAACAGCAATATCAACCAACAGTCTGACTACCAACTTCACTCTATCAGCAGATAGTGGCACTAATGATACGTTTGCAACAGGAGAGACACTTACTTTTAGCGGAACAACTAATGAGGTTACAACCGCAGTATCTAATAACGCAATTACCATAGGTCTGCCAGATAACGTAACGATAGGTGGCAATCTAATAGTTACAGGAGACTACACAGTCAACGGAACGACCACAACTGTCAGCACAGCCACTTTGGCAGTGGAAGACCCACTCATTAAACTAGCCAAAGGAAACGCTGCAGCAGATTCAGTTGATATAGGTATCTATGGTCTGTATGACACTTCTGGCTCACAAGATTTATACGCAGGGTTATTTAGAGATGCTAATGACAGTGGCAAATGGAAACTGTTTAAAGACTTACAACCCGAACCAACAACCACAGTAAACGTAAGTGGAACAGGTTATGCAGTAGCAACACTGGTAGCCAACCTAGAAGGTGCAGTAACAGGCAATGCAGATACAGCAACGGCACTTGCTACAGCTCGTACTATTCACGGCGTAAGTTTTGACGGAACTGCCAATATTGATTTAAGTGAAGTGGTTTCAGACACAGTTGGGGCAATGTTCTCTAGCAACACTGAAACAGGAATAACTGCGACCTATCAAGATGGCGATAATACAATAGACTTAGTGGTCGGTACTCTTAATCAAGACACCACAGGTTTAGCTGCAACTGCTACCGCTTTAGCAACTGCCAGAACAATTCATGGGGTTAGTTTTGATGGTACTGGTAATATTGATTTATCAGAAGTCATATCTGACACAGTTGGAGCTATGTTCAGTTCAAACACTGAAACAAACATAACAGTAACTTACCAAGACGCAGATAACACCATAGACCTTGTTATAGGAACTCTGAATCAGGACACTACTGGATTAGCAGGAACAGCTACCGCACTAGCAACAGCTAGGACAATAGGTGGAACAAGTTTTGATGGTACTGCAAATATAGCAGTTGCTTTATCGGCTACCGCAACAGCATTAGCTAATGCTCGCACTATTCATGGTGTTAGCTTTGACGGAACAGCAAACATTAGTCTTACAGAGGAAATACAAGACACAGTAGGAGCAATGTTCACCAGTAATACCGAAAGTGGTATCACTGTAGCTTATGATGATATTGACGGAACTGTAGACTTTACAGTAGGCACACTCAATCAAAATACAACTGGTTTGGCTGCAACCGCAACAGCATTGGCTACCGCAAGAACCATACACGGAGTGTCTTTTGACGGAACGGGCAACATAGATTTAAGTGAGGAAATATCCGATACAGTCGGTGCTATGTTCTCTGGTAATACAGAGACTAATATCACTGTAACTTATCAAGACGCAGACAACACAATAGATTTAGTCATTGGTACATTAAACCAAGACACAACAGGATTGGCTGCAACAGCAACACTAGCAGCATCAGCAACAGCACTAGCAACAGCAAGAACCATACATGGTGTCTCATTTGATGGCACAGGCAACATTGACCTGTCAGAAGTTATTGCAGATACCGTTGGTGCAATGTTTTCAAGCAATACGGAAACAGGAGTCACTGTTACTTACCAAGACGTAGACAATACAGTTGATGTAGTAGTAGACACTTCTGCACTCACTGAAACACTTACTAATAAAACCTTAACCAGTCCAGTATTCAATACAGGGGTTTCAGGAACAGCTATTAAAGATGAAGATAACTTGGCTTCTGATTCTGCTACACATTTAGCCACTCAACAATCAATCAAGGCTTATGTAGATTCAGCAGTATCAACAACTGAAGGCATACAAGATATTGTAGGTGCTATGTTCAGTAGCAATACTGAAACAGGCATTACAGTCACATATCAAGATGTAGATGGCACAGTTGACTTAGTTATTGGAACACTTAACCAAGATACAACTGGAACTGCAGCATTAGCCACTTCATTAACTATTTCAGCAAATAACAGCGCCAATGAAACTGTATACCCAGTATTTGTAGATGGCGCTACTGGAACGCAAGGTGCAGAGACAGATACAGGACTTACCTACAATCCATCAACAGGGTTATTAACAGCCACAGGGTTTTCAGGCAATTTAACTGGAACTCTGCAAACTGCAGCACAAGCTAACGTAACAAGCGTAGGAACATTAACGTCATTAAGCGTTACAGGCGATTTAGCAATAGATACCAACGTGCTTAAGGTAGACACCACTAATAACAGGGTAGGCATTAAACAAGCTACGCCTACTGTTGGTTTAGACTTAGGAAGTGTTACTGACGCTATATTAGTAGCCAAAGGAACAACTGCACAACGTCCTACAGGTGCAGCAGGACATTTCAGATACAACACTACTCTTGGTAAGTTTGAAGGGTATACGGATGCTTGGGGAGAAATAGGTGGTGGTGGAACATCCACTTTTGCGGTTAATAATTATACAACTGCCAATTCAAGCACAACTGCTTTTACATTAAGTTCAGCACCAGATAGCGAGGACAATATATTAGTCTTTGTTGAAGGTGTGTTCATGAACGCAGCAGACTACACGCTCAACGGAACAACTTTAACATTAGACGCAGCACCGCCTTCAGGAAGGAAGGTTACTGTTTATCATGTGACAGCAGCAGTTGCAGGAACAGGAGTACACCAAAACAGCTTCACAGGAAACGGAAGTGCAACTGCCTATACTCTAGGGGTAACTGCTGATAGTGAGAACAACACACAAGTTTATATAGATGGTGTTTATCAGAACAAAGCAACCTACGCCATATCAGGAACTACATTAACCTTTGATACCGCCCCCGCCAGTAGTGCAGCCATAGAGGTAATGACATTCACACAAACGAATATCAACACTTTCCCTGCAAGTGGTATATCAGGTCTAACGCAAGTTACGGCAGCAGGTGCAGACCATTTTATGATTTTTGATGCTACTGATAACGCACTGAAGAAATCATTAGTATCAGACGTACTTGATAATGTTGTACTTACAAGTGAACAAGTACAAGACGTTGTAGGGGGCATGGTTTCAAGCAACACAGAAACAGGTGTTGCAGTAACTTATGAAGACGGAGATGGTACGCTTGATTTTGTACTAGCAACGGCTCAACCAACAGTCACAAGTTTAGGTACTCTGACAACACTTACTGTTGATAATGTAATTATTAATGGGTCTACTATTGGACACACAGGCGATACAGATTTAATAACAGTAGCTTCAGGAATAGCTACAGTAGCAGGTGAAGTCTCAATGACTACGCTAGATATAGGTGGAACAAATGTGACAGCTACTGCTACAGAACTTAACTATGTTGATGGTGTAACATCAGCAATACAAACCCAAATGGACACGAAAGCGTCCACAGGAAAGGCGATAGCTATGGCTATGATTTTCGGATAATAATTAGGAGAAATAAAAAATGGCAATCCCAAATTTAGTTAATGTAAGTTCAATATATGCAAAAACGCATCAAGTTGCACTAACTACTACAACAACAACAGCTCTATTAACTAATTCAGCTAGTTCAGATGACTGTTATAAAATTAACTCAATTGTCATAGCAAATATAGATGGCACAAACTCAGCAACAGTAACTATGGGTATAGTTAAATCTGGTGGGTCTCTCATTTCATTTGCTACTACAATAGCAGTACCAGCAGATGCTACATTAGTTTTAGTAGATAAAAACTGGGGGTTATACCTTGAAGAAGGAGATGCTATACAAGGTGGAGCTAGTGCAACAGGTGATTTGACTTGCACTATTTCATATGAAATTTTAGATGACGCATAAGGAATAATTATATGGCACATTTTGCAGAACTTAATTCAAGCAACGGGGTATTACGAGTAATCGTAGTATCTAATGATGATGTAAACGCTAATGGTGGAGATCAACATGCTGATGCAGAAACTTTTGTTACAACTATTGTTCCGCATTCAACAGGTGGAGTAGCTTGGAAACAATGTTCTTATAATAATAGTTTTAGAAAACAATATATAGGCAAAGGAGGTACTTACGATGCATCAAAAGATAAATTTATATATCCCCAACCATATGCGTCATGGTCTTTAGATTCTAGTGATGATTGGCAAGCACCTACTGCTTACCCTGATGATGGCAAAATGTATAATTGGAATGAAACAGACACACAATGGGAGGAGGTAACTAATGGCTAGTTTAAATGGTGGAATAATAGGAAAATATAATGTGCCAGTGGATAATGGTCAAGATGAGATTATAACAACATTTAATTCAAGTGGTACTCTTACAACAGGCGCGCAAACAACTGCAGTTGAATATTTAGTTATTGCAGGTGGTGCAGGTGGTGGTGGTTCAGTTGGTGGTGGTGGAGGAGCAGGTGGTTATAAGACAGCTAGTAGTTTCTCTGTTTCGGCATCAACGGATTATTCAATTACTGTAGGTGCAGGTGGTGCAGGTGAAGGACTAGCACAAGGAATAGGTGCTGATGGTTCAAATTCAGTTTTTTCTTCAATAACTTCTACAGGAGGTGGCGGAGGCGGTGGTTGGGAAGCTTTAGGTCGTGCTGGTGGTTCTGGCGGTGGTGTTGGTGGTAGAACTGGTCAAGCAAACGGTGCAGGAGGTGGCGATGCATCGCCATCTGGTCAAGGTAATGATGGCGGTGATCGTGGAGGCGGTGGAGCTAACGCTGTTTGTGGCGGTGGCGGTGGCGGAAGTGCTGGTGCAGTTGGTGGCGATAGTAGGAATGACGGTGCAGGAGCATATCGTTGGGGCGGTCACGGTGGTAATGGTTCAGCTTCTTCAATCACAGGTTCATCTGTAACAAGAGCAGGTGGAGGCGGTGGCGGAGGCGATACATCTAGTCAGGCTGGAAGTGGTGGCTCTGGTGGTGGTGGTCAAGGTACTGGTTCCAATCCCCAGTCATCAGTAGCAGGAACTGCAAACACAGGTGGCGGAGGCGGTGGTGCTGGTTGGACTGATACAGGTTACGCCAACGCAGTTGGAGCCAAAGCTGGTGGATCTGGTGTTGTCATTATTAAAGAACCCGCAATAGTTGATATACAAAACACTTCTGGTGTATGGAGTATGCAAGCTGTTTATACGGCTGTAGCATCAGACAACTGGATTTAACATGGCAAACACAAAGGTATACGGAGAACAAATAGTAGATGGCTCTATAACGGCAGCCAAACTTGCCGATGGAACTATTGTTGCAGCAGAACTGGCAGATAACGCAGTAGTCACTGCAGCCATAAACGCAGACGCAGTAACCAATGCAAAGATTGCCGATAACGCCATAGACTCAGAACACTACACAGACGGCTCTATAGATACTGCTCATATTGCAGCTTCACAAATAACCCTTGCTAAAATGGCAGTTAATTCCATAGACAGCGACCAATACGTTGACGGAAGCATAGACACCGCACACATTGCAGCTTCACAAGTAACCACAGCAAAGATAGCAGACGGAAACATAAGCACTGCTAAGTTGGCAGACCTATCCGTAACCAGTGGTAAGTTAGCAACCAATTTAGACTTAGCAGGTACGTTAGATGTAACAGGAGCAACAGTTCTTGATAGTACATTAGGAGTTACAGGTACAGCTACATTTACTGGATTAGTTGATGCTGCAATTATTGATGGTGTTAACTTTAAGGTCAATGGCGGACAGGGCAGTGATGGACAAGTATTAACTTCTACTGGAAGTGGAGTAGCTTGGGAAACTGCAAGTTCTTTTAATGCAGATGCAGCACAAGTATTTAACGAAAGCGGAGCAGATGTAGACTTTAGAATTGAATCTGATGGTAACTCTAATATGTTCTGGGTAAATGGTGGTACTAATGCAATAGCAATAGGTTCAGATAATTTACTTACTACTTTGCATGTAGATGCAGCAGATAGTGAAATAACAATGAATGTTTCTAGTGGATTATCTACAACTTCAGCTTGGAATGGAATAGGGTTTGGTGCTAGAAATTCTATGAAATCTGCAATTCTTCATCAAAGAACAACCAGTTATTCAAGAGGAAGTTTACTTTTTTGTGTGAATTCAGATGCAGATAATTCTCATGCTGATATTAATGATGTTGCACTGACTATTGATAATGCCAAATTAGCTACATTCGCAGGAGCAGCAACAATAGCAGGAGTTACAACAATAGCAAACACATCAGCTGCTAACGTCAATAACGAGAGTCATATACTTATAAGAAATCTAGCAAACGGCAACATTGTTACAGACGGGCTTACTTATAATTGTGCAGAGGACAAACTGGGTGTTGGCACCAATCTCTTTTTAGCTGGTGGCTACATTAGAAGTGGTGCTGCAAACTTAGGTTTTGGAACCGCATCAATGGGGCAAATAGTAACCTTAGATAATAGCACTGGAGATTTTTTAGTTGATTCTACAACTGCTGTAGGTTCTTTTTACAATGGACTTAATGATACTGGATTCGGAGCTGCTCGCGGTGGTTATACGGCTTGTGTAAGAAGTGGAACAAATACACCTTTATATGTTTCAACAGCAGGAACAGGTTCAGGTGGGTTCATATCATTTTCTCAAAATGGAGCTACTAGAGGAGACATTACATACACTGGTTCAGCAGTAGCTTACAACACATCTTCAGACTATAGATTAAAAGAAAATGTAGTAACCGATTGGAATGCAACTACTAGATTAAAACAATTAAAACCTTCACAATTTAATTTTATTGAAACTCCTGACACAACTGTAGAAGGATTTTTAGCACATGAAGTATCAAGTATAGTTCCTCAAGCTGTAACAGGCGAAAAAGACGAATTATATACAGCAGAAAATTCTCCTGAAGAAATGGAAGACTTAATTGGAGAGCCTAAGTATCAGGTTATAGATCAAAGTAAATTAGTTCCATTACTAGTAAAAACAATACAAGAATTAGAAGCAAGAATAACAACACTAGAAGGGTAATATGGCAAACACTAAAATAACATCAAGAGTCTTAGCAGATGATGCAGTTCTAACTGCCAATATAACTGACGCTAACGTAACAACTGCTAAGATAGCAAACGCCAATGTAACAGTAGCTAAAATGGCAGCTAACTCAGTTGATAGTGACCAATACGTTGATGGTTCTATTGATACGGCTCATATCGCTGCAGACCAAATTACCACAGCCTTAATAGCCGATGATGTTGCTTTAGGAGGTAACCCTACGACTACGACTCAATTAGGGTCAAACAGCACCACTCGTATAGCCACAACTGCTTTCGTGCAACAAGAATTAACCACGTTAATAGGTGGCGCACCTAGCACACTCAACGATTTAAATGAATTAGCTGCAGCCATTAATGATGACGCTAACTACAACTCAACTTTAACCACAGCACTCGCCACTAAGTTGCCACTAGCAGGTGGAACTATGACTGGCACTCTTGCGATGGGTGCTAATAATATTACTTCTTCTGGAACAATAACGGGCACATTAGCTACAGCAGCTCAAACCAACATTACAAGTCTAGGTACTCTTACTGCCCTTACAGTAGACGATATAACTATTAATGGTTCTACTATTTCTGATTCTGGTGCTTTATCACTAACTAGTGCAGCATTTACAGTAGATGCAACAGGAGTTATTACTTTAGATTCAGATGCAGGTGGTATTTACTTTAAAGATGGTGGTACGACAATAGGAGAATTTATTAATTCTTCTTCTGATTTGATGATTAAATCTGCTGTTCAAGACAAAGATATACTTTTAAAAGGCAACGATGGTGGTTCAACAATAACTGCTCTGACTCTTGATATGTCAGAAGCAGGAGCAGCTACATTTAATTCAAGTGTAACTGCACTAACAAATTTTAATTCTACTTCTGGAAATGACCTACGATTAAATGCTGGAAGTG
>Ga0255048_10000495_pt1 | contig 30491 bp, 33 predicted proteins | sample JV7_2_2_MG_FD_183619 | JGI IMG/M metagenome (GOLD analysis project Ga0255048, IMG submission 183619) | Seawater microbial communities from Jervis Inlet, British Columbia, Canada - JV7_2_2 | ecosystem: Environmental > Aquatic > Marine > Inlet | place: Canada: British Columbia | collected 2016-10-06
TGTATGCGCTCCGTGGTAGAGTAACCCCCCGTAGTACCTATCATCCCCCATTGTGGCGTACTCAAAAGATTCCAACTTCCGCTTTAAAGAGTTAATCCGTCTAAAGTTACGTACAGCAGAAATCCATTTATACTCTTCTTCGTTTTCTTTAATCCATTTGTTAGCGTCTTCGTCAGTTAGAGCGAGGCTTGCTGGAGGGTCCAGCCCTACTTTATGGCACTCCTCATTAAATGCTTTTCTAGATAGTGGAGGGAACTCGTCTATCCAAGGGATACAGTTCTCGGCTTCAAATAATCTAGAGGCTATTTCTTTCTGTTGTTCGAGGAGGAGTTTCGTATCTATGGGGATTCCACGTTGGACACACCTTCTGTTTGTTAAACTGATCTGCCTTTCATGCTCGGGCCAGTCTCCTTCTAGATCCTGCCACAGCTTTAAACATAATTCGGAATCTTTCAGCGCGTACTCGTCTACTTCTTTTTGAAACTCTTTGGACATATCCTCCCAGCGCTTACCCGACATATTATCCCGTGTGGATTTATCCACTTCTAAGTCGTACAAAGTGGTTGTAGCCCCTTTTAGTGACCTAGGTAGCCCACAAAAAGCGGCTAGATCCGCTGTACACATCCATTGGTCGTACTTATAATAAGGCCACCACTTTTTATCTACGCCATACAGGTAAAGCGTCTCATCAAATTGTGCGTTATGAGCTACTACCAGTTTACCTTCTATGGTTGACCAGTCGAACTCAGTCTTAGGACAACCTACAAAGTTAGTCCCTTCGTCACCTACGGCACTTACTCTATAAGCATCAAAGGCGTGATGAGAAAAATAACCAAGGAGCCCTAATACTTTTATTGAGCATTCTCTGTCGTAGTAACTTTCAAAGTCTATTGCAATTGTATCCATAATTTAATCGTGAGTCGGCCCGCCTACGTGTAGAAAGATAGAACACATAGACGGGCCATTCCCTCTCTGATCCCCCCACGGGATCAGGTAGGCTGTGAAACGAAGCACAACCTACAATTTTTATATAAGTTCAGGTTGGGCTTCCTGATGTTTTTCCAGTGCATGTATATGCGTTATGAACGCCTCAGTTAGTGTTCCCATTTTAGCGTCAGCTCCTTGGAGTTCTTCTATCTTAGTTCCAATTTCATCTCTGATTTTGTCTACTTCTAGCAATTCTTTTTGGAGAATCGCTATCTTATCTTCTATGCTTATTTCTTCGCTCATAATTATGAAGGTAAGATTCTTGATACGAAGTCGATAACATCCTGATCAGTCTCCGCTTTTGTTGGAGTTATCTGTGGGATGTACCAGCTATTCCTATTAGCTGTCACTTGGTCAGCTTGGAACTTCCAGTGGTTCTTACACAAAGGAGAGTCAGGATTCATAGCTTGGAAGAGTCCAAGTCTTTTGAATGTATTCCTGTAAGCGGCTTTCCTTACGTGCAGTTTGCCCATCGCATAAGTAGTCTCCCCAATAGGAAATGGGAATGCATCCGCTACATCTTCTCCGACACCTTCTGGTTCGGGAATCAGCACCGTGATATCAGCAAACTCGATTGTCCCATATTGGGAATCCTCTTCGATTGATAACTTCTCTTCGGGTGTATTAGCTATTCTAGCTATATCGTTAGAACCAAACGGGACATTTTCAGCCCATCCTTTTTGTGCCGTTATGGGGATAACAACTAGTGACCCTCCTGTCGGCATAATGGTGTGTGTTCTATTAATGACAAGGGCTCCCTCATCTCCTTCAATTTCCGATGACCCTTGAATTACATTGAGTCTTGGAATTTCGATGTCCTCTGCGGATATCGCTAGTCTTGGCGGCGCACTTGGGGCCGCTAGTTCTTCTTTATTTACTTCTACTATTTTTGTCTTTGGCATTAGTCTTATTTTTATTTTTATTTTTATTATTTTAGTTTAAGAAAGGGTAAACCTCTCTTCTGACGTTTCTATGATGCCATTGATTTCAACAGCGTCAAGAAAAGATCTTGATCTTTCTCCTTTTTCTCCTTTAGGAGCCATATCCCCCACAGCATTAGCTACTTTCTTCAGGGGTATAGTAATCAAATTAATTAAGTCCTCTTCACTGAGGTCATGCTCTTTAGCTATTTCCACGAGTTTCAAATTATCCGTGCACTTACGGGTAGCTCCCATAGACTTCAGCTTCAGTGTATCGAATTCGACCCCTTCTTTAGCCATCGTTACCGCCTTCTCCTTTATCCTCTTCGCCCAGTTCTCCATTACCTTCGCTACCACATATAGATGCTCTACAGTTTTAGGGTCTTGTGGGTCGTTTAAGTCTTCTTTAGGTAGTGAGTCCCCTGATATCCTTTGAACAATCTCTTCGGCTAGTCCTCCCAATGATGGGCAGTATCCTTCGTGCTTGCAGAACCTACAGTTAACTGTAGGAGAAAGGCTCTCTGGCTCGGGGGAACCTCCATCCCACTGCGGTCGGATCTTCTCTCCGTTACGGATAACGTCAGCAAGTTGTTTAATTAAGATAGGTAGCTCATCCCTTGAGAAAGTTCCTTCCAACACTTCTTTCCTCACAGGGATATAAAACACAAATGTAATCTCCTCTAGTTCAGGATATCTCTGGAACGCCCCTACTGTGTAGGCTTTAGCTTGCCAATTCTTTTTTGGTTCGTCAATTACACTGACCCCTGTTTTATAATCAGCTAGTATGGCTCTATTACCAAAAGTTATAAGCCTGTCACAAGTTCCCCACGTAGCTGTATTGTCTAAGTCTACATCCAAAAGGATCTCATTCTCCTCTACGTAGGATTCTCCTTTGGCAAAGTCCTTTATGTATTTTTCCTCCTGCTCGACTATTGCTTCATAAATCAGTACTTCGTCTTCATCGTGCAGGGCAGAGGGGTCACGTACCTCTAGGGCTTCGTGTATCCGTGTTCCTTTCTCAGCGGCGGCGTTTGTGCCTGACCTACCTTCGTAGCCAGAACAGCCAGCTACATATTTAAGACTTGATGGACTAAAGTCTGCGTGTCCTCTACTTCCGTGATCGGGTTGATTATCCATGATGTGTAAATTCTTTGTGCAATGAGGCCCTTAACATTCTGAGTGCGGCCACAGCTTTTGCTTTTCCTTCTTCTGTATCAGGAGATCTAGGCGTACAGTGTCGTCTACCGTTATGGTCCACTACTCCAACATATACTACATGGTAGGAGCCGTCCCTCCTTTTAAACTTTTGCCGCCGTAGTCCTTTTACTCCTGTTTTGCTTTTTGTCTCCTTACGATTTGCTTGGTTTTGGCCGTTGGTACACTCCCTTAAATTTTCTATTCTATCATCTAAAGTATTATTATTTATATGATCGAGCATTTTTTCTGCGTCTCCGTTGAATAAAGACCACACAACTCTTGCTCTATAGTACTCCTTACCTTTAAATTTTAATCTCCATCTTGTTCTCCTTCCCCTTTTAGTACTACCTTTTGAGGGGCTATATAGACCACCCGCAACGTCTCCTGCTTTCTTCGGGCCTCTATTCACGGTGTAAAACAAGACACCATTTTCATATCTAACAATAGCTAAAAGATCTTGGGGGATATGCTTTGCAATTATTTTATTTTCACGCTCCATGTAATTCTATCATGTTGTTAACTTTCCTTTCAATTGAGTCTATGACGTTCTCTTCGATAGACCCTGATGTGACCAAAACTTTTTGAAGCGCATCGGACTTAGCTCCGTTTCTGTGGATGCGCCCTAAAGTTTGGAGGTAGTCTTTAGCATTGAACGAAGGGCATATCAAACTAACTCTTGGCCTGTCTCCATTACAATCATGTAATGAGAGCCCAGTGCCACCCGCCGCAATGTTGGCAACGACTATGTGTGTCTTGTCACTCTGGAAGTCATCGACCACCTTCTGCCTTTCCTCAATCGTCTGCCCCCCTTCAATGGGTTGGCACTCCAACTGCTTACATAGAGCGTCAACTGTATCCCTGAAGTTAACGAACAGCACTACAGAGTTACCCTGTTCTTCTAGGTCTTGCGCATACGTGACTAAGTCAGGAACTTTCAAGGCTTCCGTTAGTTGCCGCGCCCTTAGAATGTTAACAATCACATGGTCACTCCCATCGACAGTCCCATTTTCTATTAAGTCTTTTATAATCTGTGGAGTAAGCCCTAACTTTTTATAAATAGCTATGATCTTTGCGGAGTCACCAAACTGCATTGGTTCGGTGAACACTCTATTGTTCCTAAAAGATTCTGGAAAGTCAGTTACAGTTAGCTTCGCCCCCACCACTCCGTAGATTCTTTCTTTGATCTTTTCTAGTTTATTCTTCTTCCGTAAATGCCAACCATTCCATTCGTCCTGATAGCAACCGTGAGCCTTCATCCAACGGAACCAGTTATGTAATTCACCTTCGGATTTTGCTAGGCTGTGTAGATTTAGCATATACCCAAGCGCCCTCATCTCTGTAGGGTCTTCCGAAGCTGTTGCCGACATGCCATGTATGCAAAATTTCTGTTTAATTAAGCTTATTATAAGCTGTGCATTCTGCGTGTACGGCCCTTTGCATTTATGGATCTCGTCAATAAAGAAAAGGGTATTCTTTGGCACATGCCAATTCATAATTTTCTTTCCCCTTTTAGTCATGTGTGGAGTGTTACCTGTTCTTATCTTCTCGTAGTTGAGGACAAACACAGGAGTTATCCCGACCTCTTCCAGCTCACGTTCCCATGCAGGGATAACGGATTTGGGGCAAAGGACGGCAACAGGTCTTTTAAGACGTAGTGCTAGGTGGGAGGCGACTACAGTTTTACCTGTACCAACAGAGCTAGAGTCCAGTGTACATATATTGTTCTTTAGCTTCGCTTCAAAAAAGTCACACACATCAGCTTGTGCGGGGAATAATTCTTTCATTCCTCCAAAGTAAAAGACCTTGACCAAAGGTCAATAAAAATTTTAACTTACTCTGAAAAACCCTTTACGAAGGTAAATTCCCTGCGTATATAGCGGGCTATTAGGAAAGCGTCAATCATCCCGTCATGGGGTTTAGATGCTCTTTTGCTCTTTTGCCAGCATTCTTCTGGAACAAGTACGGTAGCTTTGATCAACGCCGCTTTTTTTGTGTCGTGAGATTGCAGTAGGCTTCCTAACATCGAGCGTTGCCAGTTCCTGACTTGAACACAACGGGACTCCCATTGCCTACTTTCAGCCAACCCTAACAGTTTACCAAATGATATCCCCATTGAACGCACAGCTTGGGAAGACTTCGCATGGCGCAAGGGTTCTTCGACGGCAAAGATAAACTCAGATTCTAAAGACGTAACCCATTCGTATACCGCCCTAGTGTCCACTTCGTTCTTCTTACATCGATGCAGTGTGGGCATCACAGTCTTTTCAATAACTGCTCCCGTCTCTTTTGAGATGGCGACCAACCCTCCGTTAAGTCCGTTATCAACTCCTATAATCACAACTCTCGACTGCCCTTGCTGATATTAACATTCCGTCCCCCTCTTGAGGAACTAACATATCCACATTTTTAAGTAACATTTGTATGTAGAAAACTTCTCTAGCTGAGTTGGGGACTACTCGATAGAATTTCCCAACACGTTTTTCGGAGATATAAATAAACTCCTTCACGTCTAGCTCTTTTCGAATCATAACAGTAGGATTATTAATCTCCTCCCTGTCTTCGAACATCACTCTTGGAAGAGATCGTCTAAGAAACATGGTGTCCCTTCCCCAAAAGTAGTTTGTAGGTATTCATATTCATATCTCTCGAAAGCTTGTTGTTTTGTTAGGTCGTAATTCTTTTGTAGGATGTCTACCGTCATCCGTTTAGAGTAGCAAGCGACAGGGGGTCTGCCATATTGTTCCGCTGTGCCTATGTAGGCATCTTCCAATCCATTGAATAGGAGGATTGGGTGTTCGGGGTCTTCTTTAGTCTCAGGCATCTTCGGTTGGGTCAACATCGATTATTTTATCCTCATCTACTTTTTCAATTTTAACCGCCCCATTACCACGGTCTGCCTTTGCGTTGTTTAAGATACTTATATCAATCTGTAGTTTCCCTGAGCCCCCTGCTGTCTTAGCATTTAAACCTAAATTCCTCCTTATTAACTGGTCTAGCTCAGAAAGTTCTCTCACCGTACGCGGCCCACGTAAATTCTTTATACTGTCCCGTAGTATTTTTATAGCAGAAGCAGCCATGTAAGACTGGTACTTATCTGACGGGGTCGATTGTGATTGAGCCACGTCCATCAGGTTTTTATCCTCTTCTACTCTTGCTTCCATCCTAGCAACCCTAATAGCTTCGTCGGTTTTACCCTCAAGGTTATCATCCAGAGTTTTTTGTAACGGGTCTTTGGACTCCTCTTCTTCAGGTTCGTCGTCGTCCAAAGAAGGATTACTTCCGTGCGGGTCTATCTTAGGTTGAGCCCCTGCATCCCTTAACCATCTACGAAGTGTAGATGTATTAATCCCAAGCTCCTTAGCTATAGTAACAAGCTTGTATTGCTGCTCATACATTTCAAGTGCATGTTTAAGCAACTTAGATTTTTTAGATTTTTGTGCCAAAGCAACTAACATATACTATAATATTATATAGATTTCAAATAAAATGACTCAAACATTACGTATTTATGAACCACGAATAGATGCTAACACATCTAAGATGGACGTAGGAGGACAAACAATAAAGGCAACTAACACTATAACGGGGTTGCTATACGGTTTATCTAACCATGAAAGCGACCAAGCCAGAGAATATTATTTCTGGAGGTTGTGCGACGAGCTTTGGAATAACGCTGACCTCCCTGAACCCTTAATGGTAAAACATCCTTGGGCAGAGAGTATGATTCAGGCAGTAATAAAAAACAAATATGTTTCCATAGGAGGAGCTGCCTCATCAGGTAAATCACATACGATGGCCGCATGGGGAATCCTGAATTGGTTGGCTGCTCCGAAAGACACTTTAGTTCTGCTTACATCAACCACGTTACGCGAAGCACGAAAAAGAATATGGGGTTCAGTGATCAGTTTGCTTACTGTCTTGGATGGAGCGCCGTTCAAGATTCGGGATTCAATTGGTAATGTCGCTTATATAAATGAGAACGGAACACTCATAGAAAAAGCTGGCCTTAGTTTGATTGCAGCAGAGCGCAGCAAGACAAGAGAAGCTATAGGAAAGTTTATAGGTATCAAACAGAAGAACGTCATCTTAATTGCAGACGAGCTATCTGAATTGTCTACCGCTATCTTACAGGCGGGTCTTTCCAACCTATCTAAGAACCCTTCCTTCAGTCTAGTCGGGTTATCTAATCCAGCTTCCAGATGGGATGCGTTTGGTGAATGGAGCGAACCCGCCCAAGGATGGGACTCCATCGATCCTAACACAGAAGATAGCTGGAAGACGAAGTGGGGTGGTCTTTATAAAAAATATGATGGTGAGTACTCACCTAATATCTTAGCAGGGAGGACTATATACCCTTGGTTACCAACACAGGAGAAGCTTGATGAGGATAAAGCCCTTTTAGGGCAGGAAAGCCGTGGTTATTACCGAATGGTACGCGCCGTATTCTTTGATGCGGATGAGGCTGACGGTGTTTATACAGACGCAGAACTGGTTAAGTCAGGAGCTATGGGCAAGATTGAGTGGCAGGGAACGCCTAAAGCCATCGCTGGTTGTGACCCCGCCTTTACCAACGGAGGAGATAGAACTATTCTTTATACTGGCTTTGTTGGTTATGATACTTCTGGTCAGTTTGTTTGCCAACTGGATGAAGCCATATCCCTCACTGACGATGCCACCAACAAAGCGATCCCCCGCTCGTACCAGATTGTTCGGCAGATAAAGGAGGAGTGCGAGAAAAGGAAAATAGAGCCCGTAGATTTAGGAATAGACTCAACAGGCGCTGGTAGCCCTTTGGCTGATATACTTGCGGCTGAGTTTGGGGATGAGATACTTCGTGTTTCATTTGGTGGTAAGGCTTCTGATAAAAGAGTTAGCTCTAATAGTAAACTTGTCGGACATGAACTCTACGTCAACAGGGTCACTGAACTCTGGTTCGTGGGCAAGGAACTCTGTAGGACAAAACAGCTATATGGTATTGATAATGAGTTAGCGCAGGAAGTTGTAGGCCGTCAGTATGATATGGTTAAGGGATCTACTCTTAGGATGAAGCTGGAAGCTAAGCCAGATTATAAAGCTAGACTAGGAAAATCACCTGACTTAGCTGATGCTGCCTTCATCTGTTTGGATGTCGCAAGACAACGTCACGGACTGGTAGCTGTAGCCCCTCTTGATACAGGAGGCAAGGTACAGGGATCAAGGCGCAGGAGGTCTATCAAACAGCTATCAAATGTGTTAGGCAATCAGCCGCTCTCTTAGATTTGAGCGGTTGCCTTTACCTGAAATAGTAGTAAATTTGTAGTATATGGCTAACGCAGACTACACTAATCTTTCTGACACAGAAAAAAAGAATCTTAGAAACAAATACGTTAAACAGTTTAGATCAGCGTTTAAAGGTTGGGGTACGAATGAAGAACTAGCTGCTCGTTTGGTTAAACAACTAAGAGAGGTAGGCTCTTCTGATTTAGTCAACGATATTAATCGTGAGTATGACGAGCAACACGGAAAAACTTTACGTGAAGCTATTATAGGAGACTACTCATTTAAAAAAGAGGATCGAATGCTTAACTCTCTGGGGTTCGCTATTGATAGAGCAGGAGACTCAATGCTTCAGTTGGAAAATTTAGACAAGGATAGGCTAATATTAGCCGATAAAGATCCAGAAGAATCTAGTTTTGAACTAATCGACAAAGATCGTGTTACCATACCTGATCTTGAAGAGGATGGTAAGAAAGTAGCCCTCTCTAAGCGGAAAGTTAAACTAGGTTCAGGAGTACAGAAATATATAAAGGGTGCGGGGAAAACCCCTAAAGCTACAGAAAGCACACCAGCACCAGAAAGCACACCAACCCCAGCCAAAGCTCAACCAACCAAAAATCAACCCGTATCTAAACTCCCTGCCCCAATAGATGCTTCTTCCAGCACCATGTTAGGAGAGGCAATGGGAGGGGGCGGTGGTTTTGCTCCCACCGCAACTCCCCCAAGAGGAGGACTACCACAAAGTGTTTTAAATATTATACATGGAGGAAAAGCACCATACCAAAAAGACGCAACAGACCCTTTTGCCCCCACAACAGAAACAAAGGAAACAACGGGGAAACAGCTTGGACCTACAAGAGAGTTAGCTAAAACACTTAAAGCAGCAGCACCAGCAACACCAGCAGCTACGGGAGGTTCATCGGGTTCGGGGACTGGTTTAGATTATCTGCGCTCAAGAGAGGAAAGGAAACAAAGAGATAAAGCAGGGAAGGCTGATATAGCAGAAGAGCAAATAGCAGGTAGAGCAAGAGCAGAAGGAAGATTTAGCGGGATGAAGCGCGAGATCTTAGCGCAACAAGCGGAAAGAGATAGGATCACAAAAGAAAAGAGCGACGCAAATAAGATTGCCATTGAGGGGGCAGGGGGGAAAGAAGAACTTTTAGGGAGAGTTATCCGAGATAAAAGTGGTAAGGTCATCGGTCATTCTACTACCTCCGCAGGTAGAAGAGCTTTAGGCGACCCCTATAAGGGCGTAAAAGGAGGAGCTATGGACTTTGATAAGCCCGCAGAATCTTATGCCGAACTTGATATGCGGGATGCTGCAAAGCAAAGGATGGGTTCTAAGCAGCAACAAGTAATGGATCTTTGGTCTAAAGGAGCCAGCTCTGAACAACGGAAACAAATAGCTCCGCTTAGAGAGGGGTTAGGTGTAGACCCAGATAAGATTCAGCCTTTTGAGGGAGCAGGAAAAACTAAGTTAGATATAGATGCCACAGTAAACGAGGGATTCCACACATCGGACGAAGTCGCTAAGGCTCCCAAGATGGAGCTTTCCCCGAAGCCACAAAATATGCCGAACATAGGTAGGGAAGATCCAATGATACCCCAAGCCAAGCCACGTGAGGTAGAAAGTGTTGGTAGTAGGCTACAACGAGAAGAGGGAGAGAGGAAAGAAAAGGACTTCAGGAATAAACAATTAAAGCTTCCCGACCTTGGCTTGGCGTATGATAAAGAACGGGATAAGCGAACAAAAGCTACAAAAAAAGTAATAGACTGGGCTCGCTCAGGGAGAAGCCGTCGCTCTTAATGCCAAAAATTTAAATATATGGCCTATAATACACGATCCCTTCAGGGGGTAAAGCAGGTTACCCCTGAGTCCAGTAGGTTACTCAGGGAGTCAGAAAGATTTACTGGGGCAGCTAAAGCTAAAATACAAGGAGCTGCCGCCACCGCCGCTATGTATGAAGCTGGTACTGGAACTCGTAACCAACTAACGAAAGGGGCCGAGGAGTCAGCGAAAAGTGCTATTATAGCTGCGCAACAAACGGCACTACAAGGGGATTTCAATCCCGACAATGTGGTATCCCCCATGAGGCAGGACTTTTTTGGGGCCACTTCCTCCCTTCCTTTACATCAACAAACGGCTTTATATAATCGGTATGCCCCAGAGATGAGGAAGCAGAACTTATTATATCAACAGGAACAAAAGAGTTATCTGCAATTAAAAGAAGCACAGCGTAAAGCAAGGTTCGCACAAGCTGGTGACGCTCTTCAAGCTCCTGTATCACAGAGGCTGGAGGAAATAATGGGGTCAGGAGCTAATGCCAAGACACAGTTTTCTGAGATACAGAAATCACTTTTCGCAAACCCACAAGCGTTAGGGAACCCCATAACCGCCTCTTTATACGAGACAGCGTTTAATAATGTAGGCGCAAAGTTAGATAAGAAGGAAAAGAAAAAGGGGAGGGATGCTGCCATGAGAGCTAATCTGATTTCACAAGCAGTAGCCTCAGGGAACCCCGCTGTCATTACGTCTTTAATGAAGGGTAAGAGAGGCAAAGGTGTACTTGAAAATGCGGCTAAATTGGCAGGGGTAACTGCCCAAGCGAAAGAAACTATCAAGAGTAATAAACGATGGGAAGATGAGATATCCACACTGAAAGGAGCAGATCGAGATACCTTTAATGCATTAGCTCCACGCCTGAGGCCGAGAACTACATTACAACAATTAGAGTTAGATGTATTAACAAGCGTACATGCTAGTAAACAAGCAGGGGAGGAAGTTTCTAAAACAGTAGCTGCTTTGGATAGGTTTATAATAATGGCTAAAGGAGCTCAGTCATCTTTAGATGAGTATTCTACAAATGACGATGAAGAAACTGATAAGATAGAAGCTATAGTTCAGTTGTTAAAGACAGTTGTCCTTAAAGATGAAGACCTCGAAAAACTCTTAGGGAAGGACATTACTAAACTAGATGACATATCTTCTTTGGGTGAGTTGCTTACCATTCTACAGGCCGCTGCCGCACAAACAGATTTACAAGGAAACCGACCAGATATGGCGGCTGAAAAAACAGCCGAGATAAATAGTTTATTAAACGCCACATAATACATAACCCGAACTGCTGTGACAGGAGAACTTATAACTGATTCGTCAGGTAATGACGCATATACTAACCCCTTAAATTTTAACCAATGGACAGGTTCTGCGGGAACTGGTGTAACCGACGAAAAGGACAAGCTGATTGGGTACGGTAATTATCTACGGGAATTCGAATTTGAAAGAGGGACGCTAGATCGGGATGCAGAAGAAGCCATAAGAAATAATATACTCCCCAGAGTCACTCAAATAGATCCTGAGCACACACAACAACTTGACGCTGGCACTACAGAGACAGATGCCGCTCTCATCTATGACGCTTTCGGACAACAAGCACGGGATAATTACTACGACTCTATTAATAATGGAGGAGCTAGAGAAGACTTTGTGGATGAAGTCAATGAAGCTAAACAGCATTTAGTTGAGCATGACAGATTAAGCCTCGCCTCCCTTAGAAGACAAGGAGCTGATGGCGCTATCAGTTATGAATTGATTGGGGGGTCTAATATATTAGATAGTAAAAAAGCCATAGCTGATTCTATACGGAGGGGAGCTATTCGCCACAGAGATATGTGGCAAGTAGCCACGGGAATGAACGATGTATATAAAGGAGTTAACGCCTTTAAAGCTATCCGTGATAACCAAGTCAGGACTGAGTTTTCTTCTGCCTCACAATCCGAAGAAGATAAAGATCTCTATAGGGAGATATTAAAAGAATCTAAAAATTATTTTATAGATAATAAAGAAGAAGGTGACCCCTCTGCCCTGATCACTAAAGCACGAACCCTTCTTGCTAACCAGTACTCTCGTGGTAAAGACATCAAGGAAAATGTTTCACGGAACAGGTTTCAGGATTCAGATATCATGGACGCTCTGGAACAGGTGGCTATCTTTGAAGCGTACCAAACAGGAGAAGCTAAGTATGAATCTAATATAGATAAAATTGGGGACAATATAAAAGTAACTAAGAATGGCGCTGTCATACCTCATATTGAGTTATTGTTAGACAGAGGGAAGTTTGATTCTGCTCTGGAAATACGTTCAGACCTAACAAAAGGACAAAGAAGCTCACTTATTAATTTCAGGAAAGATTTCTTTACTCGTCAATTCCCTAGGTATGATGAGCTATTCAAAGACTCCACGGTAGAAAACAAATGGGCGGCTGCTAAAATAAAAGGAAAACAAGATGGCGATTCTAACGGGGAGGTATTGGAGGAGTTCCTTATAAACCCTAAGAATTATAGTGGGGTAAAAAACAGAGTAGGCGCATTAGGGGCCTCTATCGCAGATTCTTTTACGGGGCTGCTTTTTATAGTACCTGCCTTAATGGAAAATAAAGGGGCGATTGATTTCTTGGTAGAGCAAGAAGAAGATAGGCAGAACAGAAGAGAAGTAGCTAAAATATTTGGGGATAAATTTGGGTTCGCTACTGATGTTGCTACTGCAATAGCACCAATGGTGGTTGATATTAGTGCTACAGTCCTGTTGAGTTCAGGTACATTTGGTATAGGCGGGGCTGCTTACGTAGGACTAAAACAAGGAACCAGAGTTACCGCTAAAGGACTTACAAAAAGTTTAACGGGCAGTGTATTTGCTAAAAAGTTTGGTGAAGATGCGGGAAGGACAGCAGCTAGACTTAGGGTAAAGGGATATATAACGAAGTCAGCCAAGAGGTCGGATGTTATAGGGGCTATTAATGCCTATAATGGACTACTTACTAAAACGGTAACCAAAACAGTAACCAAAAAGGGAGTAGGAAAACAAGTAGAAAAAGAAGTAAGGAGCAACTTAGTAACGGGGGTACAGACTTCTGCCTTATTCCTGACCGCTGCTAATAGATCATCAGGGGCTACTTATGCCACGGTCTATGGTAACATGGAAGGTACGCATGAAGAGAAACATGATGCCGCTTTAGGCGCTGCGCTAACGGCAGGTATGGCAACAGGTATTATAACAGCAGGGTTCAGTAGTGTTGGTGCGGGTGGTTTTGAAGATGCATTTCTTAGGGGGATCACTTACAAGCAACACAGATCTGTTTTGGAAAGAATGCGTAGGTCTAAGATAACTAAGTCCGAACACGGCGAGGCGATGCGTACATGGTTATCGGGAAGGATTAAAGAAGTTGTACCTAAAGTATTCCCTGATATATACAGAAGGTATCTGAAAAGTGGAACTGAAGAATTTTTTGAGGAGGGTATAGATGAGTTTATTAATTCGTTTATTGTAGATGCGGCGCTAAATGAGAATACCCCTATGATTGAAAGGGTATCTGCTGCGCTATACGCAGGAGCAATAGGGGGTGTAATTGGTCAGGGGGCTGCTGGAGTCAGGGCGATAGCGGAAAAGAAAGGGGCTTTTGCCCGAGGAGAGGTGGAGATGTTGAGGCAGAGCGAAGAAACTAAATTAATAGCACACCTAAAAGAAACCAACTCTCCACTGACTGCTAATGTTGTAATGGAAGGAATCACGAGGCAACAGCTACGTGCGACAGAAATGCGGGAGATGCCAAAGGATTATAGTACTATGATAGGGACTGCCATTGAGCAATCCCAGAAGCTCGCAGACGCTAGCCAGAAAGTTTCAGATGAGGAATTAGGGATATCGATAGTAAAAGATTCATCTAAAAAAGCAGGTCAGTTAGCTGGGCTGAATAGAGAAACGGGGGAGATAACTTTATATACTCAGGACATAGCAGAAGATTTTAATGCCGATGAGCCTCTCCCTTATTTGGCAGGTGATGTGGACAGCAAGACTTCACAACAGAAGAAAGAAGTTTTCAAAGATGTAGACTTAGCAAAGTTAAAAAAGAAACTAAGGGGGAGTGAGGGTGGAGTTAACGGGTACATTAAATTTATTGAGGAACATGAGAGGGCACACGCCCAGTTACGACACCAAGAAAGTTATCCTGATGACTTAATGGACCCTGCTGCCATTGCTATGGAGATGGAAGCCAACGAAAAAGCAGCCGAAGCTGTTGGTATAAAATGGAAAGACGTACAAAAAGTTGAAGGTGAACTAGCTACAGAGAAGACTCCAGAGCAACAAGCAAAAGAAAAAGAAGACCTGATAAACACCATAGCGAATGGGGATAAAGCAGTAATAGAAAATACAGAGGCTGAAGTTATTGTGGAGGAGACAAAGGAGGAGACAAAGGAGGAGACAAAGGAGGAGACAAAGGAGGAGACAAAGGATGAAGACGCAGCAGAGGCAGAAGCCCCTGTTGATCCTAAACACGCAAAACAAATAGAGATATTTACAACTATAAATGAAGACCATACACCACAAGAACAGGACGCACTTGCTAACCTTCAGGGCACTCTAAATGAATTGGTTTTATTAGGCCGTGCTTTTGGAGTCGATGTGAAGTTTGTGTCAGATGAACAGAGGAAGTATGCGGATGATAGTGGGAAGCCCATCAAAGCTTTCTCCCATGTAGTAACTGAAACAGAGGCTTACATACGCATAGAGCCTAGAGCGTTAGGAGATGCACTTAAAAATTTATCAAATTTTAACGCTCGGAACTTAGCAGGGGCTGGTCTTATAGAGGAAGTAATACATCATGCTACTTTAGCAGACCTGACAACTGAGGAACTCACTGAAGTATATCAATCTTTGTCACAAGAAGATATTGATTTTGTTATAGAAGCTTATTACACGAAGGAGGAGGACAGGGAAGCAGCGCGGGCAAGGCTGCAACAAACTGATGTTGAAGTGCAGGAGGGGTTTGGATGGCAAGCGGAGCAACGAACCCTAGCAAAAGAAATTTTACGTATGCACGCCCAGCGTATATTAAGTGGAACCACCACAGAGCAGGATGCAGATTTCTTTAAAGGGAACCCTAGTTTACTGAAGATATTCGTACGCCACTTGAAAAAACTAAGTGGGAAACTTCTGGAAATCCTAAATAGTAAATCTGGAGATAATCCTGTACTTCGGAAGATGGCATATCGAGTCGTCGCCGCGTATAATGATATGAAATCGGGGTATGCAACAGAGCATGTCCCAGCATTTGACCCTGATAATCCATTACAAGTCATACATACTTTCGAAGGGCAGACAAAGGTATCAGAAGCGGATAGGGGTATGGACCCCGTTGATGTTTATGTTGGAGAGCCACAAGTTACCGCAGTAGATGTTCCTTATGATGAGACAAACTCAGCACCTATGGTTAATTTTGCTAAGAGGGCTATTGTTTTTAGGAATGTAAATGGTGTGGTTGTTCCTTTCTATCTTTCAACAGGCTTAGGAGGAAAGCCGAATGCGGGGAAATGGTATCCTATTTTCGGGTTAAGTAAGAAAAAAGGTTGGTTCAATAAAGGACCAACACAGAAAGACGTAGATGATTTCTATGGAAGCCCTACTTTAAAGAGAGTAGCCGAAAGCCTTGATGAAGAGTTCGGAGACATTAGAGAACCACTTAATTCAGATGGGAGCGGCCCCCAAGTTCTTCCTGAATTTATACCTAATACAGAAATAGAAATACCCCCCATTATACAGAACTCTAGTGTACAAGGACTAGATAAACTCAGCGAGGCTATCGAAAAGAATTTAGGGATAGTGCCTTTGGATGTAGACGCTACTGACGAGGCTAAAATAGCAAACTTTTCTTCCGTCGTAGATCGAATTGAGAAAGGACCACCAGCGCCTGTAGCCGAACCAAATGTTGTTTATGTTAAACGAAAAAAAGGGAGAAAGGTTACTGAATTAGTTCAAGATGCAGAAGATGCTGGAGATGGTATAAACGTACTTAGAAAATGGGATGTTGGGGAAAAACATTTTGGTAATCCATTTAGTCATCGAGGTTTCAAAAATACTATACCAACTAAAAACCTAGATCAGACTGTAGAATATTATCGTAAATGGTTGGAAGGTGATGAAGACTTTGAGCATAAAGATAAATATCAGAACCGTAGGGAATGGATTCTGGGACAGATTGATAGTGGTGCTTTAGATGGAAAAAGTCTTTTATATTATGATGAAAATATCAAGCCTAATCACGCTGAAGCTTTAAAGACGTTTGTTATTAAAAGAAGAGCAGCATCAAAGGTTGTTCCTTCGAAAACATACAAAGGAGAAGTAACCTCCCTAGACAAAAACCAAGTATTTGTGTTCGGGTCCAACCTACAGGGTTTCCACGGAGCAGGGGCAGCAGGGTACGCAACTTTTGGTGAGGGGAAAAGTGTAGATGAGTTTAAGAAACTTAGAGCAGACAGTAATTATAATAAGCAGGAGAAAGGGGAAGAAGGTAAGTGGAATGTAAAAGGGCAAGCTGAAGGACTTCAGGATGGAAAGGATGGAACTTCCTATGCGCTCCCTACTAAGAAAACAGCAACAGATAAAAAATCATTATCACCAGAAGAGATAACTAAAAATATTCGTAAGCTATATGATACAGCTCGTTCTAAGCCAGATAAAGAATTCTTAGTAGCTCAGAAAACGAAAGGGGGATTGAGTGGCTGGACAGGGGCGCAGATGGCTAAAATGTATTTAGACGCAGGGGAGATACCCTCCAATATTGTGTTTGAAGAAGGGTTCCATAAGCTACTCAGAGATACAGCACCACCAGTAGATACAGCCTCACCGAGAGGATTTGGTAAAGTTGCTCGTAAAGGATTTGAAGGGTTTGAGGTGTCAACAGCAGGGAAGGATGAAGAAGGAATAGGAGTAAAGTTCTCCGCTAAGAAAGCAAAGCTCCCTTCTGGAAAAACAATAGAATATGTGTGGCAAAAAGAGGCTAAACAATCAGGAAAGGGGTTACCAGCGGCTCCCCACTTGGACAGAGAAGATAGCTGGTACTGGGCAACTTATAAGGGGTTGTGGGCAGAATATTTTATTGCTAACCCAAAAGCGTTAGCTGAAATAGGAAGGGCTAGTTCAGGTAAAGTATTAACAGATAAATTTGGAGGGGATGGAGATAATGTAAATACACAAGCCAGAGCTATACATGAGATTCTCGTTGATCTCGGGTTGCGTGACCCTATGACTTTAAACTATTTGGGGGACGGGGGGACTCCAGCAGTAGAGAGGGTTCTCCATTCTGGAGGAGCGTCTGGAGCAGATACAGCGTTCGAGTTCGCAGCTCTGGAAGCAGGGTTCAAGGTAGAGGCTCACTCATTTGAAGGACATGCTAAGGGCAATAAGCACCGCACCCCACATACCGCAGAGGAACTAAAGGAAGCTAACGAACATCTAGCTAAGGCCAATGAAACTCTTGATAGAGCATGGCCTACCAAGGGGAAGTTTGTGAACAACCTCCTCAGAAGAAATTGGTTTCAGGTCAGGGACTCTGACCAAGTAATAGCTGTAAGCCGCTTTGTGGGGGGTCAAGTGAAAGGTGGTACTGCGTGGGCCACCCAAATGGGGATAGATCAGGGGAAAGAAGTTCATGTCTTCGACATGGTGTCCAATCAGTGGCACAAGTGGGCTCCCCACTTGGACAGAGAAGGTAGCTGGGTAACAAGCAGACCCCCTACTTTGTCAGATAAATTTGCTGGAATAGGCTCAAGAGATATCACGGCTAGAGGGAAAGAGGAAATACAAAAACTGTTCACGGCTACAATACCTACACCAGCAGTAGGTATAGGTATTGTAGAATCATCCAAAATACCCGAGAGCTTTACAAATAAGGATCTCTTCACATATCAAAAGGTAGACGACATTAAAAGATTCGACTGGGCTCGTATTGGGTGGTCCGAATCAGACTTTAAGGGAACAGCCGCTATCAATGGTGCTGGTATTTATTTCTTAGCTTCTAATGAAGGGGCAACTGATAACGCAAGAAGCCGCCTCAGTACCTACGAAGCCAGAGGAAACCTTTTTAGACTCAGAGTTAAAAAAAGGCACGAGGGGGATATCTATAGAATAGGATCGAAATGGTCCTCAGAGCTGCAAGGTAAACTAGATAAGCTCGCACAAAAGTTAAGCTACGTAGTAGAAAAATACGTAGGCGAGGGACACCCCGAGGCAGACAGTAGCGGTGTTGTGAGGGAAGAAGTTCCATATAAAGATTGGAGTGAGTTTACTGAAAAAGGTAAGGTTTATTGGCCGCATAGAGAAGGAGCAGGGAACGATTTTATAGGGGCTCTTAATAGAAGGATGGGCACAGCCGACATAGAGGGCGGTAAGGTGATGCAAGAAAGGACAGTAGTCCCTTACGAGATCGTAGAGGACGCAGGGATCAACCCACAAGAGCCCACATCTCACTGGACACCCAACCAAATAAGGAATGTCACACGGTTACTTTTATCCTCTGTGGACATTAAAGGTGTTGTTGAGTACATGCAAGGCACAGATAAGAATGTAAGAGAAGTTGTTGTTTTTGACCCGAGCATCTTGGAAGCAGGGCCAGACACGACTACTACCCAAGAGGTAGAAATAACAGAGTCACAAATTGCTGGAGATGGGGAGACTCCCACTATATTTAAACACGGAGACTTAACCGCTATGCTGACCCTTCCTATGTTCAAGACAGGGAAGTATAAAGGACAGCCTAAAGGAATTATGAAGTGGTTGGTCGGAGGCGCTGACCCAAGACTTCAAAGATTAAATCAACAAGCTACGGCATTACGTAATGCAGTCTTTAATGAGATACAAAAGTATAAAGGTAGGTTGGATTATTTGGTTGCTAAAGAGTACCCAGATGGAGATGCCCCTGTTGGATTGTTTAAAGATATTACAGGTGACGGGGAGACATTGAAACTGGAACCAGAGATACATGATTTTATAGAGCAGAAGTATAGGGAAAGAAAGGTAGTCTTAAATAATAAACGATTAGCTCTCATAGAGGAGAAGGAGAGTGAGAAAAGGAACGGGGAGTTGGAAGAAGTACTGGAAGAAATAAAACAATTAGAGAATAACAAAGAGCTGGCTTACAAAAGGGCGTACCAAAATAAAAAAGCATTAATCGCTCATAGAAGACATAATGCTATCATGCGACTAGGAGGGTACGAAGAAGATGGAACCCCCAAAGGAGCTATAGCGCTACACTTATTAGAGCTAAGGAAAAAGACAGATGCTTTTTCTAAAAAGATAGCCGTCCTGTTCCCTAATGATGAGGACATGCAGAAGTCCTTGAAGGGGACCATAGACGGTAACTTGGAAATATACTTAACAAGATCATACAAATTGTTTTCAGACCCGTTCTTTGCTGGAAAAGTTTTACATGAGAAGAAGTATGCAACAGCAAGAGAAGAAGCAGCTAAGTTTTTTACGCAGGAATATATAAATGCAAGGTCGGCTCAAATTCTCAGGAATAGCGAGAAGTTTACCGAGGAGAGCGCAGATCTTGATGTTACAGACGACGTTAAAGCGGGCGAAGTAGTAACCCGCTTGGGGGACGCAGAAGTTATAGCAAGGGCAGAGCTATCAGAAGGGCAAGGAAAAACATCTACTGAGATGCCCCCTAAGATACACAATATGATGATTGAGTTTCTCAACTCATATAGTACAGGAGACGCATTACTTATCGACCCCAACAAAATGGTAAAGGATAAAAACAACAGGATAGGGTTTTCCGCTATATTAAAAGAAAAATTAAAGGGGAGGAAAAATATCCCAGATGCGTTAAGGCAACTAATGGGAGAAGAAGGAGACTCTACTGGATATGATGCGATTATGCGTACCTATATGCATGTAGGTATAATGGCATCTCATCAGGCGTTCCTCAAAAACCTTTTGGATTTTGGGGTACAAGCAAAGAACAGATGGATTATTACTGGAGCCGAGCATGAGGGTCTTGAGCTAGAAGAACAAAAAAAATGGGGGACTCTTATGGCAGATGGGGATGCCCGCTATGATCCTTTCGTAATCATAGGGAAGAACGAATCATATTTTGCCCCCACAGAAATGGTGGAATCTTTGAAAGAAATAAGGGACAGCGTTATTCTTTCAATGAATGAGGGGCAACAAGTAGCTAGAGGCATTACAAAAGCAGCTCAGGTGTTAACGGGGTCATCAATGGCAGCTAAAACATTAGGCTCCATAGGATTCTATTTAAGGAACTCATTAAGTAACGTACTGTTCTTCGGCCCCGCCCAAGGAATACTAGCTCCTGTGGCGTTGACAGGGAGTATGATTAAAGAGATTGGACGCAAAAAAGGATTCTTTTTTAAAGGCGTACTAGGGCCAGAAAAACTTAATGCCTACTATTCTAAGCTGGATGCTTTAGATATTATTGGCGACGAGATCCGTCCTAAGATGTTGGAAGAATTATTCGCTGGGGATACAGACCCAAATGATTTGATGAAACGCATATATGAGACAACGAAGGACATCAACGAACTGTCCGATGAGAGTACAACGCCAGAAGACTTAAAGAAAGTAGGAACCGCATTACACAAGGCGTACACTAATCTCAAAGAGATGTCAGCGACGATGGATACCTTCTATAAGATATACTATTTTGAACATGAGCTTGGTGTTTTAAAGAAAGCTAAAGCAAATTCGGTAGCAAAAGGCAGAGATGATAAGTATTTCCATATGACAGAGAACCAACTTGAGAGAGCGGCGGCAGATATAGTTTTAGATACCGCCCAGTCATACAGTAGGTCTTCCCCATTTGTACAGGGATGGACTAAATCTACTGCTGGTGTGATGTTCGCTCCTTTTATACGATTCAAAACCGAATTAATTAGAATACCAATTAATACTTTACGGCGGAGCTTCAGTGAAATAAAAGATAAAAACCCTGTCATTAAAAGGAGAGGTTTGAGGCGGTTATTTGGATTGACTTCTGTAACTGTAGGATTATCCGCAGTTGCTCCACTACTGATGAGGTTAGGAGAAGGAGTTGACGATGAGGAAGATGCGGCATTAAGAAGGACTTTAGTAGAGTACCTCAAAAACCATACCTTCTATATAACCAAAGATGATGAAGGGAACCTATGGACAACAGACTTAACATACCTGAATCCGTTCTCTTTAATAGTAGACCCGTTCTTACGTAGTTTTGAAATAGGAGCTACAGGAGGGAGCGCCGCAGAAATGGGGATTGCTTTTGTTAAATCTATGATCGTCGATGAGTACCTAGATGATCAGATATTTGCAGGAGCAGCCTTAAATTTAAAAGCTAATAGAGATCCGCAAACAAACAAAAAGATATGGGAAGAAAGAGATACTGCTGAAGATGCATTTTTAAAGGGGGCAAAATATTTATTCGAAGAAGCATTCCAGCCAAGGACTATGAAAGCGGGTAGAGAAGCAATAACGATGATGGGGACTAACCCTGTAGAAGATGTAATGAAACGAATAGGAAAGGAATTCCTACCTGTAAAGCCCTACAAAGTAGACATCCAAAAAAACATGAGGAGATACCTATTTGACGTAAGAAGAGAAACACAAAGTATATCCCTTAGAAAGAATAAAGTTCTTAGTGAATCCCCTCTTTCTGATAACGATATAAAGGGTTTAGTGCTAGATGAAATAGACCACAGAGTTCGTTTGGATAAAGAGGTGGCACATACGCTAAAACACCTAGGCTCATTGGCGGGCATGACTGAGGAAGAAGTGCGGAACATAGTTCATGGAGCGCAGTTCGGAAAACGTAGGTACAAATTTATGCTTAATGGTTTAACTGAAACCCCAAGGGAAACACACAAGGGGTTGAAAAAGAAACTGCGGGATAAATACGAGAGCACAGGGATCGCCCTTTTCCTTCGAAGAGAGCGCCTACTAGACGCTTACTTCAAGAACATCCCACGCTTCTACAGGCACGACGAGAACTAAGTACGTACCAGATAGTTTGTAAGAGGGCGGCTTAACGAATAAGCCCCGTGCTTGTTTGCCAAGTTCTTAAAGTGCGCTATGGCATTGTCTTCGCTCAGTCCACGGAATAGAAGGACACGAGATCCTTTACGATCCCCTGTTATTTCATATCTCCCGTAGATAGATTTAAGAGCAAGCCATGAGTAGTCACCCCCGCCATCAATTTTAAGATATCGTTTAAGACTCATATCATTTATCTACTATATTGTTTACAGCATCTATAGCCCTACGAACTGTGTCATTCATCTTCTTCTCCACCTTACGCTCTGCAAAACTCACAGATGTATAGTGCTTACCAAATAGTTTTCCTACTTGATCCAATGTCATCCCACGTTGTCTCGCAACAAACATTCCTATGTGCCTCCAAGCTGTGATGGAGTTGCCACGTTTACTACTAACTATCTCATCTGGACTATAACCAGAGATTTCGGAGACAGCTTTCAAAACAGATTCGGGATGGCATTTGGTAGATAGATTCATGTTAGGTATTTAATAGGTAAGATTATTTTTGCTTCAGTTAATGAGAGGACTATTGCCTCCCCCAGTTTAGGATTGCTACCATCAACGTCCCTAAATACAGGGAAAACTTTGAATGTCTCTGGCAGTATATGACCATCCACAATCTGCATGTTTAACAGTAGTTCATACTGTTCATAATAGATGCGCAAGATGTTCATACTTATTAAAATAACATCAAATAAGTAATAAACAATAGGGGATTCCCTAACCCCTTGATTCTAAACTAGGTGTTCATCAAAGACGTTACTATGAAAAACGCCTCATCCAGAGTTCTCCTCTAGCTTTATTCCTAGCTCAGAATCAAGGGGTCAGGGTTCAGGATGCAGGGTGGATGGCATCTGAATGGCAAGCAACATACTGCCTGTCCATTACAATACTCATTGTACGTGGGTGGTGGGTAGCTCGCTTTATTCGTTCGGGATAATCTGAGGGCAGGTCGCCGCACCCTAACCCAAACCGAGAAAGAAATTCCTCATCGGTTTCTTCGTCTATCATAATTAATTTGCTTGGCGTTTCCTTGGTCGTTATGCGCTCGACCATTTCATGAGGGCGCACCCTAGGATCAAGAGGCGCTGGGTCACAAGAGTACCAATCCGCTGAACGATAACGTATCACGGTTTCTTTCCTCCTCTTTTCCTATGTTGATTGTTAGCGGATACAGTAAAGAACCGCAAAACACATACGATAGCTAGTAGCCATACAATTAATCCTATTGTTATTATCATTTAATTTGCTCCGATATAGTTTGGGTGTGCTCAATGGCATCCATGATAGTGTCAGAATCCCTACAGTTCTGTACCCGTTTAAGTAAAGTCAACGCCACTGTCTCAGCGTCCACCTCCCAAGGGTCACTCTCGAATGAGTCCACGCTGAATGGTATGTTGAAGTCATGGGTGAATAAGACCTTCGGCTTCTTGCCTTGCTCCCTTAACCAATCATGGTATGGCTTATTTGATATGTGATTGCTGGGCATCTCGCTCCCTTTCTAATGTTTCTGTCATTGCTTGTATCCTCCGTTTGTATGTGAGGGTTCGTTCGTTATGCCTTTGTATATACTCTGCCTGTTCCTTCAGCTTCCGTAGAAGATAGAAACAAAAGTAAACTATACTTAGGTAGACTCCTATTATTAATATTGCGTATATCATCTGTTGCATTGTTTTTTATTTTTTGCTCTTTGGTTACTTCCATCCGAGGAAGCCATTACCCCGCGCATAAACTTTTGCTTCCCATCGAATATATATTTATTCCCTGCTTTGTTGCGCGTGAGATCCTCAGTACTCGAATTCTTAATACTAACTCTCCGCTTTTTACGGCTCGCTTTTTTAAGCCCTTTCTTTCTTGCTCGCCTATTTTGTTTCGGGGTAGTCATTTCCTTTCGCTATTCTTTTTTTAAACTTTAGCTTATCCAGTTTCTTTTTATGTTTATTTTTACGGATTACTTTCCCTCTTGCTTTCTTTTTCCATTGTGACTTATTCATATTACTCTGGGTGGTTAGCGATTTCTATTGAGCCGTCTGTGTTCCAGATTATATCGGCTTGTTTGTTCCCTCTAGTAGCTGACTTGTACTGCTCCCATGCTACCTTAAACTTAGGGTAGCTGTACTTTGCCCATAGCTTTAAGTCACTTGGATGTATGTAGTCTGCGTCAGATGGTTTGTAATTACCTAATGATTCCCAATCTTTATCAGACATAAGCGCTACTTCCTCCTCTCGTGTGTCTGCTACTATGGTGTCTGGTTCCAGTAATTCTGCAAGGGTGATTTCACTTGCTGTATTCTTATGCCGTTTCTTTCTCAGCGTGACCCGTGGCGGGTCAGGCTGGAGCGAAACAATATAGTCTGCGCCATCTATCTCGACAGCGCGGTGGATTGCTTTGTTTAATTCTGTAGCCATTATCTTGGGTGTTTTCTTCCATGAATAGATTTGTCCTTCTCAATCTTAATCCAAGTATCACCCAGATCTTCTTCCTGTTCCCCGTTAAATTTTCTGAAGTCGACTAGATCACGGCGTATAAGAGACGCTATAGCATCCTTTGTTTGTTCCCAATCAAACTCTGTCATACTATAACCACACGCATATTCCCATTCCTTGTCTGTTATTTGTTTGCGCTCATCTTCGGAAAACAAATCCTCTATAGCCCAATGCTCCCAGATAATATAATCATCAGCATCCCCACGGCGACTAGGGAAATTTACAGTCTCGTTAAAAAATTGAATTACTTCTTTTATTTTCATTTTGTTTTTTCTTTGTTGGTTTATGTTTGTGTTTCCTTCGTTGTTTGATCAATTAAGGAAGTGATTATGAAACCTTGAGTCTCCTCCTCTGCCCGATCAATGAAGGCACTGATCAGGAAACCTATAGTCTCCTCAGTGCCTTCATTGTCTTTTGGCTCATCAAGAAGTTTCCTCATTTGAAGAAACCTTTTGATGTCGTACAAATCTAGTAGGTCTTGTGATGTCATTTTGTTTCCCCTTTCTTTACCGCCTTGCGTCTTGGCTTTGGCTTCTCTTTAAGGGAGAGTTCTGTAACTTCCAGCTTGGTCATTTGCTGGAGGCCATCGATGTAACAAAGCGCCTCGTCTACTTGTTCAGGGAGACTCTCTGTAGCTACCCAAGGGTGGGCACATCCGTAGAAAGTAAACTTATATACTGTGGGTTCTGTTTTCATAGTTTGTTTTATATTACTGGTTCGTCTTTGTTTAATATGTGATTCTCTAAAAGAGTTATGTATTCCTGTAGCCTGTACAATTCACTTTCTAATTCATCTGGGCTGTCATAGTTCTGATCCAGCAGACAGGCAACATTAAGGCTGGCATCTTTGACAGCTTGTTTTATATCTGGCGCGTATTCTGTTTTCATAGTTTGTTTTTGTTTAGTTTTAAATTACCCCTCCCAGAAGGACATACACAAAGCCTTCTGAGAGGGGCGCTTCATTGTGTTGCCGTATAACAACAATCAAGGGTACATCATGCACGATTAATGGTCAAGACTTTTCTTTAATTCTTTTGAATTAATTAGGAGTGTTTTAGTGCACCCCCTATTCACAAGAAGTGTGCATACTAAAACTCAGATAGTTTGTAATCCAGTGCACCCCCTATTCACAAGACATGTGCTATGGTTCAGGAATGCAAGTTTTTTCGCGATTCATGCCTCGTTAGAGTACCAAAACCCTATTTTTATAGAGTGTGTTTTTTTAGGCGCACTTCGGCAACTCCTATGGGAGAGGAGTCAGGAGTCAGGGATCAGGGCGCAAGTCTCAGATGCCTGAAAGCGCCGCCCAAATCTCAGATGCCTGAAAGGCGGGGGGTCCAAAAATTAGACAGATGCTTGGATTTAAATCTCAGATGGCTGTTGCCCGCCCTCCAAAACCAAAGCGAGCTTGCGAGCCTGACTTCTCTTTAGGTTAGCATAAAAATACCTACTAGTTTTTATTCTAGTAGGTATCCTTTTGTACGCTTTAGTTTTAATAATCTGGTACAAGGTATTCTATTTTGTATCCGTCTTTATCAATTTCTGGATCATCATGATCAGCCCATGTTTTAAATGATACAGATCTATCTATTACATCTTCCCATTTTTTATAGTTCTGCATGATTTCCATTGTTGATGTGTAGTGACTCCAAGTAACTAATGCTCCTATTAAATCTATACAATCATTTGATGTTTGGTCGTATAGATGATTGAAAAGGAATTCAATAGCGTATTGTTTCCACCCTTTTGCTACGTCACAATCTTTGATGAGTTTGTACCCTTCATTTGCTGATATATCTACTAACATGTTATATTTAAGATGTGGGGGACTTTCACCCCCTTGTTTTTATTTTGTTTCTTCAGTTATAATATATACTACTAAGGCTATGAGTATCCATACTATTGCCCATGTTATAACTGCTATCATTAGGCTTTAATAAGCTTATTTAGTGTAGTTACTTTTTTAGTTTCGAGTAGTTGTCTACCTTTCTCTGCTTCTGCATGGAGTGAGGTGTCGTCTATTACTTTAACTAACCATGTAGCGAATCCTGCTTTGGCATCTGCGCCTCCACCGAATTCACTTGATGTGTATTTCTTCCATGATCGGTCGGCTGTGCCATTGTCATGGCCTGTTCCATTTCCACTGGTGTAGTACTCAGTAACTGCATTGAAGAGATCATATAATGTTTCTCCTTTGTTACCTATACCATTTTCGTGGAGGTGTGATATATCTACAACTTGGTTGAATGCCCTTGTTGATAATATAGTATTAGTATCCATATCAATACCTTTGTATGCAGAGATAAGTTGTTCTGCTTTCTTTGTATCACATGCAACTTCAGCGAAGCGTTTCATCATATATACAAATTGATCTCTACCTTTATAGATATTAGCAACTGTCCTACCTGCTTCTTCTAATCGAAGTTCTGCATTAGATGTTTTCTTTATCTTGATAGCTAGATCACCTTGTTGATTTAATGATGCTTTGAATGTGTTGGAGCATACGACTCTCATGTTTGAATCAAACATGGTCATTGCATATGAACCATCATGTGATTGTAGTAGGTTAAGATAGAACTGGAAGTTATCTCCATTGATAACTCTCTCTGCATCATCAGCTATTTCTATTGATGCGAAGAATAGTTTACCTTGTTTCAGTGTACCCAATGTTTGTATTGTGTACTTGATACCTTCATCATCCAGTGAGTTACATACTGCTTGGACAAGCTTCATGTTCTCAATGGATTTGTATTTAGATGTTGGAATACCTAAGCCATATCTGAATCCCTCATACTCTCTTGTGAGTATTTTATTATGAGGACATTCAGACCATGTGCCTAGTAGTTCCATGACTCCGCTGTGTGATAGACCATCTTGTGTAGATGATAGATCAACTAGCTCTTGTCGTTTATCTGTATCAACATCTGCATACGCAGTGCCTTCATGTATATCAAAGTATACATTGCGGTGGTCACTATCTACAATCGTAGGATGGAGTTCCTCTTTGATTATTTCTAGTCCGTGCCATTCTTTCTTAGTCGAGATGACTGTATCTGTGTGTTCAATTTCGTGTGACATAGTATTTATTTTTAGTTTAGTTTATTTAGTTTGGTTTTTCGTAATGGTTGTTATTTTATCCAGCTTGACTGCTTGCCAAGGTTGGCCGTTACGAGAATCTGTTTGGTCTGTTACGAATATTAGTGAGTGGAAGGATGTTCCGTAAGGATGTATCTCTAATATTTTTTCTGGTATGATGCCGTTGAAGATAGCTAGATCTCCTACTTTGAGATCTCTTGCTAGTACTTCTTTTTTATTCAGTAGGTCATCTTCTGTTTGATCAAGTATCTCTTTTAATTTTTGATGTACTTTTTCTTTGTTTCCTTTGAGCCCGAATTGTTTTTTAATTCTAGCGTAGGCTGTTGTTCCTGATGGAGTCATACCTTTTATTTCTAGTTTAAGTCTACTTAATAATACTTTATTTGAATAGAGGCTTATCATTTTTGGGTCGGTCATAGTTTGTTGTTCTGTTTTCATTCTGATTTATTTCTTTTGTATCCTAGAAAATCTTCAGCTAGGATTTCTAGTTCTTCTAATGCTGAGTCATCATCTCCTCCGAATTCTTCTAACGCTAGGTTGCTTTCAATGTAGTCATTAATGAGGAAGTCGAGTGCTATTATCCGTTCTTTTTTGTTACTTTCATTTAGGATTGCATCTCGGTAGAAGTCTTTTAATTTGTTTTGTCTTTGTTTTATTTTCATTATGTTACCACCATGAGGTGTATTCAATTTCCCATCCATCTCCTAATGCTTTCTTTGCATCGTCGATGAATAACTTATCCAGTGCTTTACATTCTTCATCTTTACTTGTGTCTTCTCCGAAGAAGCATCCATCTGTTTCTGGTAGCCCTTTATTGTTTATTGCTTTATCTAGATTTTCGAGGTCGTCGTTGTTTAATGGTAGTGTTCTACAATTAAACTCTCCGTCTCCTCCTTTGCTATGGAAGAGATCACACATGTATCCTTCGAGTGCATTGTGTTTTCTCCAGTATGCAATTTCTACTTTGGTTATTGTTTCAGTTTTCGAATGCCTGTTGTATTCACGTTTTACTTTGTATGCGTATTGGTCGAGTCCCATTTTATTCTCCTTTCTCTTGTGTTTCCTGTACTTGTTCAATGATTATATGGTCTGCTGTTGGATGCTCTTCACAACAGGATTCATATAGGTAGTTGAATATCTCTTCTCGTTCCCTTGGCGATGGATGCTCTGGGATTGTACTTAATGAGATAGTAGCTACGTCTCCCATGTGGCTGTATTTATTATCGTATGCTGATGCCATCCATGATCTGTTATTTTGATCATCTTTAGGGCTCATCTGTATAGCAACGCTTGTTTTATATTTATTTAGTTCTGTTATCATAGTCTTTATTTGTTTGGATTATACTAATTGGTCTTTTATATATTCTATTTTATCCTCTAGTTGCTGGCGTGTTGGTTCAGTTAGATCATCTCCACTGTCAGCAAGTCTCTGTTCGTAGTTAGCTAGTAACTCATTGTTTATCTTATTACATTCATCACGTACTGATGGATGCCATATATCTTTAATGTGTTCGAGAGCTTTGTAGTTTTCTCGTGCCCATTTGCGGAATGATTGCTCTTGTTCTGGTGATAACTCTTGGAATAATGTATTGATATCTATCATAGTTTTTATTTGTTTAGTTTATTAGGTGAGTAGGTCACTTGCACAACCCCAGAATGTGTCACCTATTCGCACACTTTGGAGTAGATCTTTATATGAATACCACTGAGGCTCGTGCTTTCGGTAGAACTCTATCCTTTCTTTCGTATCATAGCAGTCTTTCCATACTCCTGTTGCTTCTTCGTGCTCCAGTTCGCAGTAATGTTCTTCGTCTACTACAGGATAGTTATTTAATTCCTCCATTATTTCATCTGCTTTTTGTAGGGTAGCATGGGCATCTTTATGGATGTAGATAGTATCCAACCATCCATAAGCCCAATGGTTTGCTCCTGCTGTGACTACCATTTCAGGGTCTTCACCTCCTATTGCTTCCAATCCTTTGATAAAGTTGGATCGTTCCAGTGCGTCACTGTCTCTAGTCTGTGATAGGAATACATAGTAGTCTTCCCATGTTGTCCCCATATAATTCTGAGGATGTGTCCATAGGTTTAGATGTTTTAGTTTACTCATTTGGTTTCTTTCTTGTTTGGTTTATATGTTAATTAGTGTAGTAGATTATTCCTCTACGGGCTAATCTTGCTCTTGTTCTTTCCTGTTGTTCTTTACTTTCCATTTAATTTTGTTTGTTTGATTACTCATTTATTTCTTCGAAGTTAAATGCTGTTACGTCTTGGTTCCTACATACCTCTTCACAATAATGAATTAGTTTTTCATATGCTTCTTCTTCATTGATGGCTTCGAAGTCATCCATGAATGTAACTCTGTATCCTTTTAGCTCTGGTTGATATAGTGCATCTGTGTTAGCTATTGTTGTATCTATCCGTTCATCTGTTTCGATTGCTCTTGCTTCAATGGCATCCAGTACCCATTGACGGCTTACAAACTTATTTGTTTTCTCATACAGTTTGCCGCGCTCAAGGTGTGCTTGATGCATGTCTTTGTTTAAGCGGATAAGATTCTCTTCCATTTCCGTTTCAATTCTATTTAGATCGTCGTCTTGATGATGGAATCTATTAGTATGACGGACATAATTTTCTTTATGTTCGTCTTGCATGGCAAGTGTGAATGCTTCGAGGTTTTGATTG
>Ga0255048_10000499_pt1 | contig 30362 bp, 26 predicted proteins | sample JV7_2_2_MG_FD_183619 | JGI IMG/M metagenome (GOLD analysis project Ga0255048, IMG submission 183619) | Seawater microbial communities from Jervis Inlet, British Columbia, Canada - JV7_2_2 | ecosystem: Environmental > Aquatic > Marine > Inlet | place: Canada: British Columbia | collected 2016-10-06
AACCCCGACCTCGACCACTTGCAAGGAGAAGAACAGCGACTCACCGCGGGAAGCGCCCACTACAAGGGCGTCATCGAGAAGTGCACATTCTGTGTCCAAAGGGTCGACAAAGGCCTCGAGCCTGCCTGTGTAGAAGTGTGCCCCGTCCACGCCCTCCACTTCGGTGATATCGAAGACCCAGACAGCCCCATCTCGACCTATGTGAGGGATCGATCTGGTTTCAAACTGCTCGAAGATCTTGGAACCGATCCGAGCGTGCTTTACGTGGGCGGCTCCCCGCCCCCAAGCGACGCGCGAGAGATCGAGCGACCCTTGACGGAGGTGATATCGTGACCGCCGAAGCCATGACCAAACGAGAGCTCCCCCAGGGAGTCGGCACGCTGACGCCTGGATGGCTGGGGTTCTTCGCCGTGGCGATCATCGTCGTCCTCACGGGCCTTTTGGCCTATGCCAACCAGCTGAACCAAGGCCTGGTCGTCACCGGCCTGCGCGACTTGGGCACGGTGCGGGGCGCCCCGTGGAGCTTGTATGTGGCTTTCGACGTGTACTTTGTCGGCGTATCGTTCGCAGGGATCTCCACGGCAGCACTCATCAGGCTCTTCAACATCGAGAAGCTCAAGAGCGTCGCCCGGATGGCGGAGCTGCTCACCGTCGTGGCGCTCCTGCTGGCAGCGCTAGCGATCATGGCCGACCTCGGCCAGCCGCTGCGAGGGATTGTGAACCTCTTCAGGTACGGCCGACCCCAGTCGCCGTTCTTCGGGACGTTCGCCCTCGTGATCGCCGGCTACCTGTTCGCAAGCCTCGCGTATCTCTACATCACGAGCCGCCAGGACGCAGCACGGTTGGCGGAACGTCCCTCCCGGCTCCGAGGTCTATACCGGGTCTGGGCGACCGGTTACGAAGATACGCCAGCCCAGCGGCACCGTGACCGTCACGTGACGTTCTGGCTGGCCCTCGCCATCCTGCCACTGCTGATAACCGCCCACTCGTCGCTGGGGTTCGTCTTTGGGTTGCAGGTGGGCCGTCCCGGCTGGTTCGGTTCCCTCCAGGCGCCGGCCTTTGTGGTCATGGCCGGTGTTTCCGGCATCGGGCATCTCATAATCCTCGCCGCCCTGGTCCGCTCCGCCCTGCGGGCCGACCGGCGGATCAACCTCGACGTCTTCGCCTGGCTGGGCCGGCTGCTCCTCGTTCTCGTGTTCACGTACCTGTACTTCACGGTGGTCGAGGTCTTGACGACGATCTACCAGGCGAGCGCGGCAGAGCAGGGGCTGTCGGACGCGCTCCTCACCGGGCGCTATGCCTGGATCTTCTGGGGATCGATCGCCACCCTCTTGGCGGCGGCAGCGGTCCTCGGGTGGATGACGCTCACGCGGTTCTGGTCGGTTGGCTGGTCGGTCTTCGCCGGGATCTTCGTCAATGTCGCCGCCGTGGGGAAGCGGTACCTGATCGTAGTGCCAAGCCAAACCCACGGCCAGCTCCTCCCCTATGGGACCGGCTCATACAGTCCGACCTGGGTGGAGTTCGTCATCATCGCTGGCCTTTTCGCCCTCGGCGCGCTGATGATCGGCGGTTTCATGAAGATCTTTCCAATAATGCCCATGGAGGAGGGAGAATGAGACTAATCATCACCATCCTGATGGTCCTCGCAGGTCTGACCCTCATGGCCGTGAGCTACTTCCGCTTGGCAGCGCCGTGGTGCGCGACATCGGTGAGTTGCAGCGACCCCACGCTGCCGTGGGCGGCCAGCCTCGTCGTCCTCGGGATCCTCATCGCGATCTCGGCGAGTATCTTCTACACGGTGTACAGGGGCGACGAGTAGGGAGTGAGCGGGCTCCCAGAGACGTTTGAGGAGCTGGGCCCGCTTCCGCCAGGGCATGTATCGGATCTTTTCGGCTGCGTTTCTTCCACCGCAGCCTGAGCGCCTCGTCGACCTCATCGCAGGCGCAGAAGTGCTTGAGACAATGGGGCTTCCGTATCTCGCGTTCTACCACGAGTGGGTCCCGTGGCGCACGGCGCTCTTCGACATAGACGACGTGATCGCGATCGACACCGAATACACCCGAATGTTCGCAACCGGTGTTGCGGGCGCCGTCAGTCCACCCACCGAATCCTTCTATTCGGCGGATCCGATCAGGGGTGAGGTCGGAGAGATACTTGCCGACCTGCTGGCGGTGTACAACAGATACAGACTCGAACCCACCGAGCCCGTCGCTGTCTCAACTGCCGCTAGCGGGTGGCAGGCGACGCTACCGAAGGTTGTCGAGGAACGACTCGACCTCAGAACGCGATCACAGGCGTATGAAGTTGAGATGACTCCAGGCGGGATCGTTCATGCGGCGATCGCACGCGCAGCCGAGGGCTTTCCCGAGCCGGAGCCTCCAACCACCGAGATACGCCCGATGGTGGATGAGCCTATCGGCGGCTGTCCTCGTACACCCTGATGAACGTGTCAACATCAATCGCTGCGATGGTCTCTCCGATCAGAGCGACGGGGAGGTCGTCGATGCGACGGAACCGCACGCACGACTTGCCCATGTCGAGACGCTTCCCCGTGTCTCGGTACCTGGCGAGGAAGATCTCCCGGCGGTCCTCATCGGCATACACACCGCTCAGGTACACCGCCATGTGGTTCTTCTGACTCGCCAGTGCGGCATACATGAGGGGCTGCCCGTTGTAGGTGTCCGGGTATGTTTCGAGGGGCACGGCGTACGTGATCATGCCCCAGTTCATCTCCTCCTCGTACCCCGTAGGAAGGTTCGCAACGATGACATCCCGCACCGTCTCGATTGCCTCCCGACGATCGTCGGGTAGATCTCCAAGGTACTGCTCGACCGTAGTGGCTTCACTTCGCATGGCTTCGAGCGTACACCGCGGGAAGTTCACGGCTGACGGTTCACGGATCACCGTCAGCACGGTTCTGACTGTGAACTGTGAACCGTGAACCGTAGACGATGGCCTGCGGCTTCAGCCGTTGGCCATTTCGCGCAGCACCATGTGCAGGATCCCGCCGTGGCGGAGATAGTCGACCTCGATCGGGGTGTCGACCCTCGCCTTAGCGGTGAAGCGCACAACGGCTCCATCAGCCCCGGTGGCCGTGACCTCGATGTCATCCCCGGGGGTCAACGTGTCGTCGACGGCGATGTCGAAGGATTCGGTGCCGTCAAGGCCGAGGCTGCTCGCATCCTGGCCTTTCGGGAACTCGAGGGGGAGGACACCCATCATCACGAGATTCGAACGATGGATCCTCTCGTAGCTCGCTGCAATGACCGCCTTGACTCCCAGTAGGAACGTTCCCTTGGCAGCCCAGTCCCGGGACGAGCCCATGCCGTAGTCGCGGCCGCCGAGGACCACAAGCGGTGTACCGGCCTCCTTGTAGTTGAGGCTGGCCTCGTACACGCTTCGCACCCCCCCGTCTGTGAAGTCCGTCGTCCAGCCGCCTTCAGTGCCTGGCGCAAGCTGGTTGCGGACACGGATGTTGGCGAATGTGCCGCGGGTCATGACCCGGTCGTTTCCGCGCCGTGAGCCGTAGGAGTTGAACAACCGTCTCTCGACGCCATTGTCGGTGAGGAACCTGCCCGCCGGCGTATCTGGCCCTATGGCACCTGCTGGGCTGATGTGATCCGTGGTGATCGAATCGCCGAGCTTCAGCAGCACTCTTGCACTGCTGATGGGCGCTATCGGAGTCGAGTCCTCGCCCAGATCCATGAAGAACGGGGGTTCCTGGACATACGTCGAAGAGTCGTCCCACGCATACAACGCGCCACCTGACGTGGCGATGTCCTTCCACATGGCAGATCCGTCATAGACGGCGTCGTACTGCTTGATGAACTGATCCCGCGAGACAGACGACGCGACCGTCTCGAGGATCTCGGTCTGACTTGGCCAGAGATCCGACAGGTGCACGTCGTTTCCGTTGTCGTCCTGGCCAAGAGGGTCGGTGGCGAGGTCAATGTCGACCGTTCCCGCAAGCGCATACGCAACCACCAGCGGTGGGCTTGCGAGGTAGTTCGCTCGCACGTCCGGGCTTATGCGACCTTCGAAGTTCCTGTTCCCCGAGAGCACTGAAGCTGCGACGATGTTGCTCTCGTTGATGGCGGCGCTGATCGGATCTGGGATTGGCCCAGAGTTCCCGATGCACGTGGTGCAGCCGTACCCGACCGTGAAGAACCCAACGGCTTCAAGGTCCTCGAGGAGCTGTGACTTCTCGAGATAGTCGGTGACAACCTTGGATCCCGGCGCAAGCGACGTCTTCACCCAGGGCTTGCGCGTCAGACCCTTCTCCCTCGCCTTTCGGGCAACGAGACCTGCTGCAACCATCACCTCAGGGTTCGACGTATTCGTGCAACTCGTGATCGCCGCAATGACAACATCGCCATCAGAGACGTCGAATGTCGCCCCGCCGTACTGAACACCCGGCGCGCGGCCTGGACCGCCGCCATCCGGGCGAAGCTGGCCATCGAGATCTACATGCCACTGCCGTTTCATGTCGGTGAGCGCGATGCGATCCTGTGGGCGCTTCGGACCCGCAAGGGAAGGCACGACAGTCGACATGTCAAGATCAAGGGTTGAGCTGTAGGTGATGTCGCGGCTGTCGTCTCGCCACATGCCCTGCATCTTGTAGTACTGCTCGACGGTGGCGATGAGCTCCTCGGAGCGGCCGGAGAGACGAAGGTAGTCGAGCGTGCGGTCGTCGACGGGAAAATAGCCGACGGTTGCGCCGTATTCGGGGGCCATGTTGGCGAGTGTTGCCCTGTTCGCCACGGGCATCTCGTCGAGGCCGGGGCCGTAGAACTCGACGAACTTGCCGACAACTCCGTGTTCCCTGAGCATCTCAGTGACTCTCAACACGAGATCGGTTGCGGTGGCGCCGTCGGGGAGCACGCCTGACAGCCTGAACCCGACAACCTCAGGAAGCAGCATGTAGATCGGCTGACCCACCATGACGGCTTCAGCCTCGATGCCGCCGACGCCCCAACCAACGACACCGAGGCCATTGATCATCGTGGTGTGGCTGTCCGTTCCCACGAGAGAGTCCGGGTACAGCGCCCCATTCTCGTCCCATACGACCTTGGCAAGGTATTCGAGGTTGACCTGGTGAACGATCCCCGTTGCGGGTGGAACGACGGAGAAGTTGTCGAATGCGGATTGACCCCATTTGAGGAACTCATAGCGTTCGTTGTTGCGCTCGAACTCGAAGCCTGCGTTGATGCCGAGCGCATCTGGCGTGTTGAAGACATCGACCTGCACCGAGTGGTCGATGACGAGGTCTGACTGGACCTGCGGGTTCACTTTCGCTGCTGATGTTTCGTCTCCCGTCATGCGAACGATCGCCGAACGCATCGCTGCCAGGTCAACAACTGCTGGGACGCCCGTGAAGTCTTGCAGGACGACACGGGCAGGTTTGTAGGCGACCTCAGTCTCCTCAACCTTGGATGCGTCATACTGGGCAACGGCGGCAACATCGTCGTCGCGCACGACCGTACCGTCGCGGTTCCGCAGGACAGATTCAAGGAGCACCTTGATCGAATAGGGAAGCGAATCTATGTCGCCGATATCCACAAGCGCGTCAATGCGGTAGACGACGCGTTCGCCGAGTGGCGTCTCGATGACGCGGCGGGCGGAGAAGGGATCGTGGGTCACTAGTACCTCTGCCGGTTGAGTGGTTCTTGTGTTCTAAGCATCCAAGACTAGGAGATCACTGACGGCGAGAGGGCTCAGGAAGAGTTGCCCGAGTTGGCGGCAGGAGAAGGAACCGCCGTTCTTTGGGCTGGAATTGTACAAAAACCACAACTGGAACCCTGGGTTCGCGGTTTTAGTCGTTCCAGAAGCGTTGTTGCTTGAAGGGGTCGCCATACATGTGGTAGCCGTTCTGTTCCCAGAAACCAGGGCGGTCCTCGGACAACACGGTGAATCCACGCACCCACTTGACGGACTTCCAGAAGTAGAGGTGCGGCACCACGAGGCGCATCGGAAAGCCGTGCTCTGGCGCCAGGGCCTCACCTTCGTAGGTATCGGCGAACAGATTGGCGTCTGCCAGGAAGTCATCGACGGGAAGATTCGCCGTGTACCCGTGATACGCCTTCACAAGCACATGCGTCACATCACGAGACGCGCTGATCCGCTCCCAGACATCGCGGACGCGGATGCCCGTCCACTTTGTGTCGAACTTCGACCACTTCGTGACACAGTGGATGTCTGTCGTGATCTCGGTTCTTGGGATCGCCCTCATCTCATCCCACGTCCACCGGACCGGCTCGGACACAAGGCCGTCGACCACAAAATCCCACGTTGAAAGGTCAACGTGTGGAATGGACCCTGCATGGAGCACGGGGAACCGATCGGTGTGGTACTGACCCGGCGGCAACCGATCCGGGTCGATGCCGACACGCTCGAGGTTCCTGCGATTGCGATCGAAGAAGGACATTGCGGCGAGGGTAACCGCTCGCAGACGGGCCACAGACGACTGAACGGTTCACGGTTCCCGGAACACATTGGTGTCTCTGCCCGTTGAATCGTTACACGGACGATCCACCTACCGTCACGGGCATGGGACGAATGAACACTCGACACATCCTCTTCGCCGTCATCGCAGGCACAGCGATCGTCGCAGCCGCGTGTTCTCCCTCGAGCGCGACGGACACACCCGGTGTGACGACTGCCAAGGAAGTCGAAATCGCCCCATCGTTCACAGTACCGACAGCGGACGGAGAGTTCTCACTGGCTGAACACCTCGCGAGCGACGGACGGCCGATCTTCCTCAACCTCTGGGCGTCGTGGTGTTTCCCTTGTCGCGAGGAGATGCCTGCGATCGACCGATCCTCGCATGCGTTCCCTGAGGTCATGTTCATCGGAGTCTCCGTGCAGGACTCACGCTCCGATGCCGAGGAGTTCGCTGAGGAGATCGGCGTGAGCTACCTCCTGGGTTTCGACGACCAGGACGACGTCGACGGGGCGTACAAACCGCTCGGTCTGCCTGCTTCGTACATCATTTCGGGTGACGGTGTCATTGTCGAACGTGTCTTCGGCAAGGTGACTGAGGAAGATCTGGCTGGAAAGTTCGCCGAGCATTTCGATCTCTGATCGAGCGTCTTTCGTATTCCGTCTTCGGTCTTCCGTTGGGTACTAGCTTCTCGTATTCAGATCGACTGCGAAAGATGCGAGCGCGAGATGGATCGAACAGAGAGAGAGGCGACCTGGACTGATGGGGTGCGAGCAGTGTCTCCGATACTGCTCGGGGTCGTTCCGTTCGGGTTGATCTTCGGCGTCACGGCAGCGAACGCAGATGTCCCGATACTGGCCACCTGGGCATCGTCGTTCATCGTATTTGCGGGGGCCAGCCAGATAGCACTCGTCGAGGTCATGGACGGTGGCGGCGCAGCCTTCATCGCGGTGCTCACTGCGATCATCATCAACGCTCGACATCTGATGTACTCCGCAGACATGGGCAGATACACGGCGAACGAGCCGCTGACCAGCAAACTCGGTGCTGCCTATCTCCTCACGGACCAGGCCTACCTCGTGACAACGCATCGCTTCCCCGACCCGTCGAACGCCACCGGTTCTGTTCGGTTCTACGTGGCCGCGGGCCTCACGCTGTGGGCCACATGGCAGATGACTACGACGACAGGCATCCTCCTCGGAGCTGCAATTCCGGCATCGTGGTCGCTCGAGTTTGCGATACCGCTCACGTTCATTGCACTGCTCGTCCTCGCTGTGAAGGACAAGCCTGGTCTTGTCGCAGCCGTCATCGGTGGTAGCGTCGCCGTGGCCGCCGTCGGCTTGCCGTACCACCTCGGGCTACTTGTGGGAACAGCGTCAGGGATCGCCGCCGGCATGACGGCGGAAGGGTGGCTCGAATGACCATGTGGATCGTCGTCATCGCAGCCGGTGTCGCGACTTTCTCGATCCGATTCCTGTTCATCGGCCTCTTCGGCAGGTTTGCGATTCCGCCGACACTCGAGCGCGCCCTGCGCTACATAGCTCCTGCCGTACTTGCGGCCCTGGCTGTCCCCGCGGTGCTCGCGCCCGGCGGGATGCTCAACCCTTGGAGCGCTCTCCTGCCGGCAGCGATCGTCGGGGGCGTCGCCGCGTGGACAACCAAGAGCATCGGTGCGGCCATCGTGATCGGCCTGCCGGCGCTCTGGCTGTTGCAATGGCTGGCCTAGCACCGTCCACCTTCCGCGTGGCGCTCTCCCCCGTCCGAAGTGAGCCCTACCGGCCTCTCCACTCCGGCGGTCGCTTCTCCAGAAACGCCTGCACACCTTCGGCTGCGTCCTCGGTGAACGATACGGCGGTGAGTCCGATGTGGAGGTGGTCGAGGGCAGTGTCGAAATCCATGCCTTGCATGGCGTAGAAGGATGATTTTCCGAGTGCAAGAGCAGCAGGGGACTTCGATCTGAGTTGCTCAGCGATCTCCGCTACCGCACTATCGAGCTGGTCGGCAGGTACCACACGTGTCACGATGCCGAACTCATACGCCTCTGCTGCGTCGATGATCCTGCCGACCAGCATCATCTCGAGCAGCTGCTTGCGAGGAACGAAAGGGAGCAGAACCGTCGAGATCATCATCGGCCAGAGACCGAGATCGATCTCCGGTGTGCCAAACTTCGCGTTGGACGCCGCGATCGTGATGTCGCACGCCGCGGCGACACCGAATCCACCACCGAGGGCAACACCGTTGATCCGGCCAATGATCGGTTTCGGATTCGAGTGCATGGCGCGAAACAGGTCGGCCAGGACGCCCCTGGACTGATGATCCGGCAGGGGTGAATCCACGAAACCGCCGGAAAGGTCGCCGCCTGCGGAGAACGCACGACCCCCGGCGCCGGTGAGCACTATCACGCGCACCGCATCGTCGACGCCGGCCTCCCGCACGGCTGCGGTGAGCTCGTCCATCGATTCGAGGGACAGCGGGTTTCGACGCTCAGGGTCGTCGATCGTCACCGTTGCGACCGCATCTGAGACGTTGTAGCTGATCATGTGCGCTCCTCCGATGGTCAGGGTCGCGCAAGACTATAGAAAAGCCTTCGCCGCCGGCGCCCACATCTCGGGGCTCTCGCTATCGTGCGCTCATGCAGTGGATGCTGCTCGTTCTCTTCATCTCAGTCGTTGTCGGGTGGATTCGAGGGGGCAAACTACGGAACCTCACCGAGATCCGTGTGAGACTGTGGTGGCTCCTGCCGTTCGGCTTCATCCTGCTCGGCGCGTCATCCTTCGTGCCAAACGACCGCCATGAGATAGCGGTTGCTCTTGTCCTTGTTTCCTATCTGCCACTGCTGCTGTTCGTATGGCTCAACCGTGACATGACAGGCATGTGGATCGCTGGTTTGGGCATCCTCATGAACTTCACCGTCATCGTTCTCAACAGCGGGATGCCGGTCCTCGAGGAGGCGATCAGGATCGCAGGTGGATCGAGCGATCTGGTCCTCGGCGCCAAACACGTGATCCTCGATGAGAGCACCCGCCTGCCATTCCTTGCGGACGTCATTCCGCTCCCTGGCGCCGTGCTCTCGTTGGGCGACGTCTTTCTTGCACTCGGTATCGGAGCGTTCCTCGAGGACCAGATGCGCAGGCCCCTCAGTTTGTTCGCCCACGGTGTGACCGCAGCCCCCGGAAGCGCAGCAGAATAGGTTTGCGGTTCACGGTTTACGGTTCACGGTTTACGGTCAGCGGTGGATTCGTGAACTCGTCGCCGTGAGCCGTCAGCGTGAACTGTGAACGTCTAGTGCGCTATCACGCCGCGGAACACCAGGACCCTTCGCAATGAAGCTGCCACTCTGGGGTCGAACTCGTAGGCGGAACCCTGATGGATACGCTCCAGGGACTCGACGGGAGACAAACGCTGTTCTATCTGGGCCTGGTCGTACGCACTTGCGACTTTGATGATCTTGGACGTCATGGGGATCTCAGGATCGAATTCAACACCCGGCGACCGGTACGGGCGATGTTGCAGCCTGACCAGCTCACTCACGGTCTGGAGATACGGAGCCTCGGCGATGATCTGTGCACCCCACCGGGCTATGTCCTCATCAGTGAACCCGGCGCGCAGGATGGCAGGCTCGTTGAGCGTGATGCGCCCAACGTCGTGCATCAGAGCTGCATACTCGAGTTCTGTGACAGCGCTTGGGCTGAGGCCCATTTCCTGAGCGATCGCCACGGCAACGTCAGAGGTCCGGGTCGAGTGGCCGCGCGGGGCGAGACCAGCAACCTCAGGAATCTGAGCAAGAGCCTTGATCGTCTGACCGTAGGTGACGCGAGTCGATGAATAGCGCTCAAAGGCCGTGTGGGCAAACGCGTAGGGAAGAATCGCAACGGCAACAGCCCACAGACCCATGACCTCCCATGCAAGCCCGAACAAGGCGCCGGCGGCGAGCATCGAGAGAACGACAGCCCAATCCTGGAGCGCGAGCAGCCACAGGTACCTTCCCGCGAGGTCACTCCGCTCGAGGCCGACGAATGCGGCGACGACGGCACGGAGACTGAACCAGGCGAATCCAGCAATCGCCACCGCCCCGAGGACCGTCCATGTCGGCGTGAGGTCCGCAGACATGTCGATCAGCTCGAATGCGTACGAGTACACCAGGGCATACAGCACCATTGCGAGGGCATCGGCGAGATAGTCACCATCGCTACGACGTGCGCCGACATTGATGCGGGTCTGGATGAGCCACGAAGCCACGAGGGCAATGGTGACCGAAGCGCCTAGAGCGATCGGATCGTGGAGAAGAACGGAGGCAGCGACGGCGGCCCCGATTCCCAGGCTGAGACGTGATCCGGAGGGAGCAGGAACCGTGATGAACGCCGTCCCTGTTATCACGAACGACCAGAGGATGACGTCCAGGAGCCACGGAACAGCTTCAGCGGCGGGGCTGATCAGGCCGACGGCTACGAACACGACGCCACTCAGCAGCAGGGCGATCCATGCCGCGATCGTGAGTGCCTTGATCCGGGATTCAGCCATGAGCGGCTTCCGTCCCCTCGTCCGCCCTGCGTCGCGTGCGCATCGCGTCCAAGGCGTGCTCCTGACCCAAACCTGCCTCAGCCCTGCGCCTGGCCTCCTGCTCGGTTATCTCCACCGGAGAGCCGTATTGCTCTCCCGCAGCCGTGAGCGCAGCGATGAACGCCTCGACAACCTCAGGATCGAACTGGGTGCCACCGTATCTGCGGAGTTCCTTGAACGAGTAATCCTGGGTGAGCGCGACACGGTATGAACGGGTTGAGGTCATGGCGTCGAATGAGTCGGCGACCGCGAGGATTCTCGCCTCGAGCGAAGGTGGCTCACCGCGGTTGCCATTGGTGCCGTGGTAACCGCCGCCATCGAAATGGGCGTGATGGTTCGAGGCGATCTCGACCATCGGCCTGAGGAACTCGACCTCGTTGAGCAGGTCCTCCACGTGGTGGACGTGTCCCTGCATCTCCTCGTATTCCTCCTTCGTCAACCTCGTCTTCTTGCGGATGAGGTCACGAGGAACGGCGAGCTTGCCGACATCGTGGATGAGGGCAGACCAGCGGACGGTTTCAAGCCTGTTGCCGTTGAAGCCCATCTCCTCACCGATCATGTTCGAGAAGTAGGCAACTCGTTCGGTGTGTCCGCGCGTGTAGAGGTCCTTCGCCTCGAGCGCCTTGATGAACCCGGCAAGCGTCGAGAGTTGTGCCTGACGAAGACGGGCGTACGACTCGAACGCCAGGTAGCCGGTGAAGAAGACTATTGCGATGAGCGGGATCGCAGCGGTTCCGAGGAGTAAGTAGGTTGCACCGAGAAGTCCCCCAAGGAACCCCATGCCAACGAAGGGCACGACAATCTGGGTGACGTGGGACCAGGGCGCAACGTCCTTGTGCCCGTATACGCGAGACACGATGAACGCTACGAGCCGGTAGTTGACGATGCCGTATGTGACCGCGCCGATGGCGGAAGCAACCGCAATCCAGGGAATGGATGCTGCGTCTGTCAGTGAGAGAATCAGAGAAACGACTCCTATCGACAGAGACGCTGTGACGATGAGCTGACCGAAATTGACAGCGGGCTGGAACCATCGACGCCCACGTATGTCCTCGGGTTGGAACGGACTGAGAGCGGCCATTGCAGCGCAACCGAGAACCGCCGACTCGGGTCCGAACACCACGGCGGCCGTCATGATCACCATGACACCCGGAGAGGCGAAGAGCTTGTCGTTGACTTCGACGGCCTTCCACTCGAGGAAGACGAACGCAGCAGCAAACAGCGTCCAGAGCCACAGTGGTCGTGGGAAGTCCTGGACGAAGAAGAGGGCACCGAGAACGGCCACGCCGACGATCGGGAAGGCAATGGCCATCCGGACCTTCGCCCGATGCTGTCTCGCCAATTCGTTTGGGAACATGGGTTCCTCGTGTCAAGGAACGAGGAGGGGCGCCCGGGTTAACTCGCTAACCGACTCTGAAGCTAGCTGCGCCGGCCATAAGAGCCGACGCCAGGGTTCCAAGGGTCAATACGAGTCTGACAATGGTGCTCTTCACGAGGGCCTCCAGTTTGCAGCATTCTCAGTCCCGACATCACGTCGCCAGCACATGGAATGTGTTTCGCTCCGCTGGAGTATTCCGATTGAGCTACCCGGGGTTCCACCACCTCCAATGCCCGGAGGATCCCTCTCCCGAGCAAATCGTTCGATCTTCGGTTCTTCTGATGCCTGTCCCAACCGAATCCCGAACCTACGCGATGTTCCCGCGTAGAGACGTTTCGGACCCCGCCCAAAGGGTCTGCTGCCATAGCGCGGGCAGCGGAAGCCAATTTACCGGAAATCCGGCCGAACTGCAAGGGAATAGAGCAGTTCACGGTTCACAGTTCACGGTTCACGGTTCGGAGATTCGGATATCTGTGGCCCGCGCTCTTCGAGAGGTGCGTCGCTGTGGAGCCTGCATCGACTACTCTCGGTGCGATATGGCAGTGAACTTCAGAGAACTCGAGGAGAACCTCACGCGGATGGATTCGGTCGATGCGGCCAGGGTGGTCAACCAGGGCGCCACGATCACCGAACTCCACGTGATCGCACCAGCGGACAAGCCTGCAAAACAAGTGGTACGAGACATTCAGAGTCTTGCAATGGCTCGTTTCGGCGTTGCGATCGATCACAGGGTGATCTCGGTGGTCCAGATCAGCCCGCACCAGCTCGACATCGCTTCGGGTGCACGAGCCGCCCTCATGCGGATCGGGGAGTCCCCGAACGGCACCCGGACCACCATCGAAGTGACGCTGCGCCACGATGATGAGGAGCATGTGGGGTCTGCCACGGGACCTGCGGTCATCTCAGCCAGGCACCGTCTCGTCGGAGAGGCCACCATCAACGCCATCGAGCAGACGTTCCCGACGATGCCGCCGATCGCTCTCGACGCGATATCCGTCACACCCGTAGGACAAAACGATGTCGTGGTTGCCGTGGTCGTATCAGCAGGCCAACGAGGGTCTGAAGACCTCAATGTGGGGTCCGCGATCGTCGCGATCGACCTCGACGATGCTGCAGTCAAGGCAGTGCTCAACGCACTCAATAGACGTCTGGGCAACCTCGAAGAATGAGCGCTCCGCTTCGTTCGGACGAAGCACGGATCTCCACGAGGCCGACTGACGGCTCACGCGGAATCGTCGTATCGCCTCACTACCTCGCTTCTGAGGCCGGCATCGATGTTCTCAACGACGGTGGCAACGCGGTGGACGCAGCCATTTCGGTGAACGCCGTGCTCGGCGTGGTCCTGCCGGATACCTGCGGTCCCGGTGGCGACCTATTCGCTTTGATCCACAGCCCAGGCGAGGCGGCGCCAACTGCCCTCAACGCGTCCGGAAGAGCGGGATCCGGAGTCACAAGCGACGACATGCGTGATGCGGGGCTCGGAGCGATCCCCATTCGCAGCCACTGGTCCATCACCGTGCCCGGTTGCATAGACGGGTGGGAGACCCTGACAATGAAACACGGAACTCTCACCCTCTCACGTCTCCTCGCACCTGCAATCAGGATCGCCCGCGACGGCTTCCCCGTCTCGAGCGAGCTTGCATTTTCGTTCGCGCGACTTCGGGAGCTGATCACAGACCAGGGATCGGCCGCTCCCTTCTATCCCGAAGGACATCCGGCAGTGGCGGGATCGACGATCCGGCGTCCGAGATTCGGTGACACACTCGAAGCAATCGCTGAGGGTGGTCGAAACGCCTTCTTCGACGGGCCCGTCGGAGCGGCAATCGTCGAAGCTACCGCCGGCGCCGTGACGGACGAGGACCTGGCACATCGACAAGCGGAGTGGGTCACTCCCCTGTCGAAAGATGTGTTCGGTCGATCTGGCTGGACCACACCTCCGAACAGCCAGGGTTATCTCACACTCGCTGCGCTGAGGATCTTCGAGATGCTCGAGCCACCGGACGATCCGAACGATCCCGCGTACCAACATCTCCTCATCGAGGCCTACCGATCCGTCGCATGGGAACGCGACGACACAGCCGTCGATCCCGACCATCGCGTGCCATCTGGGGGAGAGTTCGTCGCAGAGGAACTCGTTGCGGATGACCGGCTCGCCGAGCGTTCTGCGTCGATCAATCGGGACCTTTCCGGTCGATGGCCGATGCCGCGTCCGGCACCCGGAGGAACGGCATTCATGACGGTTCGAGACGCGTCCGGCATGGGCATTTCTCTCATGCAATCGAACTTCTCGGGCATCGGTTCGGGCAAATCGGCTGGTTCGACCGGCGTGTTCCTGCACAACCGCGGTGCCGGATTCAACCTGATCCCCGGACATCCAAACGAGTTCGAAGCGCGAAAGCGCCCGCTGCACACGCTGTCACCAACACTCTGGACGAACGGGACCAGCCTCGACCTGCTCCTTGGAACCAGGGGCGGGGACCGGCAACCACAGTTCCTGGCTCAATACGGAGCCTCCTTCTATCACGCAGGAAACTGCTCGGACGATTCTCAGGATCTGCCGAGATGGAGCATGGAGCAACCATCGCCCGGTATCGACAGTGCAGTCAAGTTCGAATCAAGAGCGGCGCTCTCCGTGATCAAGGGGCTGGCCGACCGGGGCCACACAGTCGAACTCACTGGTACGCATGAGGCGGGGTGGGGTCCGATATCGGCAATCGACAACGGCCGCGAGATGAAGGGCTCAGCGGACCCGCGCGTGTCCACTTCGGCGGCGTTGACGACGTAGCGTTCTCCGTTCTCCGCTTGTACGGGTTCGGACACCCAGCCGGCACGACAGACGCGGAGACGGGAAGGATCGTCACCACCGAGAGCGCGAGAGCTGGGCGATTGGCTCGACGCCGCAACGGTGCCAACGGAGTGACCACGAAGACAACGTGGCTGGCAAATGCTGCCACGAACCGGGTTGCTCTACGCGGCAACCGCCGATACCCTGAACACCTGAGCGTCGATGTCAGAGCGCGCTGAACGCTGCATCGACTCCTTCCGGGCACGTCTCGATGATGAGCCCGTCGGGCAGTAAGTACACGCGAGATCCGCGGAGACACGTGAGACCTCGAATACCACTCGCATACGCAAGCCTGCTCATCATTGCCCTCGTTGCTGTGATCGGGTTCGCCGCGTTCTCCCCTTCGTCCTCATCACCGGAGGAACCGGTCGCGCCGACAACGATCACTGTCGCACCGCAGGCTTCTGCCCGTGTCGCCTCCGCTGTACTCGCAGTGCGAGTCGCCGATGCCGACTCTCGAATCGCGACCACAGAGCCTGCCCCCGCGACCACAGAGCCTGCCCCCGCGACCACTGAAGGTGCGCCATCCACCACCTCGAATGAGGTCGCAGCCGACACTACGCAGGTCACGTCGGCGCCGGATACAACGACCACAACTGCGCCGAGCGACACAACACCACCCTCGCTCAAGGTCACCTCCCACGACGATGGCGACACGGTCGATTCGGCGTACATCATCTTCAAGGGAACAAGCGAGCCAGGTGCCTACGTACGGTCCGGACCATTCGACGCCACGACGGACGACGACGGCTCGTGGTCTCTGGGGCTGACGATGGCCGATGGAGCCAACCGTGCAATCTTCACTGCCATCGACACTGCAGGGAACACCACTGAGATCAGGATCACCGTCACGTACAACCAGCCAAAGGCGACAACAACTACAACACACGCACCACACACAACGACGACGACAACGCCGGCGCAATCGAATTGGTCGCCACTCTGGCCTGCCGACGGTGGAGGGATCCGGAACGTCGAGGCATGGCGGCCGCTCGTCGAGAAGTACTGGGCCGCTGACCGAGTCGACTGTGTGCTCGGGCTGATCAAGAAGGAATCGCGGGGAGACCCCCGTGCCTACAACTCGTCGAGCGGCGCCGAGGGTCTCCTGCAGCATCTGAGCAAGTACTGGAAGGGTCGAGCCGCCGCAGCGGGATTCCGCGATTCGGACGGACTGTATGCAACGCCATACAACGCTGAGGCAAACATCGCAGCAGGCGCCTACATCGCCGGGTCGGCTCCCGACTGGTACACACCGTGGGGTTACCACCCTGCGTATGGGTCCTGTCCCGACAGCAGAGAATGAAACACATGGACGGGTGAACGGGTGAACCGTAAACCGTGAACCGTGAACTGCTTCTCGCTACAATCGGGGCATCATGAACCACGCCGCCAAGAACCTACTCAGAGTCGCAGGCGTCGTCGTCGGCCTGGGTGCCGCAGCATGGGCGCTCCGCGATCGAATGCTCCCTGCTCCCGAGATCCACGAGGAACCGCCTCCAAAGTTCCGTACCGGCGGAGGAGCAGACGATCTCACGCTGATAAAGGGGATCGGACCGGTGTACAGGGATCGCCTCACCGTCTCAGGAATCCACAGCTTCTCCGATCTCGCGACGGCCGCCGCCGCTGAGATTGCTGAAGTCGCAGGAACCTCCGTGGCCATCGCACAGGGCTGGGTGCAGTCAGCGCAGGCGCAGGCGTAACGTCGATGTACGCCATAACGCCCGACGACCTCGGGGATCTCTTCCCCGACGAGCCTCGGTACCGCACAGATCAATTGGCCGAATGGTTGTACACCCATCCCGTCATGTCGGCCGACGACATGACGAATCTCCCCAAGTCGATGCGCGCACGGATCGCGGCCACCCACTGGCCCTTCAAGCTTGACACAGAGCAGTCTGCCGACAAGGGACTGACAAAGAAGTGGCTGTTTCGGTGCAGGGACGGATCATCGATCGAAACCGTCCTGATGGCCTATCCGACGAGGACAACGCTTTGCATCTCGTCCCAGGTTGGATGCGCCATGGGCTGCACGTTCTGCGCCACGGGTCAGTTCGGGTTCGACCGACACCTCGATGCAGGGGAAATCGTCGCACAGGCTGCCTTTGCCAACGCATACCTGAGCGAATCTCCCCTGCCGCGGAGTCCCGAACGCGTGACAAACGTCGTGTTCATGGGTATGGGGGAACCCCTCGCCAACTACGGGAACACGCTCGAGGCGATTCGACGCATGACCGATCTCATGGCGATCTCGGCACGATCGATCACTGTGTCGACGGTCGGATTCGTTCCGGGCATGCGGAAGCTCATCGAAGAACCGCTGCCGCTGAACCTCGCGGTGAGCCTCCATTCCACGATTCCATCCGAACGCTCGAGACTCGTGCCGATCAACGATCGTTATCCGATCGATGAGGTTGTTGCTGCGGCGAAGGACTACTACGACTCAAAGGGGAGGCGAGTCTCGCTCGAATGGACGCTGATTTCGGGGGAGAACGACTCCGACGAGGAGGCTATAGGCCTTGCAAGGGCTGCCAGGCACATCCACGCACACGTGAACGTCATCGCCTTGAATCCGACTCCGATGAGTCAGGATCGCCCGCCTTCGAACGACCGCATTCGGCGGTTTGTCGGAACCCTCAGACGAGAGGGCGCAAATGTGACGCTCCGTCACACTCGGGGACAAGACATAGACGCAGGCTGTGGGCAGTTGCGGCTGAGGACGAGTGACAGGTGAACCGCAAACCGTAAACCGTGAACCGACCCGCAGTACGATTCACACAACCCGACCAAGGACACCCATGAAACTGCAGCCAGGAGACAAAGCGCCCTCGTTCTCGGCAATCAACCAGGATGGAGCCGAACGGACGAGCCAGGACCTCGATGGCTCGAAGCTGGCGATGTATTTCTACCCGAGGGCCTTCACACCCGGATGCACAACCGAGTCATGCGACTTCAGAGATCGTCATGAGTTCTTCACGAACCGCGGGTACGAGATCCTCGGAGTCTCGCCGGACCAGCCAGAGAAGCTCGCCAGATTCAAGGTTGAACACGGACTGCCTTTCGATCTCCTGTCAGATCCGGATCACACCATCGCCACCGCCTACGGAGCCTACGGTCTCAAGAAGAACTACGGCAAGGAGTACATGGGAATCATCAGATCCACGTTCCTGATCGACAGCTCCGGGATCATCGAAGACGCTTACTACAACGTGAAAGCGGCAGGACATGCCGAGCGCATCGTCAAGTCGATCGATTCCGAATGACCGGTGTCAACACGGCAGTGTTCCCTGTCGCCGGATTCGGCACCCGCTTCCTTCCCGCCACCAAGGCGATGCCCAAGGTGCTCCTCCCGATCGTGGACCGTCCCCTGATCCAGTACGCGGTTGATGAGGCAGTCGCTGCCGGAATCGAGAATCTCGTCTTCGTGACCGGCCGAAACAACAGCGCCTTGGAGGATTACTTCGATGTCAGCTTCGAGCTCGAGGAGACTCTCAGGAAACGCGGAATGGGCGTAATTGCCTCCGCACTCAAGGACTTGAGGCACGCACCGGGCCAGGTATCGTACGTGCGCCAGATCGATCCGCTCGGACTCGGACATGCGGTCTGGTGCGCCCGCAACGTCGTCGGAGACGAACCGTTCGCTGTGCTTCTGGCGGACGAGCTGATCCTCTCGGAGACACCTGATCTCTCGGCGATGCTTGATGTACACGCCAGGCACGGGGGAAACGTGGTACTCGTCGACGAGGTGGCTGATAACGAGACGAACCAGTACGGCATCATCACCCCGGGCAAACCGGTCGGCGATGCAGTCGAGATCGACGACATCGTCGAGAAGCCAGCCCAAGGCACCGCACCCTCGAACCTTGCACTCATCGGCCGCTACATTCTCGATCCATCGATCATGGGGACCCTCGAGTCAACTCAGACCGGCTCTGGCGGTGAGATCCAGCTCACAGATGCGCTGCTGGCGTCGATTGGAGACCTGCCCTTCCACGCCGTGCAGGCGACAGGAGATCGCTTCGATTGCGGCACAAAATCGGGTTTCGTCGAGGCAACCATCCACGCAGCGCTACGGCGCGACGACGTGAGAGACGAGGTCCAGCGCACGATCGACGGTCTTGCCAACCGCAAACCCCTAGCCGTGAACCGTAAACCGTAAACCGTGAACCGTGAACCGTAAACCGTAAACCGTAAACCGTAAACCGTAAACCGTAAACCGATAGGCGCCACGTTGACCAAACTCCAGGAACTCCATCGAAACGGCCAGTCAGTCTGGTACGACTTCATCCGAAGGGACATGCTCACCGGCTCGGGCCTGAAGGACCTCGTGGCCTCAGGCGTGCGAGGGGTCACCAGCAACCCCTCGATCTTCGAGAAGGCCATCGCCGACTCGAACCTGTACGACGAGCAAATCGCGTCGCTCACCGACCTCGCCCCCGCAGCGATCTTCGAGTCGCTGGCCATCGATGACATCAGGGCGGCGGCCGACGTCCTGGCGGCGGTCCATGACACATCCAAGGGGCACGACGGTTTCGTGAGCCTCGAGGTGTCTCCCGAACTCGCACACGACACCTCTGCAACCATTGCGGACGCCATGAGACTCTGGTCAGCCGTCGACAGACCAAACCTGATGGTCAAGGTCCCTGCGACGACGGCAGGCGTCCCAGCAATCGAGGAACTCACCGCTGCAGGCCTGAACATCAATGCAACCCTCATGTTCAGCCTCAGTGACTACGAGTCTGTAGCCATGGCCTACATCCGGGGCGCCGAGCGCGCATCAGATCCGTCCGGGCTCGCGTCGGTTGCGTCGTTCTTCGTGAGCAGAGTCGACGCATCCACAGACGCCGCTCTCGAGAGGGTCGGCACAGCCCGGGCGCTATCACTTCGCGGCAAAGCAGCCGTCGCGAACGCAAAGGTCGCGTATCACAGGTACCGGGAACTCTTCGAGGGCCAACGGTTTGCTGCGCTGCAAGAGGCGGGTGCACGCCCCCAGAGAGTTCTTTGGGCTTCGACATCGACCAAGAACCCCGAGTACAGCGATGTCATGTACATCGAGGAACTCATCGGCCCGAATACCGTCAACACTGCTCCCCCTGCGACCATCGATGCGTTCATCGACCACGGCTCGATCAGAGGGGATTCGCTGCTCACCAGTACGGGTGAGGCCGCGAAGTTCATCGATTCCCTACCAAACGAAGGGATCGACTTCGAAGCCATCACCGCAACTCTTCAGATAGATGGGGTCGACGCGTTCGCCGACGCATACTCGACGCTGCTCGATGCGATCGAACGCAAGCGGGTCCAGATGTCGACATGACATTTCGCGTATCCCTCCCGTCTGATGCCGCCGGTCTGATAACCACGACAGCCGATGAGTGGCGGGAACACAGACTCCTCGAGAGACTCTGGAGCAAGGATGCAACGGTTTGGGCAGACCCACCAATACCTGAAACCGCCGATCGGTTGGGCTGGCTCGATGCTCCAGTCTCGTCAGGCGCGTTGATCGAATCGATCGAGACGCTTCACTCGGAAGCCATCGCAGAGGGCATCACCGACATCGTGCTGTGTGGAATGGGTGGCTCAAGCCTGGCGCCTGAGGTGTTTGCGTCAACTCTGCCAACCGACGCCGGATCACCTGGGCTGACTGTCATCGACTCGACACACCCTGGGGCGGTGACCACAGTGGCAGCGGCCACGGATCCGACGAAGACCTGGTACATAGTCGCCTCGAAATCAGGGGGAACCATCGAGACGATATCCCTTTTCCGGTACTTCTGGGATCAGGCCTCGAGCCAGCTTCAGCACCCGGGGAGCCACTTCGTCGCCATCACGGACCCGGGGACGAGCCTTGCGTCACTTGCACGCGATCGCGGCTTCAGAACGACGGTTCTCGCTGATCCCGACGTCGGAGGGAGATACTCTGCTTTGACAGCTTTCGGAATTGTGCCGGCAGGGCTGATCGGTGTGGATGCTCCGCGTCTCCTCGAATCCGCACGGCATGCGGCGCTCGTGTGTGGTCGAGCCTCGTACCTCGAGGAGAACCCGGGTTTTGGCATCGGCGTCGTCCTGGCCGAAAGCGCCCAACGCGGCAACACCATGGTTCAGCTCATCGGTACACCACCGGTGAAATCGGTCGGGACATGGATCGAGCAGCTCATCGCCGAGTCAACCGGCAAGGGGGGCACAGGGATCGTCCCGATTGACGGCGGACCACGAGTGTCGGGTCCCTCTCGGGCAACCATCGTTGGGATCGGTGGCGAAATCACCCAGGAAGCGGACATCGTCATCTCGCTCGATGACCCCTACGACATCGCCGCCGTGATGTTCGTCCTCGAGTTCGCGACCGCGGTTGCGGGGAGATCCATGCACATCAATCCGTTCGATCAGCCGGATGTTCAGCTTTCGAAGGTGCTGGCCGCAGACGCGATGAATGAAGGGCTCGACGCCGGTGGTGCTCGCCCGTCCGCGGTATCGGACCGACGGTGGACTGAGGCGCTGAGCGAGGCAATCGACGGCACCGCACCCTCGTACATCTCGATACAGGCATACGTTCCCCAGACCGCCGAAAGCAGGGCGTTGCTCGATGAGATGCGCCACCGTCTTGCAGGAGTATCCGGCACCTATGTCACCGTCGGATTCGGTCCACGGTTCCTGCATTCGACCGGCCAACTGCACAAGGGTGGCCCACCAGGTGGTGTGTATCTCCAGATCGTCGACGACACCGGCGACACACTTGACGTCCCTGAGACCGGCTACACCTTCAACGAGCTCATCACGGCCCAGGCTGCCGGTGATCGCGGAGCTCTCGCAGACAGAAGCCGTGTGGTGATAGCCGTCGACCTGGGAGCCGACAGCGACGCAGGGCTCAAGGCGATGGTCGATCAACTGACTAGGTGAACGGTTGCCACCTGACGCGCGAACAGGTGTCAACCGATGTCCACGCCTAGCCGCCGTGATCCGACCGTCCCCAGACCCGACACGACCTGTTGTTTGGCCATCTGATGCATGGGTGGACCGTCGGTGGAGTCGTCGATCGCGTTCGGCAACTCGAGCCTGAAGGCGCTGGGACCGTCCGTCCTGTAGGTGAGAGATCCGCCCATCAGCTCGGCGAGTGTTCTCGAGACCGTCAGGCCAAGCCCGACAGACCCTGGTTGACCCTCGTTGTGATGAGCCCGTTCGTACGCCACAAAGATCCGTTCGTGATCCTCAAGTGCGATTCCCGTTCCGTCATCACTCACCTCAACGGCGATCGTGCCGGGTCCTCGCGACGTGACGATCTCGACGTTCGGACCGCCGTATCGGAGGGCATTGGTGATGAGATTCCGAAGAATCTGTCGCACTCTGACGGGGTCCGCCATCACCTTGCCAGAGCTGGTACGGACGAGAATCGAAGACGGTCCGGTGTCAGGGAACCCTGCGAGAACCCTCTCGATCTCATGATCCAGACTGACACGCTCACAGCGTACGGCAACGTTTCCGATACTGGATCGTGCTGCAACCAGCAGATCCTCGATCAGATCGGACATGTCACGGCTTTGTTCAACCAACATCGACGTGAACTCCCCAAGCTCGTCATCACTGAGGTTCATCCATTGCTCGTTCAATTCGTGTGCCATCCCCGTGACGACGGTCAGTGGAGTGCGAAGCTCGTGGGACACGGAAGCAACGAATGCGTCCTTTGACCTGAGAAGCTCCTCAAGCTTCTCTTGGGCGACGGACCGATCGATCGCTGCCGCGAGCACGTTGGCCACCGACAGCAGGAAGTTGATGTCGTCCCCCGCGAAGAGTCGCTCCTCGCGGGCAATGGAGATGAGCGTGCCAAAAACGGCGTCTGCACCGGGAACTATGACGGCGGCACAGGACTGAGCGCCCATCTCAGCCAGCCGCGGAGAGGCAAACCGGATCTCAGCTTCCGATCGAAGGACCACCGGCGCAGTCGTCATGTGGGCTCGATCAGCGATAGTGGATACGACGTCAGCCGTGAGATCGAAGTCGCCACTTGTGCCGGTCAAGCCGAATCCTCCGTCGAATCCTCGACGCAGTAACACGACACCCTCCGTGCCGAGCACATCGGACACGAGTTGCGTGATCTCCCCGAGCACCGCAGGTATGTCATCAGAGGCGAGGGCTACCTGCCCAATGGTTGCCGCTGCCTCCTGCTGCGCCGCTCTCGACCACAATTCGTCTTCGATGGCTCGCCGGCTCGTGATGTCGACCATGGCTCCCTCGAACGAGGTTCCCTGTGATGTTTCGATGCGCTGCGAGGTGTCTCGCACCCAGATGATCTGACCATCGAGTCGCTTCATGGGGGCGTCGTAGCCGATTACGACATTGCTCTCTTCCAGCATCTGGTTCAGGCGTTCGCGATCTGCGTCGTCAACGTAGAAATCGCGTGCGTTGTTCGCGGTTATCTGATCCTCCGACTCGGCTCCGAAGAGCTCCACGAGAGCAGCATTGGCCTGTGCGATCGTCCCATCCGGAAGCGAGCGATACAGCGCAACCGGAATCCTCTCGAAGAACTCGCGGTAGTCGACCTCCGTCCGATGGAGATCGATCTCGGCGCGACGTTGCCCCGAACGATCGTGCAGTGCGACCTGGACGGCGAGATCGCGACCGTGGTCGATGACCGTACATGTGACGTCCACCCACCGCTCGTCGGACGATGCGACCTCGATCTGAAGGTTCTCAAGACTGACAGGCTCGAGCCGATCCCAAGCGATCCGTATGGCCCGATCAAGCCTTGCCCGGTCTTCCGAGACGATCAGATCCGAAATACTCTGCCCAGTCAGCATCGACACAGGTCGCCCCAAGAGGTCGCCGGCTGCCACGTTGGCGTACACAACCTGGGAGTCATCCTGGATCAGATAGCCCGTCGGAGCAGCGTCCATGAGCCTCCGGTACCGCTCACCACCCGTCTCTGCGGCCGCGGAGAGCTGACGCACGTACAGGTCAACCGCCCGGAACAGGAGGTACCCACCGCTGAGGGCAACGGCTCGGACAAACAACACGCCAATGTCGGCAACCTCTGAAGGCGAAGGCGAGCCAGACGCAGCGGCACCGGTGACAACCGCACCGATCTTCGATACCTCGAGCGCAATGGCGATGAGCGTGATGCGCGAGGCGCTCTTCGCCGGACTCAGGAACACCACCATTGCAATGGCCCACAGCGTGAGAAGCAGCGACATGCCATCGGCCCATGGAACTGCAAACCACAGGATGAAGGACGTAACCATGTCGATCGATGCAGACAGCCTGACCCCTGCGTATCGATTGCCGCGGCGAACGACAAACGGAGCTGAAGCGGCCAATGTCACGAGGGCAAAAACAGCGGCCTCTGCCACAATATGTGGCGCCGACATCAGCACGAGCGGGATGCTCAAGGCGACATAGACCACAGCGCGAACGCGAAGCAGGTACCCGACGAGCCGATGGCGCTCAGTGCGTTTCAGGAGTCCGGACGACATTGGGTGTTCATCGGTCGAGTCGCCATCGAACTGAAGCAAGGGGGCCGATGTCGAAGTACGTCGTACACCCAGGATCCGCGGACCGGGACCATGAAGCAGGATGTGTACGGTTTACGGTTTACGGTTTACGGTTTACGGTTTACGGTTTACGGTTTACGGTTTACGGTTTACGGTTTACGGTTTACGGTTTACGGTTTACGGTTCGCACTCGCTTTCGCCCGTCGCAACGGTGTCACCGGCTTCCTGACCGGAAAACACCCGCGCAACCTTGCTCCTGATGCGGTCGACATTCGGAATCGGATGGTACAGATGGTCCCGCTGCTCCTCCCAATAGGAATGGGTGAACCCAACGGTCTGAATGTCACCGAAGTCGAGTCCTGCAGCCGCCTCGATGAATTCAGCCGCAAATGACCTTGGTACATCCGTCACCACCGAGTTCTCCAGGGCATCGACGATCGCAGGAAACGCCCGAAGGATCGTGAATGGATCAGCCTTCGAGGCAACGCCACGCAACATGCAACGCTGACGTTCCATGCGGGCGTAGTCGCTCGAACCTTTGCGCGCCCTGGCATAGGCGAGCGCCTCAGCACCGTTCAGATGATTCCACCCGATATCGACATCGACCTTGGCCCATGGATCACCCTCACGAGGAGGTGACACCTCGGCCTGAAGCGGTTGAAGGACGTTGACGTCGATGCCACCGATGGCATCAACTAGGTCGACGAATGCCACCATGTCCACCAGCGCGTAGTAGTCGATGCGCGTGCCCATGAGGCCTCCGAGGACGTCGCGCAGGGCGGCCATTCCCGGATCGATCTCGTCCGGGTAGGTGCGGGTCCACTTCCTGGTGAACGGATACAGCGCGTTCAACTGCTCAGGGAAACATTTGCAGCTCTCCCACTCAGGTGGTTCTTCGCCCTCTCCAATCGGCTCAGGCTCAGGCGCAATGCGCTTCTCGAGCGTGACGAATGCGTCCTCGAACCTCTTCGGAAGCGGGATCGAGCCCATGTTTCGCGGGAAGCTGAAGAGTGCCGCCTTACGTGTTCCGGTGTGCAGAGACGCGACGATCATGGAATCGGTTCGCAGACCGCCTCGTCCGGGTCCCGCATCCCCACCGGCGAGAAGTATCGTGATCCTTCGCTCGCCGACGCGGTCGTTGAAGGGGAGGAATGGCGCTTCAGATGCGCCGACGCTGTCGCCTGCAGCCTTGTTGCGCGCTGCAACGGCATCCGGATCCCACAGCTTCGGGTCGAACGCCTGTTCAGGCTCTGGCAATGGATTCTCGACCATGGGATCTGGTGGCGGATCCTCGACTGCGGGGTCCGGCACGATATCTGCGTCGGTTCCGATCGGGATCACGGGTTCAGCCGGCATTGTCCCACCATCAACGAAGACCACAGAGACGAGGGTCAGCGCATCGAGGGTGTAGCGGACCACGAGCATGTGTGGTGTGAGAATCATGAGCGCAAGCAGCGCCCACCCGATGGCGAAGGCTGTCGTTCCCGCGGCAGAGCCTTTGACGAGCCGATACGCATCGGCTGCCGCTCCGACGCGCCAGATTGCGCTCAAGACATTGAGCCAGAACACTCCCCAGAGAACCGTTGGATCGAGTGCTGCCCCAACAAGACTCGCAGTCGACAGATCGAACGCCCAGAAGGCGAGCAGCGAAAGGAGGAGAAGCGGAGAGAACCATGCCAACGCACGGACATGACGACGAGCATACACATGGCCGAGCCCGGGAACAGCAACGCTCAGCCCCGCTGCAATCCAAGGACTCGCTGCGCCCATTTGCCGCTCGTGGTTGCCGGCCACCGTCGCCATCGTTCCCCTACTGCCTGCTACCCGGCCAACGGTAACGCTCATTCACAGATGTGGATGCAATACAGGTGTCAGGCACCGGGCATTGGATACAACCCATGCGACGCTGGACCTGGAACCTGTCTCAGATCCTGCACTCACTGTCGCCGCCGGTCTCGAACTCGGTGTCAACATCGGCGTTGAGCGCCCAGCGCACCATCGATTGGATCCGCAGGAGGTCAGGTGTCGGTTTGCCGCGATGATCGACGATCGGTGTGTAGTAGGGAGGGACGAAACCAACGGTGGCGATGTCGCTGAAATCGAGCGAGGACCCGTTTCTGAGCAGGGAAGGCAACAACTCGATCGGGATATCGGTTCTCACCGAGGATCCGAATGCACGAGAGATCGCAGAGAACCTCGTCACAATGGTGAGCGGATCTGCCTCCGATGCAACGGATTTGAGCATGCAACGTTGTCGCTTCATCCTTGTGTAGTCCGAGACCGTCTTCCGCTCCCGAACGTAGGCAAGAGCCTCGTGACCATTGAGCCTCTGCCAACCCGGACGCAGGGCGACCTCGATCCAGTCCTCCCCCTCCCTCGCTGGCGACACCTCCGTTTGCACGCTTCCTATGACATACGTGCGAACGCCACCGAGTGCATCAACAAGCCTCACGAAACCCGACATGTTGACCATCGCGTAGTAGTCAATCTCGAGTCCGAGCATGATCTGGAGCGTGTCCCGGAGCGCAGCGAGTCCGGGATCCACCTCGTCGGGATACGTCTCCACCCACTTGCGCGTGAACGGATAGAGCGCGTTGATCTGGTCGGCGAAACAGTGGCACGGTTCGAACTGATCCGGTTCACCGTCTCCGTCCTCATCGGTCCAGAGTTTCCGCTCATCCCACGGCGTCAGCCGTTTGTCGAGGTCAACAAACGCAGTGGACCATTCCTCAGGCAGGGGCACGTGTGTCATGTTCCTCGGAATCCCGAACACTGCGGATTTGCCCGTTTCGGTGTCAAATGTCGCGACCAAGATGCTGTCGGTCCGGTTACCGCTTCGTCCCGGTCCACCGTCGCCACCGACGAGCATGATGGTGATGCGACTGAGTGCGTCGTAGTCGGACCCGATGAGGGATGCCAAAGGCGTTTGTCTGGGCAGCGCACTCTTCGGGGGGAGCGCGACCGCATCAGGGTCCCCGATGCCATCGACGAACATGAGCTGCCGGGGCAGCGTGGTTCTTGTGAACGTTGTCGCCGGGTCAGGAGTCGGGTCTGTCGCCGAGATTGTCGCCGGGTCGGGAACCCCATCGATTATCGGATCCATCGCATGCGGACCATCGGCGCTCGGCGGCTCATCGAGGGAAACGATGGGAGTTGGTTCTCCGGTCACGAACACCTGGTCGAGGGCCGACGCGGCGTCGAACGTGTACTTCGCAATCACCACGTGGGGCAACGTCACCAGAAACGCCAGCAACAGCACAGTCATCGTGGTCCATGCGTTGTGGGTGCCGCGACTCAGTCGATAGGGATCGGCAACAGCCGCGACCCTCCACACAACAACCACAAGATTCGCAACGAGTATTCCGCTCAGGATGCCAGGCGTGACAAGGAAACCGAGGAGCTCGAACGAGGGTGCTCGAGCAGCCATGACCGCAACAACGACCAGGCCGACCGTTGGCACGGCCATCGCTGCCGCACGCCACCACCGCCCGATGTAGCCGTGTCCAAGACCAGGCAGCACGGCCCCGAGCGCGGCAGCAGCCACGCCGCTGCGATGCGGAGGCGTTGCTCGGCTGGATTCCGTCATGATCAGAGGCTACGCCGGTTCACGGTTCACGGTCTACGGTTTTCGGTTCACGGAGTCAAGACCACTGAACTCCCCTCACTGCGAACCCCTCAACCAAGTCCCAGGGCAGACAGAGTACGAGGACCCACCAAGCCATCCACCCACAGTTTCACCTGCTTCTGGAATGACAGGACCGCGCGAAGCGTGAGAGGGCCGAAGATTCCATCGGTTGGGCCGGTCTCGAACCCCCGATCGTGCAGTGCAGACTGAATCGTACGAACTGATCTGCCTCGCGATCCGACCGACAGCACTGCTCCCGTATCGTCATCGTGACTCAAGCCCGACAGGGCCGTCTTGGTTGTGCGACCCACGACTCCGTCAACGTCGATCCCGAATTCTTTCTGGAAGGCTCTCACCGCAGCCTCGGTCAACGGTCCGAACCTGCCGTCGATGCCCCCTAACGGATAGCCGACGCCCTCGAGGGCGACCTGCAGCGCCCGCACATCCGCTCCAAAAAGGCCACGACCCAACACCCTGGCTCCGCCGATGAGAGGATCCCTCGGACCCCTCCCGATGTCATTCCCGCCGGCGGCGACGAGAGAGCCATACGGATTGACAACAACGCCCGATGGGTCGCGCAGTTCGAAATGCAACTGCGATGCTATGTCCTCGGCGTTTCCACTGTCACCGACCCACGCTATGTGCTGACCGGCCTCAACGCGCACGCCAGGCTTGATCGCCCGCTTGATACCCCATCCCCGGCCGTCGTCCGTACCGGTTTTGTCGTTGTCGAGGTGGATGTACCAGCTTTCCCACCCATCGTCATGTTTGATGACCAGCGAGCAGCAGCGTTCGGGGTTCATATCATCTGGTCGACTCGACCAGTTCACGAGGCGGACGACACCGGTCGCAGCCGCCACAACCGGTGTCATCTTGTCTGCCATGATGTCCTGTCCTATGTGGAAGCCGTGGGATCGGCCGGCCCAGAACGTGTCCGAGAAGTGGTGTTGGCCGTCCACGGGGAACACCAGCTCATAGGCGACGTCCTCTCCCAACTCGGCAGCGAAAGCTGCACCGGGCAGTACGGCCACGAGCACAACGACAGCTAGACCTACGACAAGAATCCGTTTCCAACCCATGGAAGGCATATCGGCGGCTACAGCGCATGACTTAGCGAATCAGTCTGCAGACGACAGACGACAGGAACACACACGGGCCCGGCGGCGGGGTCTCGGTGTATGGATGAGGCTCGAGCCTGTCTCCCGTCGTCCTGAGGGAGCGACGCGATCGATCGGTCGTCGGTTGGCGAAGTGACAGCCAAGCAACCGGCGGACAACGTCCGCCTAGTTCGAGGCCAACACCTGGGGCGTCGGATCGGTGACCCACACACCGATCTCCTCATCAACAGAAACGACCGCTGACTCGATCACGCCGACGAACCATTCGTCAACCGCAGTGGCGAGTGCGTCGCGTACCATCGCGTCACGCACGATATCGGGCGTGGCTTCCTCGCGTTGAGAGACCAGGATCACGTGGAATCCGAATTCGGACTCCACGGGTTCGGTCACCACGCCGATCTCTGCCTCCATCGTCGCCGTCGCGAACGCATCAACGAATCCTGTGGGTGAGTTGCATCCCAGATCGCCGCCGTTGGGCGCTGATCCTGGGTCCGTGGAAACCTCCGCCGCGACAACAGCAAAGTCCTCGCCCGAGTCAAGCCTCGATGTCACGACAGCGGCCTCCTCCTCGGTCCCAACGAGGATGTGCGAGGCGCACACCACGGTCCAATCAAGCAGGTTGTCGAGCAGCTCGGTGTTGACGACTTCCTCACTGATCGGATCGGCCGAATCCGTCAAGGCAGCCTGGACGGCATCCTGGATGATCAGCTGTGCAGCGAACTGACGGATTCCCTCCTCGGATGCGTTGACCTGTGCCAGGTAGTCCTCAAGGGTCGCTCCCTCGCCTTGACCGGCAACGAGTTCGACAAGTCTCGCGTCGATCTCGTCGGCGGTTGGCTCGATGCCATAGTCTGCGGCCGCGGCCTGGGAAATGGCTTCCCACTGGATGATGACCGACAGGTAGTGAGTGAAGCCGGC